>ENA-ORXC01000770-ORXC01000770.1-marine-metagenome-genome-assembly--contig:-NODE-770-length-21120-cov-537.488381_pt1 | contig 21120 bp, 7 predicted proteins | sample MGYA00237865_ERZ511478 | MGnify/ENA metagenome assembly ERZ511478 | reverse complement strand
TATGGTGCTACAAAATTACGCGCACTGACAAAATAAAAATTAAGGCAAATTTCTATGAGTCTGTCATTTTCACAAATTCAGCAAGCTTGGCAAGCCCAAGATCCAAGTTTGGTCGATAAATTATGTACATTGGCAACTCAAGCTGATGCAATTCCCGAGATACCCATACCTGAGCATGAGCTTACTTTTGATCGGTTTTTAGATAAGATATTTAGTCATCAGTTTCGGGAACAAAACCCTGAAGTACAGTTTGCAGAACGTGTGGCAATGATTGCCAAACTCGAAGCGGACGACGGCGTTTACCCCCTTCCAGATCGCTACAAAATCCACATAATACTGACCGCGCTGTGGGAAGATGGTAGCGCGTACTCTAGAGCCATCTTAAAACAAGCTATTAAGGCTTTACCAGTCAGCTATGGCGTGTGGAAAGGTTTAAAGCGTATTTATAAGCAAGCTGAATTTTCTCAAGATTATGAGATGTTTGGACACATTGCCGCCAAAATTGATTTACAGCGTTTCAATCAAACCGCCAACTCTGCGGTTAGCCTAGCCACCAAAACCTATATGAGCCTCAGAGCATGGCGTTATCTGCGGCAGTTGGGTCAGCAGATGCCGATTGGCTATATTGATGCTGCTGTCTGTGTACTCGCCAGCTATGACGAAACTATGACAGCTGGCAGTACCGAGCAAACGAGCAGCTGGGTGCTTAATCACATCTGCTTCCACAACAGCCTTGATTATGGCGTCAATCGATTCAGCAGTCGCTCTCCTCGCAAGCTATTTGATGCAAAAGGTCGTGCGTTTTCTGAGGCGTGGCAAAGAGACCCCGAACCACTTATTCAACTACTGGCTATCGCAAAAAATGAGGCAATCAGACAGTTTGCAACCGATAGTCTAAAACATGACTTTAAAACCCAATTACGTGATGTGAGTAGTGAGACACTACAATATTTATCTGCTGGTAAGGCGCACAGTAAAGCGCGTGATGAGATGATTGTTTGGCTACTAGAAAACTCACCACATTTTGAAAAGTCTAAGTTTCAGACATTGGGCTTGCATCAAGTCGTACTACAACTACTTCATTCACACTACCCTGCTGCCTATCAATACGCGATTGGCTATGCCAAAAGCTATGCCCAAGACTTATCGCTCACTGAGCTGATGTTACTGGCGATGTCAGATTATGAGCCTGTTAGAACCTTTGCAATCAATAATATTTTGAGTCGTGATCCTGTTAATGATATTGGGGTCAATGGTTGGGGGCAGCTACTAGACACAGAGCATCACCATCAAACCGCTAGCAAACAACTCAGCAAACACTTTGCGAGACGCGATTTAACGCCTGAGTGGTTTTTTGAACGATTGACTAGCGGCAGACGGTACAGTGTTAAATTTGCCATAAAAAAACTGCCTGAGCTTTATAGTGCCAAAGAGTTAGGAGCTGAATACTTTATTCGCATCGCCCTGCCACTAGATATATCAGCAGCATACGACTTCTCTGCTCATGATGACAGTGACTGCATGGACTTTGCGTTAGATCAGCTTAGACGTTTGGATTTGAGTCAAATAAATGCTTCAGTATGGCAGGTGCTGTTATTACATCCATTGTCGCAATCTACTGTTATTGACTGGATTGATGAAGATGTGCTGTCAGCCACACCGTTTGATATGAGCTATTGGCATGCGCTTGCTTATGAGCCTGATTGGCAAGTAGCTGAATATATTGAACAATTAAAGTCCACTAGTATTATCAATCTTATAAGTAGTACTGACAACCAGGGTTTATCCCCTATTTCTGAACCTATAAAGAATTGGCAAAAGCAACTATCTTTTGATGAATACTTAGCAGAAAATGTGCGAGATTGGCTGTCTGATGTGCGCCGTTTTGCGCCAATAGATCTAGGTTTCGACTGGCTTATGAAGCTTGCACATAGTGAGCAGGCACTCTATCGTGAATTTGCGATTGAGCGTATTAACAAAGGCTTCTTGCCTGCCGATTTTGTGGCATATCTTGACAGTAATAAAGGTAGCTCTACTGACAATGCTTCAAACGCTTCCAGTACCAATGTTAATACTGATGATAAAGAATCAAATAGCGATGCTGCCACTGAAGTAGACTTAACTGGTCAACGATATTTGTTCACAGGCAAGATGCAAAGCATGACTCGTGGCGAGGCCGAAAAAGTCGTGAAAGCGGCTAATGGTGCTATTAGTAGCGCCGTCAATGGCAAGCTAGATTATTTGGTCATTGGTGATGATGGATCACCGCTATATGGTAATGGCCGCAAAGGTAGCAAGCAAGTTAAAGCCGAAGGTTTGATAGCTGATGGTGCGGCACTAAAAATCATCTCTGAGACAGCATTTTTACAGATGCTAAGTGGTCAATCAAGAGAAGTGTCCGAAGATGATACAGTTGCAGGTGCCAATGCACTGTGGCATATGGCAACAGATGATGCTACTGCACCTATCAGCGAGCTTGCGATCAGCTACCTCAGTCATCATCATGAACAAATTTGTATGGCGTTGACAGACAGACCTGTTGATCCTGATGCGATTATCCCTTCTTCGTTCTTCGATGCTGAGCGCGTCATTCCTTTATTGCAACACCGTAACAGCCAGCTGCGAGGTTTTGGCTTATTACTGAGCGAGTATGAGATGGCGACATGGCAACCAACGCCAGCCCTATGGCTCATGATAGCTGAGTCGCCTTATACTGAAGTCACTGAGCTATTGAAACGTGCGCTTTTAGAAGAACCTTCTGTTACCAATCGCCGTTACCATATCCAACCAACACAACTGAATGCCGATATGTTAAATGCTTTGATTGAAAGCAAAGCACGAGTCGCTCGCCAAATCGGTATCACGCTGCTACAGCGTCACGCTCACTTCCAAGAAGTGCAGTCTTTATACCAACTGACTCAAAGCACAGACCGTGAAGTACGTTATGCTGCCGTGACCATGCTATGGAAACACTACAAGTCACGTCACGTGTCTCCAAACTGGCAACCAACCAGTAGCGATAAAGAGGTGGTACAAGATAGAAGCAGCAACACTCAACCAGTCATAAAAGAGCAGCCAGTAAAAACAGCAGAGAACTTGCCTGCAGAAGTCGATCAGTTATTAATGCTGCTACGTCGCGGGCTATTTGAGCTGCCACCTGGGCGTTTAGGTGGGCCGCAAGAACCCAATACTAATGACAGCACTAAGCATAAGCAACAAAGCTACTCGGGTAAAAGCACTGCCCAGACAGCTGATACGGATAGTAATATCACGCTAAAACCCATATCTGCAAGTCGTGCCAAACTGGCTTTGATTGAGACTTTTCGTGATGTGGCATTGGCTGATAGTACCTTTGCGGCGCTCATTATGCCCACACTATTTACCTTTACACACTCGGCAGGCAAGATGGAGCGTCATGCGTGTCTAGTTGCAGTCACAAGGCTATTGCATCGCTATCCCGAGCTATCCAACAATCTACAGCCAGCGACTTCTGCTTAATGGCTCTAGTAGACAGATATAAATAAACAGCGACTAGCAAGCTTTTATATCCAAAAAAGATACTCAAAAAATATGACGTCACCTCAACTGAGATAACACCATGAAAACAATAACACTCCCCTATTGGGGTCAAATTATTGGCTTAGTCAGTAAAGCCAACAGCACCCAAGCGGCAACTCAAAAAACAACCAAACAGGATGGGCGGAGTCTTTTTATTACTCGCCAGCAGCAAACCCAAACATCAGCGCCTGTTTTGTACATCCTCGATCAACAAGGTGAGCAATTTAGCTTATCGACGACTGCATTACCTTGTGCGATGCAAGCTATTAGCCAAACAGATGATAGCACTATTGTTATGATAAGTGATGATGGTCATCTTTACCAAACGGATTGGCAAGCAAAAAAAGTTAAAAAGACCAGTGCCAAATCCTTACTTGATACACCTAAAAATAGTGATAGTGAGATAGGCCGTGCCGTCGCAATGGCACCACTACAAGATGCCTTGGCTATTTTATATCCGAAACACATCGTGGTATGGTCTTATCAAAACAATCAGGCCAGTAGCACTGCCATCATTGAGCCTTATGCACCTTCTATATCAACTACAAATAAAGACTCTGTACTGACAGCACTAGCAACGTCAAGCGATGGATTATGGCTAGTTGTAGCGGATCAATCGGGAGATGTTAGTAGCTATCAATGGGCCTCAGATGAAGCAAAACTTAGCTTAAGCAGCCGCAAACAGCTACATCAAGGTAGAGTAACAGCGCTTTGTTTTGAGCCAGTCGGTCAGTATTTCTTCTCAGCAGGTGCGGACAAATACTTGTACCGTACTCATGTTCAAGGCGACCTACATCCTGTTGATAGAGCCAAGTCTAGCCAACACAGCGAAATGATCAAGTCGCTTTGTGTGTCAGACACACGGTTATTTACTACCGCAGATGACAAAATCGTCAAATCATGGGCATTTGATAAAGGTCAGCCAAACAGTTGTAAAGAAGATTTGGTTAAGCCGCAACAGATCACAGTCGCAAGCTATGCTGACAAGCCTGCCATCATGGTATTAGGTCATGACCAAAGCTTACGTTTTATACCAATAGACATCACTCAGAGCAATGCATCAAACAGTAAGCTACTGCCAGTCACTTATATCATCAAAGACGGCTACCACAGAATTAAACAGCTACTCTCTGACACCTCAAACAATAGTGATGTTGCGTTTAAAGAAGGCTTGGCACTGCTACAGGTACAAGCAGACAATCAAACGTTAGATCTGGTCAAAAAATTACTTGATGATAGCGACACACTCACAGCCAACCAAGCCCTGCAATTAGTACAGTGGGTCGCTACGACGAGTCTTGATAAGACAGCACACGTTTTAGAGCAGCAACTAAGCTCGGCGCACAGTGCAAAATTACGTCTTGCGGCATTTCATGCATTGGCAGACCGAGCCGACTCAACCGCTCGGCCGCTTAGATACTTAGAAGAGGCGTTTAAAAACCGTTACTACGAAGAGGTGATAGCTTCTGCGTTGCAAGGGTATCTAAAAGTGGCCATGCAAGATGCCACAAGCCAGCGCCGCATCTTACCTATTTTGCGAAACGCGCTGTCACACAGTTTTGCCAACATCCGCAAACAAGCATTGGCATCTCTTGAGGCACTGTTGCCAGATGACAGTCCTCAAGCAGATCTAATGGCATTAGAGTGCAATCAGTCAGACATTGTTCAAGCGGGACTTATCCGCTTGTATCAACGCGATATGCTCGACCATCTTGAAGTGTCGCGTCAGCTGATGCTACTACAAAACCATCGTGATACAGAAATTAGGCAAACGGCATTTTACGTCTCATTATTGTCTCAGCCTAAATTGATAGAGACACTAAAACAGCAAGGTGACACACAAACATTACGCACCCTGACGGATTTTGATGACTTCCGCTTATTGCGAGGTACACTGCTAGACAATGCTGATAGTACCGCGGCAAATAAGGAGAATACTAAACCATCAGAATCCGATGAAGCCATCCGTTTAACTTTATCTACACAAGATTTTATCTCGCAAGCAGAGAACACTCAGGAATCGAAGAGCAAAAAGACTAAGCCCGCAAAATCTAAAAAATCTGCTATTGAGGCCGTAAAGCTCAGCAATGAAACGTTAGAGCCTTTATTACAAAGCTTAAGCAATAGTCACGAAGATATTAGCTTTCGGGCAGCCTATGCGCTGGCTTGCCTACAAGACAAACGAGCATTCGGCACTCTAATTAGTCTGATGAGCCATGAGGATAGCGCCATCATTCGTGCTGGTGTCGCAATGGCGCTCGGTCATTTAAATATAGAAGACGCCAAAGCAGTCCTACCGACACTATTGGATGACAAGGACGCTGGCGTACGTCAAGTCGCTATGCAGGCTTATGGTAAGTTGGCAGACAGTGTATTGTCTTGGGCAGCCACAGGTTTTGCGTCTAAACATCAAGACATTCACGAGCAATCCTTGGCACTGTTTTTAAAGCACGTCACCCCAGAGGGCTCAAAAAGCAGTGACAAAAGCGCTCAGATGTCGTCAGATATGACAGACATACTACTCCAAGCATTAAATAACCCTTTTACTAGTATTCGGTTAGAAGTGGTTAAAGTTCTATTAAACCGCCAATTTAAGCAGTCGTTTGACAAGGCTTCTAAAAACACTTCTGATAGCGCTATCGTTGATATTATCAAGCTATTGCAGCAAAGCCTGTTTGAAGATGTACATCAAGTGGCGATAGAAGAATGGCAACAACTGTTGCTAGCGATGACATCGAAACATAAAACGAATAACACTGAAGAAACTAATAGTCAAAAGACCAATCAAGCTGTCTTGACTTTGTTTTTTGCAGATACGTTTGCCGCCATTCGTCAGCAAGCGTTTGATATTGCATTGAAACAGAGTAAGCATCTAGGGTTTTCTGATGTGATGCTAAACGCGCTTGCCAGCCCTTATGCTGATACCAAGCAACTGGCCCTTACGACAGTGCAAGCCAGAGCCAACACGAATCAGTTGACCCGACTGATGCCAGCGCTCGTAGCTATGTTGGCTGATGACAGTGTTGAGCTGCGTAAGCAAGCATTAACGGTTGCTTTGGCACTGACAGACTTACAACCTAATATTTTAGCTAATGATAGTAGCTTAGAGGACAATAACTTAGATGATAGCAGTGTCGATGAAGAAGACAACCATCATGAGGAGTTGATTACCGCAGCTCTAAACAGCCCTTATCCTGATATCCAACTGACAGTCGCGCAACTACTTGCCAGTCAATCACGCCTATATGCTAACGAAGAACAGGCACAGCGAAGTGACGACCAAGCATACCAAGTCTTTAAACACTATCTAGAGCTGCCAATGCCTTCTCAAGGTAAAAAAAGTGACAGCTATACCCAGTGGCACAGTCATGTAAGCAAAGCATTAGTTGGTTTGTCCAAACTGGCATACCCATCAAAGTGTGGTGCGCTAGAGTGGTATGCTAAATATCTACATCATCCTGATGCCAATTTTGATTCTCTAGCACCAAATATGACAAAAATAGCCTCGCTCAAGGACATTGATCTGCTGGTTAAATGGCAAAAAGATGAGCGCGACATTATCAGTCAATCAGCCAGTTTGGGTTTGGCTATTTTAGGTGATGCTCGCGGGCAGCATTTTCTCACTCATAAGAGAGATGGCACAGACGATATCAGCAACCTAGTTTCACCGATGACGCCTATGCATTGGCTACAAGCACAGCATGGTTTAGGTATTACACATGCACGGCAATTACAGCCTTTATTTGAGTCAGAGTCGTATGCAGTAGCAGCCAGACTGCTATTGATATTCACTGACTTGCAAGATAGCTTGCAAGACCCTGCAGCGACTGCTGCTAAGCCTAATCGACTGATAGAAGCACTAAGTTTTGCGGATAACGACACGGCGATAGTCTATGCCAATATACTTGCTCGTTACTCATCGCCCACAGCAGATACCAACTACCAGCAAGCACTATCGTCAGCATGGCAGTATTTGAGTGATTATTTATCACATCAATTGGGTGGTATTTTATCTGCTCACTCTGAAGTCATCACGATGATGACAGATGCCATGCCAAACACGGCAAACAAAGCGGATATTCGAGCAAGTATCCTAACAACTGTCAGTACCGAAAAATTACAACAGCTCGCCAGCCTTGCTCAACATCAGCAGCCATTAGTGCGTGCGCAAACCATCAGTGTCATCTGCCACTTATCTGAATTACTCGCTTATGAGTATTATGACGACGAAGACGATGTTTTTGAGACACTACAAAACTGGCAGCGTGGTCTACAAACATTGTTAAGTGCTTATCCTATTGCAACCACCGTTAATGAGGTATCAGATACAGGCGCTGTGCAAACAGACAGCTCTGAGGCACATTATCCCTATCAATCTCTTGCGTTTGGTGCGTGGATTGGCGTCATACGCGCAGGCGATGATTATTATGCTAATAGCAGTACCACGGATCAAGCCATACGAGGATTGATGTGGCTGGCCGCTCAATCACCAGAGTTGAATGCTAATAGCGGTGAAGGCTGGCAAGACAGTACCAGTCGTGTGTTGTTACCACTACTAAACCACAGTAGTTTTGGTACTCGTGAGTTGGCATGGGAGTGCTTGTATAAGCTGAACATATCTGCCAAAAAACTGGCTGACTATGCCATGAGCACACCCCACCGTGACATGGTAAAACGCGGCTTGGGTTTATTGTTAGATACCACAGAGAATGACACAGTACAGCAGCAGAGTGAAAAATCAGATACAAGTACTGTCAGCAGCAGCGCCAACCAGCAACTCATTAGTTTATTAAAAACCAATAATCAAACCTTAGCAGAAGAGACCTATCAGCTGCTTAAAGGTCGATTAGGTCATCTGCCAGCCAGCTTACTTGGGCTACAGACCTATTGTCAGTCACTGCTGCCTCAAATCGTTGCTGAATGGAAACAAGTCATTGTCACGCCATTTGCAAACAGTCAATCGCCATCAGTACAACGTCAAGACAAACTGACGTTTTTGCTGCAGGCCATCAAGAGTGATGACTGGAGTGCTAAGTATCAAGCACTGGAGCAACTGGTTGAGTTTTATGACGTGCTGTTTGCAGACAGTACGCTATTTGATAACTTATTTGATTTTGCTGAAGATGCTCGGACCAGTGGAGAAAAATATCGTAGCTCGAAGCTACTGTCTGATGCACTCATATCGTACCAACACATCAATAATAAGAATGCTTTAGAAGGGCGTTTAGAGAGCAGCTTTGACAGTGTAGACAGCGACTTTGATATCACCACTGCTGAACAGGTTGCCAATGAAGCGCACTTTCGACTATTCGCCTTACTTGATGACCCTCACAATAAAAAACCTAAACAGATTATTTATTGGGATATTGCTGATCTACGTAACAAAAATTTGGTTGCGCCCTTACTGCAGCGTTTGGAAAACCTGTTTGAGCACACGCCAGAGAAGCATAAAGAAGAGCGTAAATACTTGTTTACCACTCTCTTAAAAATCAGCGGTTACGATCAAAAAATTGAAGATTATTTGGAGGAGCGTGAAGACACGCGTTGGTTACAACGTCAGTATCCAAGAGACCCGCAAGTGCTCCTGTCGCTGTTTATTACCCTTATGAGTCATAATGACTATGAGCTTGCCACGCAGCTACTGCAATCACTTGCATGGGTGAAGTCGGACGATAGCGATCTATCCTCACGCATTGATACTGCTTTAGCACTCGCCTACGAGCAAATGCCAGCCAACCATACCTTTAAGTTGGTTGAAGCGCTGGCATATCGAGCCAAAAGACGTCACGGCAGCATTGCTTCATTACAAAACGCCCTACGCAATAAAGACGCCGATGTGCAATTTGCCGCGGCTGAAGGGCTGGCTAAATGCGGTCATGCTGATGGGGTCAATATCTTGATGGCCACAATTGATTATAACCCTGATGCAGAGTTCCGCAGCTGTAGTGTATTGGCTATTGGCGAGCTACTAGGCAGCAGTGACAGTGATAATCAAGACCAAAACCAAAATCAAAGTGCTAACGCGGCTAATGACAGCGCGGCTAATGACAGCGCGCCTGTGAACAATGCTGATAAAAACTTACAGGTTCATACCTTATACAAAGCCTATGATAAGTTGATCAAACTGGCCGAAGACGACGAGCACTACTTACAAGACGTGGCCAGTGAAGCCTTGGGTCGCCTTGCACAAGGTGGTGACTTTGAGCATAGTCCGCATATTTTTGAGCTATTAAAATCGCACTTGTCAGACCCTGTAATCCATTTCACCAATCCTGCCATTGTCCATTGGTTAAATGGACTACGCTGGCTCAACACAGCGCCTGCTTGGGAACAGATACGCCACTATATACACATTCATCTTGATAAAGCCATATTCTTCCGTCCACAAAGACATGCGATATGGCTACTACAGATGAATGATAGCGATGCCAATAAAGCATTAATGTTAGATATCTTAAAGCAAAACAACCTAGATCGTGATGTGCTTAGGGTGGCTTACACTGCGGCGCAAAAAACTTGGGGCAGTCTCGCGTCGCAGATTTATCCTTATGATTGGGCAGCCATCCAAAGCCATAATAATGACTTTGTAGAAGCGACTGAGCGCTTGAGTCTAAAGCGTATTATTGATAATAGCAGCATCGATGAGCTGGCAACATTTATCACGCAGCATGGTGCACACTTGCCAGCCGATACCTTAACGGCACTAAAAAACGCCATTATGGCCAAGCAAGACATGCCGGCATCACAGCTTACCGCGCTGATTACCAGTAACAACACACTGACACAGCATATTGGACTGTGCTATCTGACTCAGTATCCAACCAGCTATCTAGACAAAGAAATGGTTGCGATATTGCAGCAGCGTTTTGAAACCGCCAGCGAGCAATGGCATACGCTTATCGATACCATCAACCGCAGTCCAACGACTATCAGTAATAACCAGTGGATCGAGATGGTTGAACAAGTGGGTAGCACCATCAAACAACTGATTTGGCTGATCATGCGTCATATGACCATTACAACTGCTAAAGGAGCTGTCAATAAAGTAGCGATTAAGCAGATTCACACAATGCTAGATTGGCTCAATGATGCGCGTCAACCATTGACGACCACCTCTGTTCCCTTGCTGTCTACTACCGTCAGTGATTGGTGGCAGCAAGCGCTGTTAGCATTGCTGGCCAGACCAATCGCTGAAGATAAAGTACTATCAAGCATCGTACCAACGTTGAGCGCTGTATCAACAGCAACTCAATCGCAGCTCACTTATGACAATCAAACCTTGCTAGAAACGTTGATTGCTCGTATTGAACAAAGCGGTATATCTACCCAAAAATCTATAATAACTGTGGTAAAGAATGCGCTGAAAAACAATGCGCCAAAACATAAGAGCTCGTCTACCGAGATGCCAATCAATCAGCAGCTACTACAGTGGATCAGAGCAAAAAATGCCGACGCGCTTTATCATTGTGCAAATAATGACAACATGGAGATGACAGCTCGTATCCGTGCTATCGAAGCGCTTGGACAGCTACATGATCCAAATATCGAGCACTGGCTGACGACACTCATGGCACATGAAAATTCAGACATTCAGAAGCTTGCTTATAAAGTACTACGCCGCTGGCAACGTGCCATGGTACGAGCACAGCAAAAGCGTCCGTTGGCATATAGTCAGGACAGTAGTCAAAAAAGCAATCAGGGTGAAGGAGATAGTCAATGACTATAGATAACCAATTGGACCAAGCGTCAGAAACAAAGTCAGAAGTAGTGGCAAACACTGACGGCCTGATGATGCAGCTAGACTACGCCGCACCCAGCCAAATCAGTCAAACCGATGTGCAAACGAGCGAGCACACTCAGCATGTGGCACTATTTGCTCAGCTGAATCGATCTGACGTTAACTTCCACGGTAAGGTCAAGTCTCCTCTTGTTTTCCGTGACAGTTTGCTAGCATTGTTTGATGTGGTGAGTAGTGACTACCGTTATGTGCCAAAAGACCGCTCAGCATATACGGTATTTATGCAGATGCGCCGTGCTAGCAGCAATAAAAACCTATTTACCGCACAACGTGATTATTTCACGTGGCTATTCGATAACGACCCACTCGCCTTTTGTATTTTGGATCCGATTATTCAGGTGCACGAGCAAGGCGTTAGCTTTGAGGTATTTAGTCGTGATGAAGGCTGCTATGCCCAATTGACATTGACCAATGAGATTTTTGAGCAAAGTACCAAACCTACCATTGGCACCACAAGCATTGATTACAGCGCGGCTTTATTTAACGGTATTGAAAAAATTCGCGACCATCAACAAACGATATTAGACATTGGTCATGAAGCGGTCGGCTTACAGCTACTTGAAACCCTACCAGAAACAGATGCAGCAGATACTGATAGCGATGTAGCTAATCCTAGCGTAAAAGAGCAGATTATAGAAAAGCGTATCAATGTACCCAAGAGCTGGATTAGAGCGCTGCTGCAAGTACAGTCTGCAGGTCAATTACCACAAGATACTATTCATCTTGATCCAATCGCATTGTATAACGTGTTGTTCGAGCTACGCATGCATGCTGACATCAAAGGCAAGCGTCGCGGATTATTGATTGAGCTTAGACCTCAGCAGCTGCCAGTGATTATACTAGAGCCTTTTGACATTACGGTTACCAGCCAAGTCAGCCAACAGCAAAAACCCTATCAAGGGCAACAAGCAAAGCTGATTCGCTTATGGGGTCGCCGTCGTCTGAGTCTATTAAAACGTTTGTTACCACATACCGACAGCGTTTCGGTATCGCTACTGGGTCAAGGTATGCCAAGCTATTGGACGCTAAAAGGCAAAGGATTTCATTTTACCTTTGCTATGACCGGCTTTAGCCAAGCCAACTGGTCTCAGTCATTGAACTTTGATTTGTTGCTACCCAAGCGCCCATTGCACAATATATTAGCTGCTAGTGAAGAAGGTCTTTTAGACAATAATAAATTGGACAGTGACCAAGAGTCTGTAAATGACAGTAATGGCTTGTCTGTATTAATTAAAACACTGGCGAGCACTCCTAGCACCTTAGACGATTTGGTAAAGTCGCTGTCAGCAGATGCTTTGCTGAAATCTGTGCCTGTTTCTCACTCACAAGTGCAGCAATGGTTACTATCAGGTACGCAGCAAGGATTGATTCGCTTTGAGATGGCGACACAGCTGTATCATTACAGGCCATTGACCCAAGCGCCGCTTGACATGGCACAGTTCGCTTATCACAACGAAGCAGAAAAGCAGGCTTTTGATTTGATAGGCCGTACAGATGCTGTGCAGAAATTTACAGTTGAGACTGTCGCTGTCAAAGGTATCACTATCCGTGCAGACATTCATGTCGAAGAAGACAGACGCACTTATCATAGCCAGCTGCAATTAGGCGACGAAGGACTGGTGACCAAAGCAGAATGTAGCTGCCCGCAGTACTTGCAACATCGTCTTACTCATGGTGTGTGTGCGCATCTTATCGCGCTGCGCCTTAGATACAACCAGTACGACCCTAATAACACAAGCAATGATAGCTGGCATGATACTCGAGTTTTGAGTAAACGTGTACCAAGCAAGCGTCTTAATAAACCTAAGAACACTCAAGCAAACGTACCAGAAAGTGCACAAATAAAAGCAGCCAATAGCTCGCCTATGGCACTACCTTCTGCAGCGACGCTTGATTTGACTGCCCTATCTCAACCAGCTGCTCATCCACATACGAATGAAAACGGTAAGGCGCAGGATTCAGCAGCGCAAGAGAGCTCTATTGCTTATGTTTACATCACTATTGCTCATAAAAAAATCACCATCGAACAAACAATAGGTGGCAAAGATACGCGCCAACAACTGGCGTTCAATCAACCTGCTCAAGCCAAAGCCGCTTTTTTACAACATATTGCCAGATTTGAAGCCAAAGGCTTTATTGAAAACCAAGGGATGTAATCTATGACCACTAAAACAGCAAGCAATAACGATTACATCAGTCCTGAGCCAACACCCACTCCTTTTGAGCGTCAGTGGCAGCAGCTATGGCAAGACATTGAGCAGGCTGGTGGACGTTACCAATATGTACAACAGCAACTGGTCAATCAAGGCTTTATGGTTGATCGCAAATCTGTCGATAACATGAGTCCAAAAGAACGTGAGCGCTATAAAAAAGCCTTAAAAAAGGAAGCTGCTGAAGAAAAAAGTCTCAAAAAGGCTGCTTGGCAAGCATATAAAGCACATCACATGGTTTATCTTGGTCGTCATGTATATTGGTCAGATGATACCAGTACTGATAAATGGGATGTCAAAGACGCCGCCAATCGTCTGATTGAAAACAAACTGCCTCTACTGCGTAAACACAATGAGCTAGCAGAAGCAGTAAACCTTACCATCCCGCAATTAAAAGGACTGTGCTATCAAAGAGAGGTCGCCACCAATCTGTCTTACTCACAGTTTACTATTGCCAAACGCAATGGGACAGCGCGTCAAATATGGTCGCCGATACCGCGTTTGAAGTTTGTACAACGTTGGATTTTGCACAATATTTTAAATAATTTAACGACGCATGGTGCCGCTCATGGCTTTGTACGTGGCAAATCTATCGTGACCAACGCAGCAATACATAGCAATAGTGAGCTGCTCATTAAACTTGATGTGAAAGACTTCTTTCCTAGTGTCAGCTGGCGCCGTGTCAAAGGTGTGTTCCGTCATGCCGGCTATCCAGAGCAAATTTCTACCTTATTGTCATTACTCTGTACCGAATCGCCTCGTCAAGTGGTGCAGCAAAATGGCAAAACTTATTACGTGGCGTTAGGAGACAGAGCCTTACCACAAGGCGCGCCTACTAGCCCTGCGTTAACGAACATCGTCTGCTTAAATTTGGATCGTCGTTTAACAGGACTGGCTGACAAAATAGGCCTGCGTTATAGTCGCTATGCAGATGATTTGACCTTTAGTATGCCCGCGGTTGCAGACACCAAAACCAAATCTAAAACTAGCACCACAAAAAAACAAGCGGATACACAGCACAATAAACTGATTGGGCAACTATTAGGATCAGTCCATAAGATATTACGCGAAGAAGGTTTTGTATTAAATAATGATAAAACGCGCGTGATTCGTAAAGGTAATCAGCACAATGTTACTGGCATGGTGGTGAATGGCGACGGTGTCCCAAGGGTCTCTCGCCAAATTAAACGTATGTTGCGTGCAGCCGTGCATAATTTAGAGACAGGCGGCAAATTACGCGCGGATGAGACTTTGAATACGCTGTCAGGATATGCCGCTTGGATAGCATCGGCAGAGCCCGAGCTAGGACATAGTTATCTAGATAGAATCGAGCGTTTGCAAGTGCAGCAAGAAACACCTGCATAGGTATTTAATTATATTTATAAAAAATGAGTATTAGGAAATTCCACTTCTAATACTCATGTTTATCTCAATGACACCACTGATGTAAACATACTACCATCACACCAATAAAAACGGTGCAGTACGACTGTCTTTTGATTGGGCAACGTCATATGGCGTACCTTGAGCGACGATTACCCCGCCCGCATCTCCTGCTCCTGGTCCGATATCTATAATCCAGTCACTATTGCTCGCCACTTGCATATCATGTTCAACCATGATGACGGTATTGCCCGCATCGACGAGACCATTCAATTGTGTCATGAGCATAGACACGTCAGCAGGATGTAGGCCGGTGGTTGGCTCATCCAATATGTATAGCGTGTCGCCTCTCTGCGTGCGTTGCAGCTCGGTGGCAAGTTTAATACGCTGTGCTTCGCCGCCTGACAATTCAGTGGCAGGCTGACCCAAACGTAAGTAACCAAGCCCAACTTGTAGCAACGCCTCTAATGCGCGCAAAATAGGCGCTTCATCAACAAAAAACTCATGTGCCGCTTCAACCGTTAAGTTTAATACTTCGGCGATGTTTTTGTCTCGATAAGTGATTGCCAGCGTTTCCTCGTCATAGCGTTGTCCATGACAAACCTGACAAGGCGCATAGACACTTGGCAAAAACAACAGCTCAACACTGACAAACCCTAAGCCTTCGCAATTTGGGCAGCGGCCTTTTTTGGTGTTAAAGGAGAACCTGCCAGCATCATAGCCGTTTTCTTTTGCATGCGTAGTGGCCGCAAAAATCTTACGCACATCGTCAAACAGACCCGTATAGGTTGCCAAGTTAGAACGCGGTGTACGTCCAATTGCTTTTTGATTGATATTAATAAGACGACGGACGTGCTCCATGCCAGCGACAATTTCACCGCCAGTTACTGACTCAAGCTCCTGCTCAAGTAAGTCCGCTTCACCAACAGGCGCTTCTGTGACTGTCTTTTGTCCCAGGGCTTCATTGATAAGCTCTACCAACGCTTGGCTGACAAGGCTTGATTTTCCTGAGCCCGAGACCCCTGTAACGCTGGTCATCACCCCAAGCGGAAACTCAACATTTAATCCTGTTATGTTATTTCGCTCAATGTTGGCAAGCTTAAGCCAAGCTGCTGGCTGCCTTGTGTTAGATTTTAACTGTGCGTTAGATGTAGTATTGCCAAAAAGATATTGACCAGTATGTGACTGTTCAACCTCACGAAGACCGTCTAGAGTCCCACTATAAACAATCTTACCGCCGTGCGTACCAGCTTTTGGTCCGACATCGACTACCCAGTCTGCATGTCTAATGACACTCACATCATGCTCAACGACAAATACTGAATTACCAGCTGCAATTAGCTCATCGAGCGCGCCTAGTAGTGCCTGAGTATCAGCGGGATGCAGACCAGCCGATGGCTCATCAAGGACATAGACTACGCCAAACAGCTGCGAGCGAATCTGAGTGGCTAACCGCAACCGTTGTAATTCACCAGGAGAGAGTGTCGGTGTGGTACGCTCAAGCGAGAGATAGCCTAACCCTAACCTTGTCAGCGCTTCAACACGTGAGAGAATATCACTGGCAATACGTTGGGCAACGATGGCTTTTTCGCGGTTTGGTGTGTTATCGGCTACCTTGGTACGTGCGGTTACTTCTAATTTTTCTGCCATTTCTGTTAGCGTTAGCTGTGACAGCTCACCGATATCGAGTCCTGCAAACTTAACCGATAGCGACTCTTTCTTTAGTTTTTTGCCATGACATTCTGGGCACTCAGATATCTGCATAAACTGTGAGACGCGTTTTTTAGTACGCGGACTTTGAGTGGTTGCAAAAGAATGCAAAATAAAGTTTTTGGCACTGGTAAACGTACCCATATAGTTTGGCTTTTCTCCCTTTTCTATCGCATCGCGCGTTTGCTCAATGTTGTATTCAGGATAGACAGGCACTGTTGGCGTATCATCCGTAAACAAGATCCAATCACGCGTTTTTTTTGGCAGTGTATGCCAGGGCTTATCAATATCATAGCCCAAAGTGGTCAATATACGGCTGAGATTCTGACCTTGCCACGCTGGTGGCCATGCTGCTATCGCCTTTTCACGAATGGTCTTAGTGTTGTCTGGCACCAGCAATTCTTCAGTGACCTCAAATACTCGGCCGATACCTGAACAAGTCGGACAAGCGCCATCTGGGGTATTGGGAGAGAATGCATCTGCATATAGTATTCCTTGATCTGCTGGATACTCCCCTGCGCGTGAGTACAGCATACGCAGACCATTGGATATCGTCGTTACGCTACCCACGGACGATCGCACTGATGGCGTACCCCGCTTCTGCTGCAAAGCGACGGCTGGTGGCAATCCTTCTATAGAATCAACGTCTGGCTCATCGACCTGATCGATCAGTCGTCTAGCATAAGGCGATACAGAATCAAGATAACGGCGTTGTGACTCGGCAAATATTGTACCAAATGCTAATGACGACTTCCCTGAGCCGGATATACCAGTAAAGACCACCAGTGCATTGCGAGGCAAATCGACATCGACATTCTTTAGATTGTGTACGCGCGCGCCTCTGACCTGAATATTGTCTTGATCAGGGTTATAAAGGGCATTTCTCACTGTGTTTGTTTTACTCGTTTTTTCTTCCAATTTTTTTGAATTCGCCATAGCGTTATTGTTCCTATCGAATCGTTGTTTGTTCCTAACGTGCTTAGTTTTTTTTATTTAAGTAGTTGTCTGTATTTAATTAACAGAAAGATTTAATTAGCAGAAAGGTTAACACGTACTCATATATGGCCATGGCTAGGCTTACGTATCAATAGCATAGATAGACAAAACGATAACCCAAGTCACCCAATATTTAATAATAAAAAACCCGCATCAACGCGGGTTCTGCTTGGCAAAAAATGCTATTAAGTTGCTAAGAGACTGACAACTTAGCTATTAAGACACCACCAAGCGCATTAATTGGGTGCTGATATAACCACCAAATGTTCCTACCGCATACCCTAAAATACCTAAAAACACTCCTACTGGTGCTAGTGATGGATGAAAGGCTGTGGCAACGATTGGTGCAGAAGATGCACCGCCAGTATTGGCATTAGACCCAACCACCAAAAAGAAAAACGGCGCACGAATAAGTCGAGCGACGGCAAAAATAATCACGACATGGATGCTCATCCATAGTAAGCCAATTAACAGTAAACGCCACTGTGAGACGATACCGGCTAGATTGATTTGCATACCGATTGCGGCAATTAATACAAAGATAAATACCGTGCCGATTTTTGATGCACCAACATGATCTAGCCTGCGTATCTTAGTAAATGAAAATATAACACCTATTACCGTGATAATTACCACCATCCAAAAGAACGAGCTGGCAAAGCTATATTGAACAGCCCAACTATAAGGCGCAAAGAACTCTGCAATCTGGCCACCGACAAAGTGCGCCACTCCGACCATCGCAAAGCATAAACCAAACATCACCATCAAATCATTGATGGTTGCTGGGCGGGCATGATCGCGTTCATAGCTTTCGACCGCTTTGACCACTTTATCAATACTACTGGTATCAGCGCGCAAAAATCGGTCTATCTTTTCGCTGTGTTTTGCCATTACCAAGATAGCTAACAGCCACAATGAAGCATTGGTCGTATCAACCAAAATCATCATACCAAACAGATCATCACTGACCCCAAACAGCTCCTTCATCGCTGCTTGGTTAGCCGCGCCGCCTATCCAGCTGCCCGCTACAGCAGAGAACCCACGCCATAATGTGTCATCGGTGAACATCGCAGGCGATATCCACTTAGCGACTCCCAAACTGATCGGACCACTGATGACGATAGCGATACTGGCAGCAAAAAACATCGCGATCGCTTTCCAGCCTAAGCCCAATATTTTAGGTACATCCATGGATAAGGTCATTAATAGCAAACTTGCTGGCAGTAAGTAAGTGGCAGTAAAGCCATAAATCTGTGAACCAATGCCATCGGCAAACACGCCCAAGCTATTTAGGGTAGCGGGTATAAAGCAGCAAAGCACAATACCAGGCAGTACGGCATAAAATCGACGCCAAAACTTACCCGGTAAGCCTTGGGTATAAAAAACCAGACCAATAATGGCCATGATAATGCCAAAGGCTAATGGTAAGTTATCAATTGCTAAGTTTGAGGTGGCAGGCATCAAGGCGCTCCAAGAGTGACAACGGGCAAAAGTAAATCAGTATAGACAAGGCAAAAAACTCCTGCAAGCAGCCATCGACTATTAGCTAGGATTTGCCGAGTAGTATTTGACAGGATGAACAGCAAGATAACGGCTAGACACGTAACGTCATACGCCCGTTATTGAGAAATATAAAGCAGGTAAACGCAAAAAAGCCAGATAACAAGTATCTGGCTTTTTTAGTGCTATCTTTAGACGATTAATAAATCAATGATTTTAATCGTCAAATATAGCTGTATTACGAGTTGTTACCACGGTTGCCGCCGTTTGGACGACCTTGGCCACGGCTGTCAGAACGACCAGCTGGACGACCTTGGCTGCCGCTTGGACGACCACGACCAGATGCAGCACGCTCACCACGTGGAACGCCATTGCTATCACCGCGGCTTGGGCCACCAGTACGTTTACCTTGATACGGCTTGCCACCTGAACGCTCATTTGGCTTACCAGATGAATCACGTGGCTTACCTTGATAGCCACTGTCGTTGCTAGCGCGTTGACCAGTTGGTGCGCTGTCACTTGAACGACCACGACCTTGACCACCACCGTTAGAGCGACCTGCATAACCACCGCTTGAACGACCACGGCCTTGACCACCGCCGTTAGAGCGTCCACGGCCACGACCGCGGCCTTTACCTTTATTTTCGCTAGGTACGTAAGTTTTCTTAGCTTCCATACCTTCGATAACACATACTTCCATCTTACGATCTAGATAGCGATTGATAGCCGCTAGCTGTGGACGATCGTCCATGCTACATAAGCTGATAGCTACACCAGTACGACCAGCACGGCCACAACGACCGATACGATGGACGTAATCTTCTGTTTGACGTGGCAAGTCATAGTTGATGACATGTGAGATTGCTGGTACGTCTAGACCACGGGCAGCAACATCAGTCGCTACTAGGATTTTGCATTTGCCATTACGCAAATCTTGAACGATACGGTTACGCTTGCTCTGTGGCAAGTCACCATGTAGGAAGCTTGCTTTATGGCCCGCTTCTTGTAGCTGTTTAGCCAGTTTTTCAGTGCTACGCTTGGTTGCAGCAAAGATAATGATTTGATCCATTTCTTTCTGGCAAACGATTTTGTCAAGTAAACGGTTTTTGTGATCAAAATCATCACAGTAGTACACTTTTTCTTCGATATGTGCAGATTCTACTTTGATTGATACGCGCTCAGGGTTCTTTGTGAAGCTGGCAGCGATTTTACCAACTGGGCCATCCCAAGTTGCTGAACACATGATGGTTTGACGATCAACTGGCGCTGCACGAAGGATATCACTGATATCGTCAGCAAAACCCATGTCTAGCATACGGTCAGCTTCATCAAGTACTAATACTTCTAAGTTTGATAGATCAACGCGACCCGCATTGATATGGTCAAGTAAACGACCAGGAGTCGCAACGATTACTTGAACGCCCTTTCTCAAAGCAGTGATCTGACCATTGTACGGTGCGCCGCCAACCAGTGGCACACAAAATAGACCGCGCATGTCTTTAGAATAAGTGCGAACGCTGTCATGTACTTGCTGAGCAAGTTCACGCGTTGGCGTTAGAATAAGTGCTTTGGTTAGTTTGTCAAAGCTAGTTGCACGGCTCAAACGGTCAAGCACAGGGATAACAAAAGCTGCTGTTTTACCACTACCCGTTTGCGCTGACAATAAAAGGTCACGGCCTTCTAGAGCAAAAGGGATGGCTTGTTCTTGAATAGGAGTTGGGTTGGTATAGCCACTGCGATCAAGGGCAGTAAGAATTGGCTTAGCAATGCCAAGATCAGTAAAGGTGATTTTATTTTCTTCAGTGGCGTCAGTAGCAGCCGCTTGAGTATTATTATCAGTATTTGGCGTGTCAGTGCTTTCGATGATGCCGTTTTCAGCGGCGATTGTAGATAAGATGTCAGTCATAAGAATCCTTGGTAAGTATAAGTTGCTGTAAATTCAGCAAACTTGATGCATACCACTGA
>ENA-ORXC01000764-ORXC01000764.1-marine-metagenome-genome-assembly--contig:-NODE-764-length-21205-cov-3.092579_pt1 | contig 21205 bp, 22 predicted proteins | sample MGYA00237865_ERZ511478 | MGnify/ENA metagenome assembly ERZ511478 | reverse complement strand
CCGTCGAACCCGTCATCCGAGCGGGTGTCCAGCGGGGCCGCATCGAACACGCGCACCGTGAACCCCTCGCGCGCCAGCGCCAGCGCCAGCGCCGCCCCGTTCAACCCGCCGCCGATGATGGCGACATCCGTATCCGTTGTGTCATTCATCCCGTCAAAGTGGCCCAGAACCGCGCCCCTGTCGAGCGCCGCGATGCCGCGTCACGGGACGACCGTTTTGCGTGATTCCCTGCCCCGGGGCAGAGCGGTCGTCGTTTCGGGCCACCCCTATCAGACCCCGAGATCCCGCATGAACGCGGCGATCCGCAGATCGTACCACCCCTCCGGCCCATGCGTGCCGTGATAGCCGACATGCCCGCCTTTGCGAGTCAGGGTCATCGAGACGTTCGGCGGCAAGTCGTCGCGCAGGGCATGGTAGGGGGCGGGGGGAATCCACGGGTCGTCCTCGGCATGGATCATCAGCAGCGGCACGGTGATCTCCGGGATCATCCTCTCCCCCGCCGTCGCCGCGTAATACGTCGCAGCATCGGGATAGCCGTGCAGCGGGGCCGTCGCCGCATCGTCCACCGCCAGAATCGTGCGCGCCGCGTCGAGATCGTCACGCATCGCGGGCGTCAGGATATCGAGCCGCCCGTAGGCCGCCTTCATCTCGTGGATGAACGCCCATTCGTAGACGGCATTGCGCCGTTCCATCAACCGCACCGCCGCCTGCATCGGGTCGATGGGGGTCGAGACGGTGACCGCCCCGACGATCTTCAGCCGTTCCGGCAGGTTCGGCAGGGTATTGAGCGTGACGCTGCCCCCCAGCGAGAATCCGACGATGAAGAATCCGTCCGGCGTTTCGGGGGCCAGGTCGTCCAGCACCGCCACGATATCCGGCCAGCACCCCGCGAAGTAGAACCGCGACGCATACCTGCCCGACGGCCCCGCCCCGCGCAGGTTGAGGCGCAGCACCCGGCGCCCCTGCCCCAGGTGGTACCGCGCGCTCTCGACGATATAGGCGGAGTGGTCGCACCCCATCAGCCCGTGGATCAGCACCACCAGCGGTCCCGACCCGCCCCCCTCGGGCGTATCGAGCCGCGCCATCATCCGGTCGCCCGTGCCGTCGGCCAGCGCGAACAACCGCTCCTCGGACGTGCCCGGCAAGGGCCGCATCCGATGCACCAGCCGGTTCCGCAGCGTCTGGAGATCGCCGCCCCACCACGGGAAACGGGGAACGAAGGGCGGGAGCGTAAGGTCGGGCATAGGCAGGGTCCGGTCAGTCTCGCAAGCGCAACATCTCTTTGCTACCGACCTAATACCGCAGACTCCTGACGACAACCCTACCGATCCGACTCCCGCCAGCGGGGGTTGATCCAGGGTTCGGCGTTCGACGGGGGCAGCATGGGCTTGCCGAGGATGTGATCCGCCGCCTTCTCGCCCACCATGATCGAGGGGGCGTTGAGGTTGCCGTAGGGGATGCGAGGGAAGATCGAGCTGTCGGCGACCCGCAGGCCCTGCACCCCGATCACCCGGCATTCGGGGTCGACCACGGCCATCGGGTCGTCCGCCCGGCCCATCCTCATCGTGCCGCAGGGGTGATAGGCGCTTTCGGCGTGTTCCATGATGAAGGCGTCGAGATCCTCGTCGCTCTGCACGTCCGCCCCGGGCTGGATTTCCTTGCCCGAAAAGGGGGCGAAGGCCTCCTGCGCGAAGATTTCGCGGGTCAGGCGGATGCAGTGGCGGAAATCGGCCCAGTCCCCGGGTTCGCTCATGTAGTTGAACAGGATCGACGGATCGTCGTCGGGGTCGGCGGAGGTCAGCGCCACCCGCCCGCGCGAGGCCGACCGCATCGGCCCGACATGCGCCTGGTATCCATGCCCCTCGGCGGCGACGGTGCCGTCGTAGCGCACGGCGAGGGGCAGGAAGTGGAACTGGATATCGGGATACTCGACCCCGGCTTTCGAGCGCACGAAGGCGCAGCTCTCGAAATTGTTGCTGGCCCCGATGCCGGTCTTGGTGAACAGCCACTGCGCCCCGACCCGCGCCTTGCCCAGGAGGTTCCAGTACCGGTACAGCGTGATCGGTTGCAGGGATGCCTGCTGGATGTACAGTTCCAGATGATCCTGAAGGTTCTGCCCCACGCCCGCGCGATCCGCGAGCACCTCGATCCCGTGTCCGGCCAGATGCGCCCCCGGCCCGATCCCGCTGAGCATCAGCAGTTTCGGCGAGTTGATGGCGGAGGCCGACACGATCACCTCGCGCCGGGCCGTCACGGTTTCGATCTGCCCGCCGCGCTCGATCTCGACCCCCGTGGCGCGCCCGTGCTCGATCACGACACGCCGGGCGAAGCAGCGCAGGATCTCGCAGTTCGGGCGTTTCAGGGCATCGCGCAGATAGGCATTGGCGACCGACCAACGCCGCCCGCGCCAGACCGTCTGGTCGAAGGGACCGAATCCCTCCTGCTTTTCGCCGTTGTAGTCGTCCGTCGTCTCGAACCCGGCCTGCGCGCCCGCCTGCACGAATGCCTCGAACAGCGGATTGGTGCGGGGGCCGCGCGTGACGTGCAGCGGGCCTTTCCTGCCGCGCCACGCCCTGTCGCCGCCATGGCCGCCGGAATGCCAGTGCTCCATGCGCTTGAAGTAGGGCAGCACGTCGGCATAGGCCCAGCCATCCGCGCCGCTCTCGGCCCAGTGGTCGAAATCCCGCGCATGGCCGCGCACGTAGACCATGCCGTTGATCGAGGACGACCCCCCGATCACCTTGCCACGCGGACAGGGCAGGCGACGCCCCCCCAGATGCGGCTCGGGGTCGGAATGGAATCCCCAGTCGTAGCGTTGCATGTTCATGGGGTAGGACAGCGCGCCCGGCATCTGGATGAACGGCCCCGCATCGGTGCCGCCGTATTCCAGCACCAGCACGGAATGCGTGCCGTCCTCCGACAACCGCGCGGCGAGCGCGCCCCCGGCAGAGCCGGAGCCGATGACGATATAATCTGCTTCCATGGGGGTGGCTTAGGGCATCCGGTACGGATTGTCGAAAAGGGAGACGACCCGTCGCACCCCTTTCGCGACGCCCCGCCTTCTCGCGGTGCGGATCGCGGTACGGCTTGAAATCCCGCCCGGCGTGACCGAAGATGTGTTAACCATGACTCCGGCATTCAACCGGGAGAGCGATTTCGATGGCCATGATCCAACTCGTCTATGCATCGCGGCCCTTCGGTTTCGACGAATCGACGCTCAGCGGCATCCTCTTCACCGCGCGCAGCTGCAATGCGCGCGACGATATCACCGGCGCCCTGATCTGCCGGGCCGACCTGTACCTGCAACTGCTGGAAGGCCCGCAGGACAAGGTCGAGGCCGCCTATGCCCGCATCGAGCAGGACGACCGCCATCTGGAAGTGCGCAACCTCGTCCGTGCGCCCATCGAAACGCGGATGTTCGGTGCGTGGGCGATGCGCAGCGACCCGGCGCGGTCGTGGATGTGGACCCGCGAACAGGTCGAAGGCGGCGCACCGGACCGCGCGACCCAAGGCGAGGTGATCGCGGTGTTCTCGCGGCTTCTCGGCGAAGCGCCGGTCCCGGCGGATTCCTGAGCCGATGCGCGAACAGGGTTAACAGCCCCCTTTATCCCCCCCGCAAGACCGCGTAGACCTGATCCAAACGCAACTTGCAGGAATGCCCCCCATGGCCGACGATACCCGCGCGAACAAGGATCTCCGCTCGCAGGAATGGTTCGACAATCCGAACAATCCGGGCATGACCGCCCTCTATACCGAACGCTACCAGAATCAGGGATACACGCGCGAGGAACTGCAATCGGGCCGCCCCATCATCGGCATCGCCCAGACCGGCAGCGATCTGGCCCCCTGCAACAAGATCCACGTCTTCCTCGCCGACCGGGTGCGCGCGGGCATTCGCGACGCGGGCGGGGTGCCGATGGAATTCCCGGTCCATCCGATTCAGGAGACGGGAAAGCGGCCCACGGCGGCGCTCGACCGCAACCTCGCGTATCTGTCGCTCGTCGAAGTCATCCACGGCTATCCCATTGACGGGGTCGTGCTGACCACCGGCTGCGACAAGACCACGCCCGCCATGCTGATGGGGGCCGCGACGGTCGACATCCCCGCCATCGTGCTGTCCGGCGGGCCGATGCTGGACGGGTGGTGGAAGGGGGAACTCGCAGGCTCCGGGACCGTGGTGTGGGAGAGCCGCCGCCTGCTGGCCACCGGCGAGATCGACTACGAGGAGTTCATGTCCCGCGTCTGCGCGTCGGCCCCCTCGATCGGCCATTGCAACACCATGGGCACCGCCTCGACCATGAACGCGCTGGCCGAGGCATTGGGCATGAGCCTGCCCGGCTGCGCCGCCATCCCCGCACCGTTCCGCGCGCGGATGGAAATGGCCTACCTGACCGGCAAGCGCGCGGTCGAGATCGTGCGCGAGGATCTGCGCCCGTCGAAGATCATGACCAGGGAAGCGTTCGAGAACACGATCCGGGTGAATACCTGCATCGGCGGTTCGACCAATGCCCCCCCGCACCTGACCGCCGTGGCCCGCCATGCCGGGGTGCCGATGAATGTGAAGGACTGGGAGAACGAGGGCTTCGCCCTGCCCCTCCTCGTCAACATGCAGCCCGCCGGAAAATACCTGGGCGAATCGTTCGAGCGGGCCGGGGGCGTCCCCGCCGTGATGGGCGAGATGCTGGAGGCGGGCCTGCTGCACGGCGACGCGATGACCATCACGGGCAAGACGGTGGCCGAGAACCTCGCCGGGCGGCGCAGCGAGGACACCGACGTCATCATGACGGTCGCCGAGCCGATGCGCGCCAATGCGGGCTTTCTGGTGCTGTCGGGCAACCTGTTCGATTCGGCGCTGATGAAGACCAGCGTGATCTCGCCCCAATTCAGGCAGAAATTCCTGTCCGACGAGGGCAAGGAGGGTATCCACGAGGGCCGCGCGGTGGTGTTCGAGGGGCCGGAGGACTACCACGAACGCATCAACGATCCCGCGCTGGATATCGGCGAGGATTCGATCCTGTTCGTGCGCGGGGTCGGGCCGGTCGGCTATCCCGGATCGGCGGAGGTCGTGAACATGCAGCCGCCGGACGCGATCCTCGCCCAGGGCATCCCGCACCTGCCCACGGTAGGCGACGGGCGGCAATCGGGAACGTCCGAAAGCCCGTCGATCCTCAATGCCTCGCCCGAGGCGGCGGTCGGCGGGGGGCTGGCCTTCCTGAAGACGGGCGACCGGGTGAAGCTGGATATCAACAGCCGCGAGATGAACGCATTGGTGGACGAGACGGAATGGGAAGCGCGCAAGGCGGCGTGGAAACCCGAGATCATCCCGAACCAGACCCCGTGGCAGGAGATGTATCGCCGCCACGTGGGCCAGCTCGACGGGGGCGGGTGCCTCGAATTCGCGACGAACTACCAGCGGGTCGGCGAGACGCTGCCGCGCGACAACCATTAGGACCGGCATTCTTCATGATGCCCTGTCCCGGGCTTGATCCGGGACCTGTTCGGCAAAGGCACGCTGCCGCAGACAGGCCCCGGATCAAGCCCCGGGGCAGGGAAATTTCACAGGCTTTGGAGGGGAACTGAACCATGAAACTGCTTCGCGTGGGGCCGCAGGGGTCCGAGAAACCGGCGGTCCTGCACGGGGACGGCACGTATCGGGATATCTCCGGACTGGTCGGGGATCTGGCCGGCGATACCGTCTCGCTGCGTTCGCTCGATGCGATCCGGGGGTCCGATCTGGGGAATCTGCCAGTCATCGAGCAGGGCGGGCGCATCGGGTCCTGCGTCGCCTCGACCCCCACCTTTCACTGCGTCGGGCTGAACTACACCCAGCACGCCGAGGAAGCCGGGATGAAGATCCCGACCGAGCCGATCCTGTTCAACAAGGCGGCCTCGGCCCTGTCCGGTCCCTACGACCCCGTGATCCGGCCCAAGGATTCGCAACAACTGGATTACGAGGTCGAACTCGGCGTCGTGATCGGCGAGGTGACGGAGCATGTGTCCGAGGCCGATGCCCTGTCGCGGGTGGCCGGGTATTGCGTGATCAACGACGTCTCGGAGCGCGAGTTCCAGGCCAAGCGCCTCGGCCAATGGGTCAAGGGAAAGTCCGCGCCGACCTTCGGCCCCACGGGTCCGTGGCTGGTGACGGCGGACGAGATCCCCGATCCCCAGGCCCTGCGTTGCTGGCTGTCGGTCAATGGCGAGATGCGGCAGGATTCGAACACGTCGGACATGATCTTCAGCGTGGCCGAGTGCATCAGCTACATGTCGCGCTTCATGCGCCTGATGCCCGGCGACCTGATCGCGACCGGCACCCCGCAGGGCGTGGTGCTGGGGATGGAGGGGCAACCCTGGGTGCAGCCCGGCGACGTGATGGCGCTGGGGATCGAGGGGCTGGGCGAGCAGAAGCAGGATGTGGTGGATTACGCCCCTTCCTGAGCGCCGCGCTCGACCACCCCGCACACCCTCATCTCCGTGCAGCGGTCTGCGCCCGGAGCGGGAAACCACGCGGGGTACCCGATCTAGTTCATCGCCCCGCGCGGACCGGTCCGCAATCGCCGGACGACGTGCGAGACCGGGGCGAGCGCGATGCTGCCGCCCCGCGACTCCAGCCACTCGGACAGCGCCTGCATGGATGTGCCGTCCGCCTCGACCAGCACGATGGCGGTGCCCCAGGTAAAGGCGTGGCGCTCGGCATCGACCAAGGCGGCGAAGGCCGCGTCCGCCGTGCCGCCCCGCGCCACCCGCGTCGTGCGCCGCCCGACCGGCACGCCCAGGGGACGCAGGCGTGCGGAGAGCAGGCTGTCCGGATCGTCGGCACTCTCGACCATCAGCAGCCCGCCGGCCGCCAGCCCGTCGCCGATGGTCCGCAGCGCCCGCATGTCGCGCGTGATGTCGCCCGCATACTGATCGACCGCCCCGATGATCCCCTCCCCCGCCCGGGCCAGATGCCAGCGCAACCGGCGCAGCAGTTCGGCATCGGACAGCCCCCGGCGCAGCACGTTCGGGTCGCGCCCGAATTCCGGCGCGTAGCCCAACGGCAGCAGCGCCAGCGCCTCGCGCCCCGCCCGGCGGACCTGTTCGATCCGGAAGGGCGACACGTCGAAATCGGCGGCGATGGCGAAGCTCAGCGGCGCGCGCCAGTTCACCGCCTGCATCGCGAGGGGCGAATGCGTCCCGTCATCCAGCACCACGACGGCCAGCAGCGGCTTGCCCGGCGGGGCGTCGAACGGGGCGGCATGGGCGAGCCAGGCGGGGGCATCGGGGGCGGGCGCGCGGGTCAGGATGGTCGCGGGGGGCGGTTCGAACGCGACCAGCTCGGCATTGTCGGACCGGGCAAGGCCGGTCAGCGCCCCGCCGACGAGGTTGATGACGACCATAGTGAGAATGGATGCAACGAAGACCCCCACGCCCAGCAGCGCGATCATGCCGATACCCGGTTCCTCGCGCCCGGAAGCGCCCCGGACCGGGATTTCGTCGTCGTCCATCGGCTCGTCCTGCACGACGCCTCCCTTCGGTGGCCTTGACGCCAACCCCGCGCCGCTCCAAGAAAGGCCACAGTGCCGGGGCCGGGGAGCATCGCCATGCTGTTGCTGATCGACAACTATGACAGTTTTACTTACAATCTGGTTCACGCCTTCGGGATGCTGGACGCGCGGGTCGAGGTGGTGCGCAACGATGCGCTGACCGTCGACGAGGCGATGGCGCGGGGGGCGAAGGCCATTGTGCTGTCCCCCGGGCCGTGCGATCCGTCGCAGGCGGGGATCTGCGTCGATCTGGTCACGCGGGCGGCGGCGGAGGAGATGCCGCTTTTCGGCGTGTGTCTGGGGCATCAGGCCATCGGCGAGGCGTTCGGCGGCAGGGTGATCCGCGCCGGGTCGATCATGCACGGCAAGCTCTCGCCCGTGACGCACGGAAACCGCAGCGTCTTCAGCGGCCTGCCGGAGGGATTCCGGGCCACCCGCTACCACAGCCTGACCGTCGAGCGCGACACCCTGCCCGAGTGTCTGGAGATTACGGCGGAGACGGAGGACGGCGTCATCATGGGCCTGTCGCACAAGCGGCATCCGATCCACGGGGTGCAGTTCCACCCCGAAAGCATCGCCTCGGAATACGGCATGACGCTGATGGAGAACTTCCTGAAGATCGCGGAGGTGCGGGCATGACCGGTCGCCTCGGCCCCCTGATCCAGCGCGCCATCGACGGGCCGCTCTCGGCGGAGGACGCGCGCGAGGCGTTCGACGCGATCATGTCGGGGGATGGCACGCCGTCGCAGATCGGGGGGTTCCTGATGGCCCTGCGGATGCGCGGCGAGACGGTCGGGGAAATCGCCGCCGCCGCCGCCGTGATGCGCGCCAAGGCCCTGCCCGTGCGCGCCCCCGCCGGGGCCATCGACATCGTCGGCACGGGGGGCGACGGCAAGAAGACGCTGAACATCTCGACCGCCGCCGCCTTCGTCGTGGCCGGGGCCGGGGTGCCGGTGGCCAAGCACGGCAACCGCGCGCTGTCCTCGAAATCCGGCGCGACGGATGTGCTGACGGCGCTGGGGATCGACCTGTCGCCGGGGGTCGAGAAGATCGAGGCATGCCTGCGCGAGGCGGGCATGGGCTACATGGCCGCGCCGAATCATCACTCCGCCATGCGCCACGTGATGCCGACCCGCACCGAGATGGGCGTGCGCACGATCTTCAATATCCTCGGCCCGCTGACGAATCCGGCGGGGGTGACGCGGCAGTTGAGCGGGGCGTTCTCCGCCGACTGGATCGGGCCGATGGCCGAGACGCTGGGGCGCCTGGGGTCGGAACGTGCATGGATCGTGCATGGCGGGGACGGGACGGACGAGCTGTCGATCGTCGCCCCCTCGCAGGTCGCGGCGCTGGAGAACGGCACGGTCACGATGATGGAGGTTTCGGCGGAGGATGCGGGCCTGCCCCGGCATCCGTTCGAGGCCATCGTCGGGGGCGATGCGGCGGAGAATGCGCGGCGTCTGACCGACCTGCTGGAGGGGGCGAAGGACGGCTATCGCGATGCCGTGCTGCTAAACGCCGCCGCCGGATTGCTGGTGGCGGGAAAGGTGGACACGTTGCGCGACGGCGCGGCGATGGCCGCCGAAAGCATCGACAACGGCGCGGCGCGGCGGGTGCTGGACACCATGGTGCGGATCACCGGCGCATGACCCGGGCCTATGCCGATGCGGTGCGGGAAGCGGCGCAGCGCCTGTCCGGATGGGATGACCTGCCGTTCTTCACGCAGGGCGCGTTCGACGCCGTGCTGACGGCGCTGGCAGCGGAACCGGGCGCGGTCTTCCCGCCCCCCGACCGGGTGTTCGCCGCGCTGGAGCGCACGCCCCCCGGCGCGGTGAAGGCCGTGATCCTGGGGCAGGACCCCTATCCGACCGCCGGGCATGCCATCGGGCTGTCCTTCTCGGTCGCCGCCGATGTCCGGCCCCTGCCCCGTTCGTTGACCAATATCTACAAGGAACTGGAGGCCGATCTGGGTATGCGCCCCGAGAGCGGCGATCTGGGCGGATGGGCCGATGCCGGGGTCCTGCTGCTGAACCGCGCGCTGACGGTGCGCGAGGGCGATGCGGGCAGCCATGCGAAGATCGGCTGGGCCGCGCTGGTCGATCAGGTGGCCCGGCGCATCGCGGCGCGGGATGGAATCGTCTGGGTTCTGTGGGGCAAGCACGCCCAGTCGATCCGCCCCCTGATCGACGCGGGCGCGGGGGGCGATACGCTCGTCCTCGAAAGCGCGCACCCGTCGCCGTTGTCGGCCCGGCGCGGGTTCTTCGGCTCGAAACCGTTCAGCGCGGCGGAGAACCATGCCGGGGTGCAGTTGTTTCGCACGTGATCGGGGCAGGACGGGTCTGGACGCGGGCGATTCGCGGCCTATCGTCAGGGACATGAAACGTCTTGCCCTGATTCTCGCGCTGCTCTGCACGCCCGCCCTTGCAGCGGACGATACCGCGCTGGCGGAGGAACGCGATGCGCTGTTCTCCGCCCTGCAATCGACTGATGATGCCGATATCGCCGCCGCCGCGCAAAGGGCGATCTGGGAATCCTGGAGAGAGGCCCCGGATGCCGATGCGCAGGCGCTGTTCGATCTGGGCATGCGGCAGATGGCGCAATACGACAATGCGGGCGCGATCGAGGCCTTCGACGAGCTGATCCTCTACGCCCCCGATTTCGCCGAAGGGTGGAACCAGCGCGCGTTCGCCTATTTCCGCATGCAGGAATACGAGAAGTCCCTGTCCGATATCGCCTCCGCCCTGCAACGCGAGCCGCGCCATTTCGGGGCCTTGTCCGGCAAGTTCCGCATCCTGATGGCCCAGGGCCGCGCACGGCTGGCGCAGAAGACGCTGCGCGAGGCGGTCGCGGTCAATCCGTGGATGATGGAACGGCGCATGCTGGCCCCGGTCGACGAATGAGGCTCGACTACACGGTCACATGGCTGGAGATGACCGCCCGCCCCGACACCCCGCGCCGCGACCCGCCGATGCCGGGATTATCGGTGATCCGCGCGCATTCTCCGACCGCGCATTTTTTCCGCTATCTCTACGACGCCGTCGGTTCGGCCTATGAATGGACCGACCTGCATGCGGAGACGGATGCCGAAATCTCTGCCTTCGCCGCGCATGAGGCGGTGCACCTGAACGTCGTGTATCTGCACGGATGCCCCGCCGGGTTCATCATGCTCGACTATCGCGCGGCTCCGGTGGCGGAGGTGGCGTTCTTCGGCCTGATGCCCGAATTCATCGGGCGCGGGCTGGGGCCGTGGCTGTTGCTGGAGGGGATTCACGATGCCTGGGACGCGGGCGCGACCACGCTGACGGTGAATACCTGCACCCTCGACCACCCCGGCGCGTTGCCGCTGTACCGCCGGTGCGGCTTCGTCCCGGTGCGCAGCGAAGTGCAGAGCCGCGAATCGACCCTGCCCGCCGCCTGAATTTGCGCCCCCGCGCGAAACCGCTTGCATTTCCCGCGTATCGGAGCGGAGTGATCCGGCGGGATTTCAGCGGAGAATCAGATGCGCGTACTCGACAATCCCCTGCGGGGAACGGGACTTCCCGACGACGGCCACGGGGCCGGCGGGGAAATCTCGGTCGATATCGCCGCCGCGCGCGCGCTCTATGCGCTGTGCCCTGCCGCGAAGATCACGCCGCTGACCTCGCTCAGGACCCTGACCTCCGATCTCGGCATCGCCTCGCTGCACGCGAAGGACGAGCGCCAGCGCATGGGTCTGGGCAGTTTCAAGGCGCTGGGCGCGGCCTATGCCCTGGCCAAGGCGGCAGTCGCGCAGGGCGGCGATCCGGCGGATGCGCTGGCAGGGCGCACTTATGTCTGCGCCAGCGCGGGCAATCACGGCATTTCGCTGGCCGCCGGAGCGCGTTTGTTCGGGGCCGCTGCCGTCGTCTACCTGTCCCGCTCGGTCCCCGAAAGCTTTGCGGCACGCCTGCGCGAGAAAGGGGCCGACGTGCTGCGCGCGGGCGGAGATTACGAGGAGAGCCTCGCCGCCGCGCTGGCCGAGAGCGAGAAGCGCGGATGGGAACTGCTGTCGGACAGCACGTGGGAGCCGTATTCCGGCTCCGCGCGCGACGTGATGGAAGGGTACCTGATCATGGGGGCGGAGGCGGCGGAGCAGATGCCCCACGCCCCCACCCATGTCTTCCTTCAGGCCGGAATCGGCGGATTGGCCGCCGCCGGGGCCGCCATGGCGCGCCGCGTATGGGGCGATACCGTCAGGATCGTGGTGGTCGAATCCGAAGCCGCCTCCCCCCTGCATGACAGTATCGAGGCACGCAGACCGGTCAATGCCCCGGGCATCGAGCGGCTGGGCCGCAACGCCCCTTCGCACCTGGCCCTGAAATATCTGGCGCGGGAGGCAGATACCTTCGTACTGGTCTCCGAACGCGAGGGCGAGGATGCGGCGGCGCGGCTGGACGAGGCGCGGATGTCCACGACTTCCTCCGGCGCGGGCGGTTTCGCAGGGCTGTGCGGGATGGCGAAGACGGGGATGAAGGCGCTGATCTATATCTCCGAGAAGACCGATGCCTGATCTGCGGATGGAGGATGGCGCATGAAGCTGGAGTTTCAAAGCGATGGCGGGGCGTGTTCGGACGGGGCCTTCGGCCTGGTCGTCCTGCAGACCGACCTGACGCTGGAGCCGGAACTGCGGGGCGTCTTCGGCGGCTACGGTCTCTATCACGCCCGCATCCCCAATGCGCCGGAGGTGACCCCCGATACCCTCGCCGCCATGGCACGCGAGATGCCGCAGACCGCCGCCCTGCTGCCCCCCGAGGTGCGCGTCATCGGCTACGGCTGCACCTCCGGCGCGACGATCATCGGGCCGCAGCGGGTGGCGGGGCTGATCCGGCAGGCGCATCCCCGGGCCGAGGTGACCGACCCGATCTCCGCCCTCCTCGCCGCCTGCGCGCATCTGGGCGTGCGGCGGCTGGGCTTCGTCACGCCCTATGTCGCGGAAGTATCGGCGGCGATGCGTGCGCGGCTTGAGGGGGCGGGGCTGACCATCGCGGGCTTCGGCTCGTTCGAGCAGGTGGAGGATCGGATCGTTGCGGGGATATCGGAAGCGTCGACCCTCGCGGCGATCGAAAAGGTCGCCGGCATGGGAGCTTGCGACGCGGTGTTCGCCTCCTGCACGAACCTGCGCGGCTTCGGCATCGTCGAGCGGGCGGAGGCGGCGACCGGGGTGCCGGTGCTGACCAGCAACCTCGCGCTCGGCTGGCACATGCTGCGGCTGGCGGGGGCGGGGACGGCGGGGCGGGGGCCGGGGCGGTTGTTCGGGGGTGGCATTTAGGCTTGCGAACCGGGGCCTGAGCGGGTTTCCTCGGTCCCGATATCACGCAGGAGGGACCGCGCCATGACCATCGATCTCGCCAAGGAAGCGAAATCCCGGGGGATCGAGTATTTCCTGATCTCCTTCACCGACCTGTTCGGCGTGATGCGTGCCAAACTCGTCCCTGCCGCCGCCATTGCCGGGATGCAGCAGGACGGGGCCGGGTTCGCGGGGTTCGCCTCGTGGCTCGACATGACCCCCGCCCATGCCGACATGTTCGCCGTGCCGGACCCGGACAGCCTGATCCAGCTACCGTGGAAGCCGACCGTCGGCTGGCTGGCATCGGACCTCTACATGAACGGCGAGGAGGTGGCGCAGGGACCGCGCAATACCCTGCGGCGCATCGCGGCGAAGGCCGGGGCGGGCGGGCATCGGCTGAAGCATGGCGTCGAATGCGAATACTTCGTGATCTCGCCCGATGGCCGCGCGCTGGCCGACGAACGCGATACCCAGGGCAAGCCCTGCTACGACGTGCAGGCGCTGATGCGCCGCTACGACGTCATCACCGAAATCTGCGACGCGATGCTCGAACTGGGCTGGGGACCGTACCAGAACGACCACGAGGATGCGAACGGGCAGTTCGAGATGAACTGGGATTTCGCCGACGCGCTCGTCACCGCCGACCGGCATGCGTTCTTCAAGTACATGACGAAATCCATCGCCGAAAAGCACGGGCTGCGCGCGACCTTCATGCCCAAACCCTTCACGAACCTGACCGGCAACGGCTGCCACGCGCATGTCAGCGTGTGGGATGAGGCGGGGAAGAAGAACCTGTTCCACGACGAGGGGGGCGAGTTAGGCGTCTCGGCGCTCGGCTACGAATTCCTCGGCGGGATCATGGCCCATGCGGAGGGGTTGTGCGCATTGATGAATCCGACCGTGAACAGCTACAAGCGCCTGGGCGCCCCGCGCACCACGTCCGGCGCGACGTGGTCGCCGAACACGATCACGTATTCGGGCAACAACCGCACCCACATGATCCGCATCCCCGATCCGGGCCGGTTCGAGTTGCGGTTGGCCGACGGGGCCGCGAACCCCTATCTGCTGCCCGCCGCAATCATGGCGGCGGGGCTGGACGGAATCGACCGGTCCCTGGACCCGGGCAAGCGGCTGGATATCGACATGTACGCGGAGGGTCACATGGTTGAGGGGGCGAAGAAGCTGCCCCTCAACATGCTCGACGCCCTGCGCGCGCTGGAGGGAGACGAGGGCCTGCGCGCGGCCATCGGGGAGGAGACCTGCGCCGCCTTCCTCAAACTGAAGCACGCGGAATGGAACGAGTATTCGCGCCACCTGACGGAGTGGGAGCGCGAGACGACGCTGGATTGCTGAGGGGGTGAGCGCCCTGCCCCGGGCGCAGACCCGGGGCCTCGCCGAAGAACGTGCTGACCATCAAGGTCCGGGGTCTTACGCCCGGGACGAGGCGGTACATGGAAACCAGCCCGCAGAAATCGACGCCTACACTTCCCCCTTCATCGTCAGCGGCAACCCCGCCGCGACGAATTCGACATGATCGGCGGCGGCGGCAATCCGCTGGTTCAGCAACCCCTGCGCATCGCGGAACTCGCGGGACAGCTTCTCCATCGGCACCAGTCCGAGGCCGATCTCGTTCGAGACGAGGACGACGCGATTCGGGGTGGTCGTCAGTACGGCGATCAGGCGCGCCGTCTCCGCCGCCACGTCGCGCTCATGGTGCATGAGGTTGGAGAGCCAGAGGGTGAGGCAATCGACGAGAACCGTCGTTTCCCGGTCGGTTACGCCGCGTATCGCATCCGTAATCTCAAGCGGTGCCTCGATCACCGACCAGGACGCCCCCCGCTCCGCCCGGTGCGCCGCGATCCGCGCCGCCATCTCGCCGTCCAGCGCCTGCGCGGTGGCCAGATATATGTGCGGCGGGTCGGCACAGAGCGCGAGCGCCCGGGCCGTCTTGCCCGACCGCGCGCCGCCCAATACGAGCGATATCCGCGCCGTCATGCCACCGGCGCGGGGATGCGCGCGACGAAATGCCCTTTCACCCCCTGCGGCCACTGCCGGAACGGCACTTGCCCCGTCTCCGCCGCCGCGTGCAGTTGCGCGTATTCGACGATGGCCTCCGCCGCCTCGCGCTCCGGCGCGAACCTGCCGATCACGTAGGTCAGCTTGCCCGGCGCGGTGACCGAGACGTTGCAGTGCCGCTCGCACCCCATAGTGCAGGAAACCCGCGCAACCCTCAGTTCCCGCTGCCCTTCCGCGATGGCCTCGACATGCTCGGCCAGCATCTCGCCCCCGGTCTTCTCGCCGTGGTATTTCTCCTCCGCCGAGTATCTGCACGTGTCACATACGAAGATCGTGGTCGTCATGGTCGCTCCGCTCGGGCGATTTCGGGAAAGGCGGAATGCTCCGCGTCCCGGAAATCGCGATAAGGAAAAGTCGTATTTCCGTTTGCCGAGGTCTTAACGCAGGCGTAAGGAAAGTGCCACGGATCAGTGCGCCTTTTCACCGAAGGCCGAACGGAGCCGTCCGGGAACGCCCGACCCGTACCGGGGGGCGACGGACGGGCCTGCCGCGCCGCATCATCGCGGCACCTTCGGTGAGTCTGCGTCGAAGGGGGACCGTCATGATACGACCGGGTTTGATCGCCGCCTGTCTCGCCACGACACCGGCACACGCGCATATCGGCCATCTGGGCGAGGTGGCCGGACATGGCCACTGGATCGGGCTGGGCCTGATCGCCGGGGCCGCCGTACTCGGCGGGTTGCTCGGCAAGGGCAGGAAACCCGAAGCCGACCCCGAAGACGACGAGACCCCCGAAGCCGAGGAGTGCCCGGCATGAACGGCAAGAAATACGGCGTGATGGTCTGCGGCCACGGCTCGCGCTCGCAGGCGGCGGTCGACGAGTTCGCCGTCGTCTCGACCCGCCTGCGCGAGCGGTTCCCCGACTGGCCGGTCGAGTACGGCTATCTGGAATTCGCCAACCCCGTGATTCGCGACGGGCTGGATATCCTGCGCGAGAAGGGGTGCGACGAGATCCTCGCCGTGCCGGGGATGCTGTTTGCCGCCGGACACGCGAAGAACGACATTCCGACCGTGCTGAACACCTATGCCAAGAAGCACGAGATAACAGTCCATTACGGGCGCGAGCTTGGCGTGGACCCCAAGATGATCGCCGCCGCCGGGGACCGGGTCCGCGAAGCGGTCGAGCGGGCCAATGTCGACCATGGCGAGATGCCGAATCACGAGGTCTGCCTCGTCGTCATCGGGCGCGGGGCCAGCGACCCGGATGCCAATTCCAACGTCGCCAAGATCACGCGCATGCTGTGGGAGGGGATGGGCTTCGGCTGGGCCGAGACGGGCTATTCCGGCGTCACCTTTCCGCTGGTCGCGCCCTGTTTGCAGCAGGTGGCGAAGCTGGGCTTCAAGCGGGTGATCGTGTTTCCGTATTTCCTGTTCACCGGCATCCTGATCGACCGCATCTACGGCTTCACCGACGAGGTCGCGGCGGCGCATCCCGATACGCAGTTCATCAAGGCCGGATACCTGAACGACCACGACCGCGTGATCGACACCTTCCAGGAGCGCGTGACGGAGATACTGGCGGGCGAGAACCTGATGAACTGCGCGATGTGCAAGTACCGCGCGCAGGTGCTGGGCTTCGAGGCGGAGGTCGGCGCGGCGCAGGAAAGCCACCACCACCATGTCGAGGGCCAGGGCGCCAGCGCGCCGGGATCGAACGTGGAGGATTGCATTCACTGCGACACGTTCTGCACCGGGGCCTGCCGCTTGGCCGACGCGGGCGCGCATCATCACCACCACGACCATGGCGACGGGCATTCCCACGACCACGACCACGCACATGACCACCACCACCACCCGCACCCCCATGCCGATCATCCGATGGGGCCGGAGAGCGTGCGGGACCGGATCAAGGGCAAGGAAGGGTGAAACCCTTCGACACCGTGGTGATGGTGGACTGGAGTGCGGCATCGAAACCGGTCACCGGAGCGGACAGCATCTGGTGGGCCGAAGCGCGCCGATCCTACGGCCTTACCGGCATGGGCAACCCGCCCACGCGCCTCGATGCACGCCATACCCTGACCGACATCGCGCGGCGGTCGGTGGAGGCGGGACGACGCATCCTGATCGGTTTCGATTTCCCTTTCGGGTTCGCGCGCGGCACGGTCGCGCGGCTGGGCGGAAGCTGGCAGGGATTGCGCGCGCGCCTCGCAGCGGCCCTGCCCGATGCCCCCGACAATCGGCAGGAACGCTATGTCCTAGCCCAGGCCCTGAACGAGGAGGGCTGGCCCGACGGCCCCGGCCCGTTCTGGGGTCACGGCACGGCCAGGGACCACGGGGGTCTGCCCAATGCAAAACCGGCAGGATACGGCGACCGCCTGCCCCCCCGCCTGCGCCTTGCGGAACAGGCGGCGAAGCGCCGTTTCGGTGGGGGAAAGACTCAGGAAGCCTGGAAACTCGCGGGCAATGGCTCGGTCGGCAGTCAGGCACTGACCGGCATCGCCACGCTGCACCGGATGCATGCGGACTTGCCCGGAGCGGCCTTCTGGCCCTTCGACGGCGAGGCGGCGGCGCGCACGGCCCCGATCCTGCTGACGGAGATATATCCCTCGATCTTCCCCTTGCTTCCGGCGCTGGGCGAGGCGAAGGATGCGGCACAGGTGCGGGGCCTCGCGGCGCATATGGTCAGCGCCCCTGCGGAACTCGAAGCGATGCTCCTCGCCCCCTTCCGCCTCGCCGAACCGGAGCGCGGGGCGGTGGTCGGGGAAGAGGGCTGGATTCTGGGCGTGCCTGCATGACCCTGTCCTACGAGCGCGACCCCGCCGCCATCTACGCCGCCTCCTTCGCCACCGTGCGCGCCGAAGCCAATCTGGCGCGCATTCCCGACAGCCTGCACCCGCTCGCCATCCGTCTGATCCATGCCTGCGGGATGGTCGATGTGGCCGACGATCTGGCCTTTTCGGACAATGCGGCGGAGGCGGGGGCGGCGGCGCTGGCGGGGGGTGCGCCGATCCTGTGCGATTGCGAGATGGTCGCGTCGGGGATCATAAAGCGGCGGTTACCCGCGAATAACGAGGTCGTCGTCACCCTCAACGATCCGCGCGTGGCGATGCTGGCGAGCAAGCTGAAGACGACCCGTTCGGCGGCGGCGGTCGTGCTGTGGCGCGAGCATCTGGAGGGGGCGGTCGTGGCGGTCGGCAATGCGCCGACGGCCCTGTTTCATCTGCTGGAGCGGCTCGATACCGGATGGCCGAAACCTGCCGTGATCCTCGGGTTTCCCGTCGGTTTCGTCGGCGCGGCGGAGAGCAAGGCCGAACTTGCCGGCAACCCGCGCGGCGTCCCCTTCGTCTCGTTGCAGGGCCGTCGCGGCGGGTCGGCCATGGCGAGCGCGGCGGTGAATGCGCTGGCGGGGGGGCTGGAGTGAGCGCGTGGCTCCACATCATCGGCATCGGCGAGGACGGGATGACCGGCCTGTCGGCGGCCGCCCGCGCGCAGGTCGAGAACGCCGAGATCATCGTCGGCGGCGACCGGCACCATGCCCTCGCGCCGAATATCGCGGCGGAGCGGGTGGCCTGGCCCTCGCCCTTCGACGCGATGGTCGCGACGATCCGCTCGTATCGGGGGCGGCGGGTCGTGGTGCTGGTGACGGGGGACCCGCTGTGGTTCTCGGTCGGGGCGCGGTTGTCCGACCCGGCCCGGGCCGCGCATATCCCGGCGCAGGAAATCGTCTATCACCCTCAACTCTCGGCCTTCCAGTGGGCTGCCGCGCGCATACGCTGGTCGCTGGCCGATACCGAGACGCTGACGGCCCACGGTCGCCCCGCCGAACAGGTCGTGCCGTATTTCTGGCCCGGCGCGCGGCTGCTGATCCTGACCGCCGGGGCGCAGACACCGGGCGAGATCGCGGCGCTGTTGGAGGCGCGGGGCTTCGGCGACTCGCGGCTGACGGTGCTGGGCGCGCTGGGCGGGCCGGACGAGATGCGCATCGAAGGCACCGCGCGGGGCTGGGATGCCCCCTCCCCCGCCTTCCACACGCTGGCGGTCGAGGTAGCGGGCGCGGGGCGGTTGCTGCCGCGCGTGCCCGGCCTGCCCGACGACGCCTTTACCCATGACGGCACGATGACCAAGCGCGAGATGCGCGCGCTGACCCTCGCCAAACTGATGCCCGCGCGCGGGGCGCATCTGTGGGATATCGGCTGCGGCTGCGGCTCCGTCTCGGTCGAGTGGATGCGCGCGGCCCCAGATGCGGTCGCGACGGGGATCGACAGCCGCCCCGAACGGCTGGCGATGGCGCGGAAGAATGCCGTACAACTCGGCACCCCGCGCCTCGCACTGATCGAGGGGCGCGTGCCGGAGGCGCTGGAGGGCCTTCCCCGGCCCGATGCCGTCTTCATCGGCGGCGGATTAGCCGATGCGGTCATCGATAGCGCCCTCGCGGTCCTGCCCCCTGGCGGGCGGCTGGTCGTCAATGCCGTGACGCTGGAATCCGAAACCCTGCTGGCCGCCGCCCACGCGACCCATGGCGGCGAGCTGGTCCGCATCACTGCCGCGCGGGCCGAGGCGGTCGGCCCCTATCGCGGATGGCGCACCGGCATGCCGGTCACGCAATGGAATCTGATGATATGAGCGATGCGCCACGCGGCACCCTCTACGGCATCGGCGTCGGCCCCGGTGATCCTGAACTCATGACGATGAAGGCGCATCGACTGATCGCGTCGGCGCGCATCCTCGCCTATCCGGCTCCGGATTCCGGGACAAGTTTCGCGCGCTCCATCGCCGCCGGGGCCATCCGCGCGGATGCCGTCGAGATCCCGATGGTCGTGCCGATGCGGGTCGCGCGGTTTCCGGCGCAGGATGTCTATGCGGGGGCGGCGGAGACGATCGCCGGGCATCTGGCGGCGGGCGAGGACGTGGCGGTATTGTGCGAGGGCGACCCGTTCTTCTACGGCAGCTTCATGTACCTGTTCGCGCGATTGTCGGCGCGGTTCCCCTGCGAGATCGTGCCGGGCGTCTCGTCGCTCGCGGCGTGCTCGGCGGCGCTGGCCCGCCCCCTGACCGCGCGCAACGACGTGCTGACGGTGATCCCCGGCCCGGTGGACGACGACGCCCTGCGCGCGCGGATCGAGGGGGCGGAGGCCATCGCGATCATGAAGGTCGGGCGGCACCTGCCCCGCATCCGCGCATTGCTGGACGATATGGACCTGACCGCGCGGGCCGGATACGTGGAGCGCGCCTCGCTGAGCGAACAGCGGGTGATGCCGCTGGCCGAGGCCCCCGAAGGCGCGCCCTATTTCTCGATGATCCTGATCTACAAGGGGAACGACCCGTGGCTGACGCATCCGTGACGCCCGTGATCCTGTGCCTGTCCCGCTCCGGCGAGGCGACCGCGCACCGCGTTGCCGCCGCCCTGGGCGTGCCGGTGCACGGGCGCGAGGGGCGGGTGGAGACGGCGGACGCCTTCTTCGCCAATGCCCTCGACCATGCCCGCGACCTGTTCGCCGCCGGGGTGCCGGTGGTGGGGGTCTGCGCCGCCGGCATCCTGATCCGCGCGGTGGCCCCGTTGCTGAACGACAAGCGGGCCGAGCCGCCGGTGGTGGCCGTGGCGGATGACGGGTCGTCGGTCGTGCCGCTGCTGGGCGGGCATCGCGGGGCGAACCGGCTGGCGCGCCGGATCGCGCAGGCGCTGGGCGGTGCGGCGGCCGTGACGACGGCGGGGGATGTGGCGCTGGGGTTGGCGCTGGACGAGCCGCCCGCCGGGTGGTGCCTGGCCGATCCCGGCGCGGCGAAAGACGCGATGGCGGCGCTGCTGGCGGGGGCCGAGGCGACCGTCGCGCAGGGCAAGGCCGATTGGCTCGCCCCCCTCGCCGAGCGCGCGACGACCCGGATCGTGCCGGGCGAGGACTGGCACGCGACGGTCGCGATCGCGGGCGGGTCGCGCCTCGACTACCACGCGCAACGCTGCGTGATCGGGGTCGGATGCGCGCGGGATTGTGCGCCCGACGACCTGCGCGCGCTGGTCGTTCGGGCCATGGACGCGGCGCAGATCGTTCCCGCCGAAGTCGCGGCCCTCGTCTCGCTGGACCTGAAGGCCGATGAAGCCGCGATGAACACCCTCGCCGCGCATCTGGGCGTGCCGTTCCGCGTGTTCGACGCCGCGACGCTGGAGGCGGAGGCCCCGCGCCTCGCCAATCCGTCGGACGTGGTCTTCGCCGAAGTCGGATGCCACGGCGTCGCGGAAGGCGCGGCGCTGGCGGCGGCGGGGCCGGAGGCGGAACTGGTCGTGCCGAAGCAGAAGACCGCCGACGCCACCGTCGCCATCGCCCGCGCCCCCGCTCCGATCACCGAAATCCGGGGCCGCAAGCGG
>ENA-ORXC01000763-ORXC01000763.1-marine-metagenome-genome-assembly--contig:-NODE-763-length-21216-cov-73.369507_pt1 | contig 21216 bp, 18 predicted proteins | sample MGYA00237865_ERZ511478 | MGnify/ENA metagenome assembly ERZ511478 | reverse complement strand
CCTAGTAAGTATCCTAAAATTCCGCATACTACTCCGGCTATAAGTGGCCAGATCCAGCAAGCTATATTTGAAAAATCCATATGTATATTTTTTAATGAGTTAGTTTATAGTTATTACGGCGCGTCTGTTTTGAGCGCGGCCTTCTTCTGTATCATTTGTTGCAATAGGGTTACGTTCTCCCTTTGTAACAGTTTTGATTTTTGCACCTGCAATCCCATTGTTTTGAAGGTATTGCTTGCCAAATTCTGCACGCTCAAGTCCCAGTCTATCATTTGTAGCCATACTACCTTGACTGTCTGTGTGTCCTTCTACTGTAATGCTAGATCCTTCTACCTTGTCTAGGTAACGTGTGATGTCTCCTAGTTTTTTACGCTGTTGTGCGTTAAGGTTTACAGAAGCCTCTGAGTAGTCAAAATAAATTACTAGCGGGTCTGCCTTAATAGCTTCAGCCATATTTGCAAGGTCTTCTTGCGCTTTGGCCTCATCTTCGGCGGCTTGTGCGTAGAGATTGTATGAAACAGGTCCTCTATAAATATCTCCATCTGGAACTAATTCTTCGCGTAACTCACCATAGGTGTTAATGCGACTTGAAGAGATACCTTGATCTACAAAGTAATTTTTTACAGCAGTGGCACGTGCAAGACCTAGGTTTGCATAAGCCGAGTTGTTTACTTCACCACTGTCATAATAGCCTGTAATATTGACCATTTTATTGTCATTACCTTCTGCATCAAAATAGCCTTTAAGCTTTGCAATACCATTGTTTACATCTCCTGCTACAGGAGTAATGATGGCAAAGTCTGAACTATTAAAATTAAAATTGTCGTTGCTTGTAAAAGCAAAGTTTCCGTCTGTGCCTCTTAAATTGAAGCCCATTGAGGTGGCCGCTGTGGCAGCAGCTACTGCGTTTTGATCATCTACTGTTGTTTCTTGCTTATCTGTAGTAGAAGCAGCGCTTGCGCCGGCTCCACAACAAAAAATCCAAGCCAAAATCATACAAATGATAATCGTAAGTAGCATACCAAGTAGGTATCCTGATTTCTTACTCATATTGGTTAGGTTTAAATGGTTCGTGTGACTTAAAGTTAGTTAAAATTTTAACATAACAGCATTTTATGCATTGATTGTTAGAGATTTATGTATTTCCTCGACGATTTTAATGGGTTTGTCGAGCATTTTTGGGAGTTCAATCCTTGTAAAACACATTGTTTAGTGTGTTTTGCTGATTTTCAAATGTTTACAAAAAGATAACTTCATAGGCTGTAAGTGGCAAGCCCTTATCTTAGTAAAATTACGGTGGAATGAGATTACGCTTTCGCGAAAGCGTAAAAAGAAAGAATTATCTACTTCTCATAGCTAGAAGCCCAAAAACGGGACCTATAGCGAGAAGTGGTAAGACATACATAAGTGGTATAAAGGTCTGTAATAACACAAGTGTCTGTATACTTATGATGGTAATAGCAAACCCTATACAATTTACCATTGTTAAAGCGGTACCTTTTACAGATGGGGCTGCTCGCTGGGCTACGAGTGTAGAAAAAAGCGGCGAGTCTGCAATGACGACCATACCCCAAAAAATGAGAAATACAATGACAACTGGGTAATATGACGTGCTTAATAACAACGGCGCTATAAGGCAGCACATACCAGACAAGAATAAAAAGAGTTTTGCCATTTTTTGAACTCCTACTTTTTGTGATAGATATCCACCAGCTATACAAGCAATGGAGCCGGCACCTATAATTATAAATGAATACAAGCTTACAGATAAGCTCGTTTCTGGATGTTGTTTTAGATAGATGATGAGAATGGCAGGAACCAGCGTCCAGAAGGTGTATAATTCCCACATATGACCTATGTATCCTAGTGCGGCCTTATTAAAATTAGAATCTTTAAATATATCCTTAAGTTGTTTAAAGCTTAAGGCGCTTCCGGCCTTTCTGTATGGTCCGTCTGGCACCAGTAATTGTAATAAAACCCCACCGAATACTGCGGTACAAGAGGTGACAAGCATCACGGTTTGCCAAGAGATGCTAGATAGCACATCACCCAGCAGGTGAGGAAAAGCGGTACCTAGCACAAGAGCGCCTACTAGATATCCCAGCGAGCGACCCAGTCCTTTGTCAAAATAATCTGCTGCTATTTTCATCCCTACGGGATATATTCCGGCTAGAAAAAAACCGGTGAGAAATCGAAATAAGAGCAGTGTAGAGAGCGTGTTACCTTGCCAAATCATAGCAAGATTAAACAAAGCGCCCGTGGTCGCACAAACTAGAAATACTCTAGAAGGAGAGAATCTGTCTGCAATGGCAAAAATGGCAAATAGAAGCGTACCTACTATAAACCCTAGCTGTACAGCAGTTGTAAGATGTGCTACGGCATTTTGATTAAGATAAAAATCACTTATGAGCCCAGGCATCACCGCATTACCAGAAAACCATAATGACGTCCCACAAAATTGTGCAAAAACAATGGTAGGTAAAATATGTCGTGCGGGCTTCAAATGTGATCTCGTAATTAATGTGGTAGAAAGATAGCTTTTTTGTGCGGGTGACGCTTTCGCGAAAGCATAAAAAAACCGCTCCTATAAAAGAAACGGTTTTTAATAATTATAAAGAGTATAATCTATAAATCAAACTTAATACCCTGTGCAAGCGGAAGCTCTGTGGTATAGTTTATTGTGTTAGTTTGTCTTCTCATATATACTTTCCAAGCATCAGATCCAGACTCGCGTCCTCCACCTGTATCTTTCTCACCTCCAAAGGCTCCACCTATCTCTGCACCAGAAGTACCTATATTTACATTTGCAATACCACAGTCTGATCCTGCCGCACTTAAGAAACGCTCTGCCTCACGTAAGTTATTAGTCATAATTGCAGAAGATAGACCTTGTGCTACACCATTTTGTAACTCTAGTGCATCTATAACGTCTCCAGTATATTTTAATAAGTATAAAACAGGAGCAAATGTCTCGTGCTGTACAATCTCATACTCATTACTAGCCTCTGCTATTGCTGGTTTTACATAGCAACCGCTCTCATAACCTTCACCTGTAAGAACACCACCTTCTACAATGATGTTACCACCTTCTGCTACCACACGCTCTAGGGCGTTATTATAATTTGCAACAGCATCTGTATCTATAAGTGGCCCTACGTGGTTGTTTTCATCTAGTGGGTTACCTATGCGTAGTTGCCCATATGCTTTTACAATAGCATCTTTTACCGTATCATACACACTCTCGTGTATGATAAGACGACGTGTAGATGTACATCTTTGTCCTGCAGTACCTACCGCTCCAAAAACGGCACCTATAACGGTCATCTTAATATCTGCGTCTGGTGTCACAATGATAGCATTGTTACCTCCTAGTTCAAGTAGCGATGTACCAAGACGCTCTCCTACAGTAGCAGATACAATCTTACCCATACGTGTAGATCCAGTAGCAGATACTAGAGGTACACGCTTATCTGTAGTCATCATTTCTCCTACTTTGTAATCTCCATTTATAAGACAAGAGATTCCTTCTGGCATATCATTTGCCTTGAGAACCTCTGCGATAATGTTTTGACAAGCAACGCCACAAAGCGGTGTTTTTTCTGATGGTTTCCATACACATACATCACCACAAACCCAAGCAAGAGCCGTGTTCCAAGCCCATACTGCTACAGGAAAGTTAAAGGCAGATATAATACCTACCACACCTAGTGGGTGGTATTGCTCATACATTCTGTGACCTGGTCTTTCTGAGTGCATTGTAAGACCGTGTAACTGGCGTGATAGCCCCACCGCAAAGTCACAGATGTCTATCATCTCTTGTACTTCACCTAGACCTTCTTGATATGATTTACCCATCTCATAAGAAACAAGTTTTCCTAATGGTTCTTTTACCTCACGTAGCTTGTTACCAAACTGACGTACAAGTTCTCCACGAGCAGGAGCAGGCATTGTTCTAAAATCTTTAAACGCCGCTGTAGCTGCACTCATTACCGTCTCATAATCTTCTTTTGTAGTGGTTTTTACTTTACCTATAAGTTGACCATCTACTGGTGAGTGTGATTCAATAATCTCACCGTTACCAAAGTTTTTTTGACCCGTTGAGGTTCCTTCGTTTATGGCAGAAAGTCCGAGGATTTTCATCGCTTCGTCCATTCCAAAATCTTTTGCTACTGTGCTCATCGTTTTTTATGAATAACTGAGATAAGAAAACCAGTAAAGTTGCCTTACTCAAGGGTTAATTTCTATTTATACTTCTCAAACATATATGAGAAGTCTATGTGAGTCAAATCTAAGAATAATTCAAAGGTTTCCATAAAAAAGGGTGTATAATTAAATACACCCTAAAAATTATTCTGTTTTTTTATCAATCTGCTGTAAAACGTTCATCTACTTCCATCACCGTACCGCAGTTGTTGCACGTTCTAAGCTCCTCACTATTATAGAAGTCCTTAAAATGTGACTGGAAGTCTTTTTCTACATCGTGAAGTTTAAAGTATACCTCGTGTAGTTTGTTATTACAATTATCACAGTACCATAACAGACCGTCTGTTCCTTCTAGGTCTAGTCTTTTACGTTCTACTACGAGTCCTATTGAGTTGTCGTGGCGCACTGGCGAGTGCGGTACCCCGGCTGGGTGTAAGTACATATCACCCGGACCTAGTTTCATCGTGCGCTTTACACCTTCGTCTTGTACGTGTACCTCAATGTGTCCTTCTAGTTGAAAAAAAAGTTCTTCGGTCTCATTATAATGATAGTCTTTTCTGGCATTTGGCCCACCTACAATCATAACAATGTAGTCACCAGCGTCTTTGTAAAGATTTTTATTACCTACGGGTGGTTTAAGAAGATCTCTATTTTCTTCTATCCATTTATTTAAATTAAAGGGAGGTGCTATGGCCATATGTGTCTTATTTATTTACTATAAAAGTACAAAAAGTAGTACGCTTTCGCGAAAGCGTAAAAAAAACATCCCCACCTACTATAGCAGGTGGGGATGATAATCAAAACAGATTTGGGGATTGTTTGGTTATCTAAAGAATAGCTGTGTGTAATAAGGTACACCCATTTCATTTTTTACGATACCTATACCTGTATGTGTGTAGTCACCTTCTAGTGCTTGTTTGTGTGATGGACTTCCTAACCAACCTTGTACAACAGACTCTGCATCCATATATCCATAAGCGACATTCTCACTTACTATATGTGCACCGTTATTTTGTAAACTCGCCGAACGTGCATAAAAATTATCGTGGCTAGGCTCGCTCTGTATAACCATATAGTTAGAGTGACCTAAAGCAAGATCTTCAGAGTAGTTGTGCCATTGCAACTCACTAAGGCCTAATGTTGCCCTATGTGCATTTAAGACAGCTAGCACTTCGAGCGCTAGTTCGGTGTCGTTTTCAACCTCGATTGGTGCTTCAAGGTTTGTTGTGAGTTCTTCTGACTCATTAATTGGATCGGTACTGCAAGAGCAGATAAGTAGCATAGCTGCAATAAAGCAGAGACTTTGGTTAATCAGTTTCATAATTTGGGGTTATGATTTATGACTGCAAGATAATAACTTTTTGCACTTAATCGTATACTTTGTGTATTTAATCGATGAAATACACAAAAAATGTAGTTTTTTAAAAATTTTACAAGTAGGAAGTATCTGTATTGTTCGCTTTTGGTACGTTCAAATGCTTCTTTCTCCTTATATTAGACCTATATATTTTAAGTAAAACCTTATGAAAAAGTTAGTTACGCTTGTTATGTTGTCTTTAATTGTATGTTCTTGCAATATGCCTGTTAAAGAAAAAGAAGATAAGATTAGTGCATCATCTATACCTGCAGATCAAAAGTTTGGTCTTGTTATACACGGAGGTGCGGGTACTATTCTTAAAAAAAATATGACAGACTCTCTTGAAAGTGCATATCGAGCAAAACTTGATGAAGCTACAAGAGCTGGTCATAAGGTGCTCTCAGATGGAGGCACGAGTATGGAGGCGGTGACGGCAGCTATTAATATTATGGAAGATAGCCCACTTTTTAACGCAGGAAAGGGTGCTGTATTTACACACGATGGTACAAATGAGCTAGATGCTAGCGTTATGGATGGTAATACCCTTAATGCGGGAGCCATCTCTGGTGTGACTACTGTAAAAAACCCCATTGACCTTGCGGTAGCAGTAATGAACAAGTCTGAGCACGTGATGCTTAGTGCAAAAGGAGCAGAGCAGTTTGCAGCAGAGCAAGGACTTGAGATAGTAGATCCTTCTTATTTTTATACAGAGAGAAGGTATAAATCGCTTCAAAAAATAATAGATAAAGAAAAAACGCAACTCGATCACGATCTAGATAAAAAGGTGACTTTTATGGATCCTTTTATAAAGGATAGTAAATATGGTACTGTAGGTTGTGCAGCACTAGATAAGTATGGTAACCTCGCAGCAGGTACCTCTACAGGAGGAATGACTAATAAAAGGTATAACCGCATAGGTGATGCACCTATTATAGGAGCAGGTACATATGCAAATAATGCAAGTTGTGCGGTAAGTAGTACAGGGTGGGGAGAGTTCTTTATGCGTGGTATGGTAGCACACGATATTGCTGCTATTATGGAGTATAAGGAAGTTACATTACAAGAAGCGGCAGAAGAGGTAATCCAGAAAAAGCTCACAGATCTAGGCGGTACGGGAGGAATTGTCTCTATAGACCGAGACGGCAATGTAGCGATGGAGTTTAATACAGCGGGTATGTACCGTGCACATATGAATGCCGCAGGAGAGATAGATATAAAAATTTATAAGAACAACTAGTATGGATAGAACGTGTCCAGAATGTGGAGATAAAATTATAGGTAGAGCAGATAAGAAGTATTGTAGTTCTTCTTGTCGCAACGCTCGTAACAACAGCCAGAATAAGGACTCAAAAAATATGATGCGCAACATAAATAACCGGTTGCGCAAAAACTACCGTATACTAGAAAAACTCAACCCTGAGGAAAAGACAAAAACCACTAAGGCAAAACTAAACGCAGCGGGTTTTGACTTTAATTATTTTACAAGCATCTACACGACTAAAGCAGGAACTGTATACTACTTTATATATGACCAGGGATATTTACCGCTAGATGGCGACTTTTATGCACTCGTAAAAAGAAAGAATTAATATGAAAATCTACGCCGAAACTAAAAACCTAATCCTTAGGGAGATTGTCATAGAAGATACGGGAGATATGTATCGCTTGGATAGCGATCCCCTTGTACATAAATATCTAGGTAATAAACCTATAAGCTGTATGGGTAAAGCAAGAGCATATGTAGATTACATACGTATGCAGTATGAAACTTACGGCATAGGCCGCTGGGCTGCTATAGAAAAATCTACAGGTGACTGGATAGGGTGGACCGGCTTAAAAATGAATTTTGAAAACGAGATGAACGGTCATACAGATTTTTATGACATAGGTTATCGCTTTATGCCACAATACTGGGGCAAGGGCTATGCAACAGAGTCATCTATCGCCGCTAGAGATTACTTTTTTGAAAACTTCACTGGCAAAAAACTGTGCGGTATGGCAGAGCTGGGCAACGGTGCTTCTTGCCGTGTACTAGAAAAAATAGGACTAGAGCGCAAAGATAATTTTATCTACGAGCCAGAAAATTTAGAGCTGGCCTGGTTTGAAAAAACAATGTAATCTATTTCCAAGTCTGACCATTAAGTTCTAAAGCAGCTTTAAGGACATCCTTCTGGCTTATCTGGCCTACTAGTTTACCATTTTCTACTATAGGGAAGCGTCTATGTTTTGATTCCAAAAATTTATTTGCCGCATCAAAAACATTCATATTACCATCTATAGTATCTACATTAGATACCATATGATTGCTCACTTTCATATTATCCATAGGCATATTATAATATCTACTCTCTGAGATTTGTTTCATACAGTCGCCTTCAGAAATTATCCCTAGCAATTCATTTTGTTCATTTACCACGGGACCACCAGATATTTTATGCTTTATAAGACTATTCATTACCTCAAGAACAGATTGATCTGGAGAGAAGGTAATGAGTTTGCGGCTCATATAATCACTTACTTTTATATCTGTTGAGGTGCTCTTTACCTCTTTTGCACGTTTACCTATAAAACTTTTAATCGCCATAACTATCTGATTTTGTTGTCTTAAAGTTAGTGATTTATATTTAATAAGTTGTGTTGCGCTTTCGCGAAAGCGTACTCCAAACCTATAAATTTGTATTTTACAACCACCAAACCAAAAGCAAATGAAACGCCTTAAACATTTCTTCTCATTTTTTGTACTTCTTTTTTTAGTGTGGTTTAGTTTTAAATCGCTTATACCAGACACCGCCTCTTCTGGAGATGTCCCGCTTACTGAGTTCTCTACAGAACGTGCAATGAGCCAACTTAAAGTAATCTCTCAAAAACCACATTATGTAGGGTCACCTGCACACGCAGAAGTGCGTGGGTATATTATAGACGAGCTTGAGAAATTAGGTCTTGAGCCTGCTGTACAAGAGGGATATGTATTAGACTCTTGGTGGGGGTCGAGTACCTTAGTAAAGCCAAAAAATATAGTGGCACGTTATAAAGGAACCGGTACGGGTAAGGCAGTATTGTTAATGTCCCATTACGATAGTGCTCCACATAGTAAGTCTCACGGGGCGAGCGATGCAGGGTCTGGAGTGGTGACTGTGTTAGAAAGTTTAAGAGCCTATCTGGCAGCTGGAGTTGAGCCAGAAAATGATATTATCGTGCTATTTACAGACTCTGAAGAGTTAGGTCTAGACGGCGCTACGCTATTTGTAAAAGAACACCCTTGGGCAAAAGACGTGGGTATTGCCTTAAACTTTGAAGCTAGAGGCTCTTCTGGGCCTTCTAATATGATTGTGGAGACTAATGGGGGTAATGAAAATCTCATTAAAGAGTTTGAGAAGGCTGGACTTGAGTATCCCGTAGCTACATCATTAATGTATAGTATATATAAAATGCTACCTAATGATACAGATTCTACAGTGTTGCGTGAAGATGGTGATATACCAGGTTTTTTCTTTGCTTTTATAGACAGTCATTATAATTATCATACGGTAAATGATACTGTAGATAATCTTGACCCGCGCACACTTGAGCATCAAGGACAGTACTTACTGCCGCTTATTAAGCATTTTGCTCAAGTAGATTTATCGACCATAAAATCTACTCAAGATCGAGTTTACTTTGATGCACCTTTATTCACTTTTGCATCCTATCCTTTTGCGTGGGTGTTACCTATGTCTATCATCGCACTCGTAATTTTCATACTCTTACTTTTTAAAGGTTTTAGAGATAAGAAATTAAGTGGTAGGGCTGTAGGACGAGGATTTTTAGCACTTATTATTTCTTTGGGCTGTTCATTATTGTTATTGCAAATTTTTGCTTGGTTAATGCCGTCATTATATCCTCAGTATAATGATATGTTACCGGTGTTTATATATAACGGTCACTGGTATACCATTGCTTTTGTAGTAATGTCTCTTGCGTTTAGTTTTGGTTTTTACAGTCGCTTATGTAAGCTAGAACACACCCCAAGTACCTACGTTGCACCACTTACATTGTGGGTGATTATCAATATTCTTGTCGCTGTATATTTAAAAGGAGCAGGCTTTTTTGTTATTCCATTATTATTTGGTCTTGTTGCCTTTTTTGTAATGATCAAGCAAAAGAAACCAAGCGTTATTTTAATGCTTCTTTTAGTCGCGCCAGGAGTATTTGTTTTTTCACCATTAGTACAATTCTTTCCTGTAGGTTTAGGGCCATCTGCATACTGGATTTCTATACTTTTTACAGTACTAGTATTTGGTTTATCATTACCAGTAATAGGCTATTATAAGAGTAAGCGCTTTTTAGGTTATATAGGTTTAATACTTACGTTTGTATTTTTAGGAGTAGCACACGCAAAGTCTGATTATACAGAAGAGAGACAAAAACCTAATAGTTTATTGTATTACCATAAGGAGGGTGATGCAAAGGCATACTGGGTAACGTATGACGATTATATAGACAGTTGGGTAGAAGGCTATCTAGGTAACGCGCCTAATGCTGCTAGTGATTATATAGCAAATGCTTCTGGTAGTAAGTACAATACCTCTTTTAGCTATGCAAAGGAAACCTCTGTTATAGACCTTGAAGAAACTATCATTATCAAAAAAAAGGATGAGGTTGTAGATGGAAATAGAGAGGTAACACTGAGCATAAGACCACAGAGAGCGATAAATAGAATACGCCTCTTTGCAGATAAGGATACGCCTTTTAAAATGCTATCTTATAATAAGAAGGAGTACAAGCCAGATAGCACAGAGACCTTATATAAAAAACGTAGAACAAATGCGCTGTTAAGTTATTATATGGGTGAAGGTGAAGAGCTAGAATTTAGCTTTACAATACCAGCAGGAGTAGATCCAAAAATAAGTTTTAGAGAATACTCTTTTGACTTACTTGAGCATCCTAAATTTACTGTCTCAACAAGACCAAAGACAATGATGCCAAAACCCTTTGTAGTAAACGATGCAATTATACAAGAACGCGTCATAAACGTAGATGAACTAGCCTTTGCTACTCCTCAAAACGACACATTGCAATTACAAGAATAATAAGTGCCTTTTAATACAATCCCTCTATATATGAGGAAAGCCTATGAATAAAAGAATAACAATAGCAGGACTAGGGTGGTTAGGACAACCGCTTGCATCTCGTCTCAAACTTTTTGGATATCAAGTAAAAGGTAGCGTCACAGATACAGAGAAGGCAAAAGCACTTACAAAAAGTGGCATTACAGCTTATCCAGTTGTTATAGCAGAGGCTGGTGTGTCTGGACTTGTAGACACCTTGCTGGTTGATACGGATGTGCTTATGATAATGATTCCGCCAGGACTGCGTAGAAATACTGGAGCAAATTATGCGCTTAAAATGGCTCACTTTTTACATCAAGTAGAGCAATCACAAATAGAAAAAGTCATCCTAGTAAGCAGTACCTCTGTATATGATGACTCACAGGGTGTAGTTACAGAAAAAATCGCGCCTAGACCTGAGACTAACGCCGGTAAGCAATTACACGATGTAGAACAAATTTTCTTTAATAACAGTGCATTTAAGACTACAGTCGTACGCTTTGGAGGGCTTTTTGGAGGTAACAGGAATCCTGTTAAGTTTCTCGCTGGTCGTAAGGGGCTTACTAATGGTAAGGCTCCCGTAAATATGATTCATAGAGATGATTGTATAGGTATTTTAATGGCTATTGTAAAGCAAGACGCCTTTGGCCATATTATAAATGCCGTTGCGCCTAGCCATCCGTCAAAAAAGGCATACTATACACAGCAAGCACAAGAACTAGGCCTTGAGCCTCCAGAATACATAGAGGAGGATACAGCTACTTTTAAAGAGGTAAATAGTGTGGTTGTAAAACCTCTTTTGAACTATGAGTTTCAAGTTGAGTTATAAGTTTTTGTAGCCATTAAATAGTTTAAGTACGCTTTCGCGAAAGCATAAAAAAAACCGTCCCTATTTGAGACGGTTTTTTAAGTTTATAAAGCGTTTAGATTACCAAATACGCACTCTATCTTCTGGAGCTAGGTAATTTGCATCTCCTTCTTTTATATCAAATGCTTCATAAAAAGCATCTACATTAAGTAAAGGTTGTACAGCACGCACCATACCTGGAGAGTGTGGGTCTGTCTTGATTTGTGTTCTTAAAGCTTCATCACGACTCTTAGTTCTCCACACGGTTGCCCAAGACATAAAGAAACGTTGTTCTGGCGTAAAGCCGTCTATGTTTTCTGGACGTCCATTTTCTGCATAGTATTTCTGAAGACCGTCATAAGCACCTAGTACGCCTCCTAGATCACCTATATTTTCACCTAGTGTAAACTTACCGTTTACAAAAACACTGTCTAGTACTTCTACATTGCTGTATTGTTCTGCAAGTGCATTACCACGTTTTGTGAATGCCTCAAGGTCTGACTCTGTCCACCAGTTTTTAAGATTACCCTCTGCATCAAAACGTGCTCCACTATCATCAAAAGCGTGTGAAATCTCGTGACCTATTACGGCACCTATACCTCCATAATTTACAGCCTCATCTGCCGTGTAGTTGTAAAATGGTGGCTGTAATATTGCTGCAGGAAAAACAATCTCGTTGTTAAGTGGGTTAAAGTATGCATTAACCGTTTGTGGTGACATTCCCCACTTAGATTTATCTACAGGTTCACCTATATCTTCATAATTTTTAAGCTGCCCCCATTTACCTACGGCTGTCATATTTTCAAAATACGTCTTATCTGCAGATACTTCCATTGTAGAGTAATCTTCCCACTTGTCTGGATATGCAATTTTAACGGTGAATTTGTCAAGCTTCTCGATTGCTTTTTCTTTAGTTTCTGCTCCCATCCAATCTAGATTTTGGATACGATTTTTATAAGCATCAATAACGTTTGCAATCATTGTTTCTGCCTTTGCTTTTGCCTCTGGCGGAAACTTTGCATCTACATATAGCTGCCCTAGAGCTTCTCCTACAGTACCGTTTACGGTTGCAAGCGCACGCTCATCTGCTGGGCGTTGCTTTTTTGCACCGCTTAAATATTTACTGTAAAACTCCCAGTTTGCTTTTTCAATATCCGTGCTTAGTCTACCAGATGCACTATTAAACGTATCCCAGCGCACAAGCGTTTTTATATCTTCAATAGATGTATTATTTAAAAACTTGTCTAAGGCAGTAGTATACTTAAGCTGTGTTACCGTAAGCGTGTCAAATTCTTTTTTGATACCTAGATCTTTAATCATCTTTTTAAGATCTACAGATGTAAGCATTGCATCTGCCTCATCTACAGAACGTGGATTGTTAAAGTTACGAGCATCGCGACTTTCTACCTTGTCTAGTCGTGGTATTGCTAGTGCAGTTTCCATCTCAAGAATTTTTTCTGCAGCTGCTGTAGCATCTGCTTCAGAGTCACCTAGTTTTTGTAACATTCTTGCGATGTGCTTTTTGTACTCTACACGTATTTCTTTAGACTTACTGTCTTCTAAGATGTAATAATCACGATCTGGAAGTCCTAAACCATTTGCGCCTAGATAAACAGTGTTCATAGAACTGTCATTAAGATCTGCTCCTGCGCCTATACTTAAAAATGGAGAAGATACTGCAGGGTTTGTAGCAAGTACGGTTTGTAACTCTGTGAGGTTTGTTACAGCGGCAATATCATCTAGTGCTGGTTGTAATGGTTTTAATCCGGCTTCATTTCGCGCAAGCGTATCTAACTTTGTATTAAAGATTGCCAGTGCTTTTGCTTGGTCTGTACCTGCAGTGTACTTCCCACTTTTTTCTGCTTCATCAAGTATAGCAAGAACATCTGCATCTGTAGATTTACGTAGTACAGAAAAGCCTCCCCAGCTTGTACGATCATCAGGTATCTCTGTGTTTTTCATCCAAGACCCGTTTACGTACTTGTAAAAGTCTTGATTAGGGGTTACAGAGGTATCCATATTTTCAAGTACAATACCTGGGATTTCTTCTGTTTTGGCTTCATCTTTTGAGCCATCTGTTTTACAACTTGCCATAGCAAGTGCGCAAGAGGCTACAATTGCCACCGATTTATAAAGTTTCATAGTGTTATGAGTGTTTGAAATTATATTTGAATAAGACGTTATTAATTTTGGATTGTTACAAAGTTAATAAAACAAAAAGCCCTCTTTTGAAGAGGGCTTGATTAATTAGTGGCGTATCAGCTTTTTGGTTATTTGCTTTGTGCCTGTATTGAGTTTTAGTAAATATAAACCGGTGGCAAATGAGCTCATATCTAATGGATAGGCAGTCTCACCTGCAGCGGTTGTAATAGGTTTTACCACTACCTTACCTAAGATGTCATAAACTTCTATAGTAAGCGGAGTTCCTTGAGACCAATTAATATTAAAAATACCGTTAGATGGGTTTGGGTGTATACTAAGCCCTGAAACCGTTACCTCATCTATAGCAAGTGGGTCAAGACCTATATGTAAATCATCTAAGAGTACCCCTTCTCTCACAGTGTTTTGATCAGAGTGGAAAACAAATCTAAAGATCATACTGGTCTCTGCGGCAAAGGCGGTAAGGTCATAGCTATACTCGTTAAGAGAGGTGTCATTGTCACCTGTCCACTGTGCTCCTGGGCAGTTAAAGCAATTGTTACCAGGTAATGTGTCACTGTTATACCAGTTAGGATCATTTGCTGTTCCTAATATATTCCAAGTAACGCCATTATCTACGGTATACTCCATATACATTATATCCCAATCATTTTCTAGCTCAAAAGCCATCTTGAAAGAGATTTGAGGAACGTCTAGCGCAGAAATATCATAACATTTAGTAGTTAAAAACTCTTTGATATTATCACCGTGATCACCGCTTAGATTAGTAGCATATACATTCTCTCCAGATGCTGCTTGGTTTAGAGCTGGGCCTGTAGGGATTCCTCTTTGCCAAGTTGTACTTGATGTATCACAATTACCTCCGTTGCTGTTTTCAGTTAGTATAAGAAGGGTGTCTTCTTCTGATTCAAAATCATTTATAAGATCGCCTTCACCTACTGCATTTACAGCTAGAGTTGTTCTTGAGTCATTATTATCAATTAACTGATCACCATCTAGTATAACCTCTGCGACCAGTTCATACGTACCAGTAGGAAGTCCCAGCACAGGTAACTCAACAGTGGTAGATTCTTGAGATGCGAGCGACCCAGACCAATCTATTGTGTTTGAGATACCGCCAGCCATATAGTTTATAGTTGCAGCTGTAATCACATCTGTACCGCTATTTATAAGAGTAAGCTCTGTAGGGATTTCTTCACAAGAGAGTGCTTGATTACCTAGAGGAACAAGTGAGGTGGTTGCTATGTCTAGCGCTATAGGCTCTGTATCTATGTTAGTCTGCCAGATACCACGACCGTAGGTTGCTGCAGTTAGAATTCCGTTTGACTCATTAATATCTAAGTCACGCACAGCAGTATTAGGTAATCCATTATCAAAAGTTTCCCAGTCGTTTGTAACATCATCATATCTCCAAACTCCAAGTGCTGTACCGAGATATAGTGGGTTTTCTGAGTGCACATTTTGGTGTTTAATTACAAGTTTTGGCACTTCTGGTAATGACCCAGTAATTTCAGTTGCAACAATATCTGCTCCTGTAATTGTACCTTGATATACTCTACCTGAAGTTCCAGCAGTTACGATATATATTGTAGAGCTATCTCCATATTTCACTTCAAGTGAAGAGATGTTATTTGAAAAATTAGTCACGAAATCAAAATTCTCGCCACTGTCAGAACTTTTGTATAGTTGATTATCAACTGCGACATACATTATCTCTGCATTATTTGGATCTGTTTCAAGGTGGTCAATACGAGTCCCAAATGATGACGAACGTTGTACCCAACTATTTGAACAAAAATCTAGCTCGTATACACTAGTATATCCTGCATATAGCTTACTGTCTTTTGCAAAGGCAAGAGGCGTTATCCAGTTACCAGTTTCTGGCGAGTTGAAAGCTCCTGCTAGTGATGCTCCACCATTGTTTGAGAAATATGGTCCACCACCACTTTGTATAAATCCGTATACTCTACTTGGGTCATTTGGATCAAATACATTTTCCATTCCATCTGCTCCGTAGTAGTTTTGCCATTGCTCATTAAGGCGAGCATAACCTCCGTTATCTTGTAATCCTCCAGAAATAAGAGAGGCATCTGTTGCAGCTACATCTATTCTATAAAATTGTCCTATTGCTAGACCGTCTGTAATACTTGTAAAACTAGCGCCACCATCTGTAGATGTATAAATACCACCATCACTACCGCAATAAAGTGTCCCGTTTATAAAGCGCAAATTATGAATATCTGCGTGAGTATATGCAGCTTGATTAGGAGAATCCCAACTGTTTAATTGAGTGAAGTTTGCACCACCATTAGTAGATTTCCACACGTTGAGTATTCCTGTATAAATTTCATCTTCATTTGTGTCTGAAACTGCAAAAGCCATATCAAACCAGGCCTGCGTACTCTGGAAAATATCTTGACTTCCAGTAAAAGTCTCTACAAATGTATCTGCACTGTCTGTAGATTTAAATATAGAACCAGACCCAAAACCAGTGTCAGATTTAAATACGTATAACACTTCTGGGTTTGCTGGGGTTACATCTAGTACGAGTCTGGCAGCACCAGTAATGACTCCAGCAGATACATTTGTCCAAGTTTCTCCAGCATCCAGAGATCTATAAACTCTATTTGTAGTAGCAGCATATACTATATCAGAGCTTCCTGGTTTTACTTTTAAATCATCAAAGTTACCTGTGATTTTATTTTCCCAATTGAGGCCGCTGTCTATCGTTTTATATACACCCTCACTAGTCGCGAGCCATAGTGTCTTATTATCTGCAGGATCAAAGTAAATCTCATTCATTGTTAAAGGAGAATTACTTTCATTAAGACCTGTGGTGTTCCAAGTAACACCACCATCTGTAGATTTCATAACACCTACACTTGTAGAGTCACCGGCATCATCATCACCAGTTGCAATGTATATGATATTACTATCGGTAGGATCAATAGCAATTCCAGACACTCCTATTTGTGGTAATTGATCTGTAAGAGGTGTCCACGTGGCACCAGTGTCTGTAGACTTCCAGATACCTCCAGCTGGAGCACCTATATAAATAACAGCAGGGTTTGTTGGGTCTACAGCCATCGCGTTTACACGACCTTGACCAGCAGACCAAGAGCCTGTGTTAGTATGTGTAAGTGGCCCTATATTTACCCAGTCACTATCATCTGCTTGCGCAGCACGTGAAGAGCTGTTTACTTCTTGCCATACATCCCACAGTTGTTTTTGAGACATTACGGTACCGTCATCATTAAGATAATTTTGGTGAAAGGATTCCCATCTTTTGAAAGGTTTGTAACCGCTTCCTTTTACGGTCTCATCTTTGTCTTCCCAGTATAGCTCAAAAGCATTTACAATTTCTTGAAAAGTAGGTTCTGTAATTCGGTTAGGATTGTTAAAAGTTTCCATCCAAGGGGCAGATGTACCTATCTGAGCGACAGATACTCCCGTGACTAGGCAGAAGCCTAGTAGTAGTAGTTTTTTCATTGTAGTTTTATTAGGCAATAAATATAATACAGGAATTGTATTCTACACAATTATTCACTTATAAAACAGCTAAAAAACTTAAAAAATATCAGTAAAAGAATTAAAACGCTGCGGTTTTAACAATAAACGGGTGGTTTGGTTAGTCTTTTTTACGCATCTTCTTGATGTAAAGACTGTCCCATTCTTTTTTACTTTGTGTAAGATCTGCTACATTTCCATTGGGCACAGCAATAGAGAGTACATAGTGCTGTATCTTCCAGCTGCCATCTACTTTTTTTAGAATACCTGAGCCTCTACATACACCCATTTGTGTATCTAGATGTTCATCAAACCAAGCGGTATTTTGAGAGGTGTCATCTAGATATATATTTCTATTTATTGAAGTAAATGACCAGGCACGACCTTTGTCAAAATGAGGTTTTGAGTAACTTTTAAAGGCTTTTACATCCCAGATCTCTGTAGCATCTGTACCTATAAAAATGGCAGTGTCTGTCATTAAAGCAAAGTAGGCTTCAAAATCTGCATTAGCAGCAGCTTGATGCCAGGCATCAAGAGTACCTTCTATGGTTTTTTTTGTTGTGTTTTTTTCTTGTCCAAGTAGGACAGTAGTCATACTTAAAAAAGCAATAAGAATTACATGTAGTTTCATAGATACTAGTATTATTGAGGCTCATTTTCTTCTTCTAGCTCCTCATCTGGCTGTTCCTTTTCAAGCTTTATTTCTTCTAGTAGATCTTCAAAGCTTGTATTAAAAGCCTCATTAAGTTGTAGGTTGAGGTCTTGATATGCATTAATGAGGTCTCCTATTTGTTGTGAGAGTGTTACAGCATTAGGTTCATTTAAGAAGGCTTCATTTTTAAGAACCTTTACTTTTGTCTCGATTGTTATAAGCCGCGCCCGTATAGCATTAGATAATGTTTCTTGAGGAGCAACTTGCACCTCTGCCTCTTCTGCCTCTTCCTTTGCTACATAAAGGTTATCAAATCTCTTTATTTCTTTTTTGAGTACACCTAGTGTAGGGACTTGTAAACTATCTATAGCAGCCGATAGATCTCTATATAATGGCCAGTTTGCCACACCTTCTCTTGCTTGTGGTGTGAGTCCTATTTTCGGCTTTAGATTTGTAGGTTTTGCAATAGATAAAGTATCCCTTGCATCTATTTTATCTGTGGTGGTAACCTCTTGAGGAGTTTGTTTTTCGTCACAAGCACTTATAGCGAGAACAAAAAGAAATAATAATACAACAGATAAAAATCTCATAACTTAAATACTAAGGACATAACAAAAGTAGGGCAAATGCATATATGCGAGCAATAATTATGACTAAGTTTGTTTACGCTTTCGCGAAAGCGTACTTCAAAACACACACATATGAAATCTAGAATACTCATTATAGGAGCTTGCGGCCAGATAGGGACTGAGCTTACACTTACATTAAGAAACAGATTTGGTGCAGATAAGGTAGTTGCCAGTGATATACGCGAGGGTAATGAAGATATAATGGGCGAGGGCCACTTTGAACTACTTGATGCCACAGACCTTGCCGCTGTAGAAGATGTTATTTTTAGATATAAAGTAGATACAGTCTATTTAATGGCAGCAATGCTTAGCGCTATTGCAGAGCGTTTTCCTGCAAAGGCGTGGCACCTCAATATGACTTCTCTCTTTAACGTGCTTAATCTAGCAAAAGACAAAAAAATAAAAAAAGTGTTCTGGCCGTCTAGTATAGCTGTTTTTGGAGAAACTACACCTGCACAAGATACACCACAACTTACCGTTATGGAGCCATCTACCGTATACGGGATTTCAAAACAAACAGGAGAGCGCTGGTGTGAGTATTATCATAATAAATATGACGTAGATGTACGTAGTATACGTTACCCAGGCCTTATAAGTTATACAACAGAGCCAGGAGGTGGTACGACAGACTATGCTGTAGACATCTATCATAGAGCTTTAAAACACGGCCAGTACCGTAGCTTCCTTAATAAAGGAACAATATTACCTATGATGTATATGGATGATGCCATAAGGGCAACCATAGGTATTATGGATGCGCCAAAAAAGAATATAAAAGTACGCTCATCATATAATCTAGCCGGAGTAAGTTATGCTCCAGAAGATGTTGCAGCAAGTATACAAAAGGTAATACCTAACTTTGAGATAAGCTATGAGCCAGACTTTAGACAAGCCATTGCAGACTCGTGGCCAGAGTCTATAGATGACAGTGTTGCGCGCAAAGATTGGGGCTGGGAACATAAATTTGACCTAGATGCCATCACAAAAATAATGCTCGATAATCTAGAAGAAAGATATAAATAAGCACACTTACGTGAAAAAGAGAGACCTCCCCACAAAAGATTGTCCCGTTTGTAAACGTCCATTTACCTGGCGTAAAAAGTGGGAAAAAAACTGGGCAGAGGTCATTTATTGCAGCGAGCGCTGCCGAAGAAATAAAAACAGTGCATAGAGAACAGCTCTTACAAGAACTATCATTTAAGGCCTCAAAGAGTAGTGGCCCAGGAGGGCAGCACGCAAATAAAACAAGTTCTAGAGTAGAGTTGAGCTGGTCGTTACCAGAAACCCTTGCCTTTACAGAAGAAGAAATAGTACGCCTTACTGATAAGCTTGCTCACAGACTCACTAAGGAAGGAGTGCTGCAGCTTGCTTCACAAGCGTCACGTAGCCAGCATAAAAATAAAGAGGATGTCATAAAGCGCTTTTTCTCTTTGCTAGAGGTTGCCATACAAGTACCTAAAGTGAGAAAGAAGAAACGGCCTTCTAAACTTGCCAAGCTAAAACGACTTAAAGCCAAAAAGGAACAGTCAGAAAAAAAGGCAAATCGCAAGCGCCCAGAGTTTTAGAAGAGCTGATGTGGAAAAATAAAAAGCCCTGTAAACAATGCGTTTACAGGGCTTTTTATTTTATAATAGTGTAGATTACTCTACAATAAATTTTCCTTTCATAAGTCCTGAGTGCCCTGGGAAGCTACATATAAAATCATAGGTTCCAGCCTCTGGCGCAGTAAAGGTTACAGTAGTAGACTGCCCACCACCTATCATCTTAGTATGAGCAATGATTTGATCTTCATTTGCAATCCAGTCACCAGCTTCACCAGTTGCTGCCGCTGCTGCCGAAAATTCTGGAATAGATGTACCTGGCTTAAGTAGTACAAAGTTGTGACCCATTATTTTTTTGCCAATTTTTCCTGTATGACGTAAAGTAAGAGTCACTTCTTGACCAGCTTTAACTTTAAGTTCGCTCTTGTCATATTTCATCTGGTCATTTCCTGCAAGTGCAAGATTTACAGATTTTCCGTCATCCTTTTTGGTTGTCTTTTTTGAGCCTATTTTTACTGATTCTTTTTCAGTTTTTTTCTCTTCGCCGCCGCAGCTTATCATAAGTCCCGCAAGTGCAAGAGCAGCTATAATTCCTTTAAATTTCATAGTAGTTCAGTTTAGTTTAAGTTTCTAAAGATAATCAACAACAGCTTTTTACTCAATATAATTTTTAAAAAAGTCAAAGGTTCGTAGCTCATTGTAATAATAATCACCTTTCATATAAAAGCCTACGTGACCTCCGTGATCTGGCATTTCTAAATGTAAGATGTCAGACTGTTTTGCTTGTTCTATAGGGTAGCAGTCACCGTGTAAAAAACTATCATTTTTTGCATTAAGGATAAGAGTAGGTACTTTAATGTTTTTTATAAACTGAGCGCTACTCGCCTTTGCATAGTAATCTAGTGCATCTTCAAACCCGTGAGCCGGCGCCGTGTATATATCATCAAAAGATTGTAGGCTATCAATTTTTTTATAAGACTGCCTATTCATTTTCTCAGGAAAGCGAGACATTTTTTTTCGATACTTTGCACGCAAGTGTACTAAAAAGGAGGTGCGATAAATGATGTTTTCTTTTTTTGATAATTGCTCAAGTGACATACGTAAATCTGCCGGTACACCTATGCAGGAGGCTACTTTAACTTCTGTAGGAATGTTTTTATGCTCTCCAAGATATTTTAAAACAGCATTACCTCCTAAGCTCACACCGTAGAGACCTATTTTTACATAATTACG
>ENA-ORXC01000760-ORXC01000760.1-marine-metagenome-genome-assembly--contig:-NODE-760-length-21267-cov-223.613874_pt1 | contig 21267 bp, 19 predicted proteins | sample MGYA00237865_ERZ511478 | MGnify/ENA metagenome assembly ERZ511478 | reverse complement strand
CTCATGCAACGTGAGCTTTTCTCTTTGGTCGTACTCGATTTGATGCTGCCAGGCGAAGACGGTATCAGTATCTGTAAACGTCTACGTGAAGACAACGCTGACATTCCAATCATCATGCTTACTGCCAAAGGTGGCGATGCAGACCGTATCGCCGGTCTAGAAGCGGGTGCAGATGATTATCTGCCCAAGCCTTTTAACCCAAAAGAGCTATTGGCTCGTATCAAAGCAGTACTACGTCGTCAAAACCGTGAGTTGCCAGGTGCGCCAAGTCATCAAATGGAAGTGGTTGAGTTTGGTCCATGGACACTAGATCTATCGACTCGTACGCTTAAACGCGATGGTAACGTAGTCACTTTGACGACAGGTGAATTTTCAGTACTAAAGGCGCTCGTACAGCATCCACGTGAGCCATTGACCCGTGATAAGTTGATGAACCTTGCCCGTGGTCGTGAATGGGGTGCGATGGAGCGTTCTATCGACGTCCAAGTATCACGTCTGCGTCGCCTGATTGAAGACAACCCTTCACAGGCGCGTTATATCCAAACTGTTTGGGGCGTGGGCTATGTATTCGTTCCTGATGAAGCTGAGGTAGAAACCATCAAGAGTGAATAACTTTTGACTGATCTAATTTCTTTTAATATAGGCCGTGTTTGGTTACTCTCAAACACGTGCCAATATGATGAGCATACCTGTGAAAAACCCAATTATTTTTCAAAACATACCCTGCACGTTAGTGACAGGGTTTTTAGGTGCTGGCAAAACCACTGTAATCAATCAGTTACTGGCTACAAAACCTGATGACGAACGCTGGGCTCTTTTAATCAATGAGTTTGGTCGTATCGGTATTGATGGCGCACTCCTAGCCAGCTCCCAAGATAACGAGCTTGAGCAAAAGAATATCGCCATTCGTGAGGTCAGTGGTGGCTGTATTTGCTGCACCAGTCAGCTGCCCTTACAGATTGCAATCAGTCGTCTGCTCAGTGAGCATCATCCACAGCGATTGTTAATCGAGCCGACAGGATTAGCACATCCACGTGAGCTGATACTACAACTTAGTGCGCCGCATTGGCAAACTGCCCTAAAGATGAATGCTGTCATAACCGTACTGAGTGGCGAGCAGTGGCAACAGATTAAGTATCGTAACCATGATGATTATCAAGCGCATGTCCGTGATGCTGATGTGCTGATAATCAATCGTTATACCCAATTAGATACTAGCGAAAAACAAGCCTTGGTAGAATGGATAACCAAGCTAAATTCACAAGTAAAAATCATTTGGTCAGTATCAGGGCTAACGGCATCTGAGACAACAGACTCATCAGACATTCATTCATCAGATAAGTTTGTAGCAAATAAACTTGTAGCAGATGCATACTCGTCTACTTTAAACGACCAACTGAATAAGCCCAGCTCTATCATTTCGAATCAACGAAAAATCAGTATGGCTAATCCTAAAAAATCGATGATTGGTTTACAGTCTCCAGCCAGCTCTTTAGCAGCTGTGCCATCATCGAGTTCATCTACCGATGAGACCGAAGGACAGGCCAATACGGATAACGAACTGCCCTATCGCTACCATGAAGAGCAGCAAGATTTTCAATTGGCTGGATGGCGACTACCTGCACACTACATACTAAACGCTGATGATTTACAGAATTGGTTATTAGCCTTGCCAAACTGGCAACGTATCAAAGGCGTGGTGCATACTTCTGATGGCTGGATGCAGATCAATTTTAACCCTGGTAGTCTAACCACCAAAACCATTGATCCACAGACGGATAGTCGATTGGAAATTATTTTGCAATTAGGCAATACTGTCGATACACATGCTGTCGATAAAGCTACAGAAAAATTAGAAACTGAGAATGATGCCAAAGCGTCATCAGTATTGATAGATTGGGAAGAGTGCGATCGCGAACTGATGGCACTGGTTATATAGCAACAGACAAAAAAAGGGCGGACATTGCTATTTTATCTAGCAATGTCCGCCCTTTCTTTTTTCAACGCAACTAACTACCCTTTAACGCAATTGACTGTCTTTACTACCACGACGATTAAACAGTTCAGTCGCTTTTGCTTCTTGTTCAAGCTCCGTCTGACAGCTAACACAATGCTGAATACCGGGCACTGCCAGTCGCCTTGCCTCTGGAATAGGCTTACCACATTCGTCACACAGCTCAGCACTCACACCTGTCGGTAACGAACGTCGCGCTCGCTCCAATGCATCATTGACAGTTGCATCCATTTGTTCGTGCTCAGCACCATCTCTTGACCAGCCACCTGCCATAATCTTATCCTATTTTTTATTCATTATAATTAGACAATACAAATGTCTTTAATAACAAATAGATGGGGCTAGTTATGGTTAATTGCAACCTGCGATAGTATATAAAATCATCCATAAAGAGTGACGTAATTATTTTGACTCACCTTAAAACTTTGCTACTAATCTTTAGGTTGTAGCTCAATCACTTGACCGCGTACGCCAATGCTTTCATCACTCATCAGGCAGACATAGCCTGCCATGATATCCTCAGGTGTTTTTAAGCTCATAGGGTTTTCACCTGGATACGCATGTGCGCGCATGTTGGTACGAGTACCACCCGGATTAACGCAGTTAAAACGTAGATTGGTAGTGTTCTGAGTCTCTTGAGTAAAGATATCACTCATACCTTCTACTGCTTGTTTGGAAAGTGCATAAGCACCCCAAAATGCGCGAGGATGTGTACCTACAGTGCTAGAGGTGAAAACAACAGACCCATGATCAGCATCTTTTAATAGCGGCAATAGCGCTTGAGTCAGCATAAAAGTCGCTGTGAAATTGACTTTCATCACTTGGGCGAAAGTATCGACGTCATACATCTCAAGCGGCGTCAATTGTCCTAGTACACCAGCATTATGCAATATGCCATCTAACTGGCCGACTTCTTTATTGATCAGCCCTTCGAGCTGCTGCATTTCGGCGTAAGTCGCCCCTTCTAGATTCATCGGCAACATAGCAGGCTGCTTACCACCAAGACTCTCAATCTCATCGTAGACGTATTCAAGCTTGCTGCTAGTGCGTCCTAACAATAAGACAGTGGCGCCATAACGAGCATAGGTCAATGCCGCAACACGGCCAATACCATCACCTGCTCCAGTCACTAAAATAGTCTTACCATCTAGGCAATTACTGGACGGTACAAAGCTACGAATGTCATCATGAGTCAAAGGCTGAATAGGACTTTGAACAGTTTTTTTATTGTCTTGTGGATCGACTGGTTGATTATTATTGTTACTCATGGCATTGCTCACTACTTATCATTAAATCATTGAGGATATGTGCTTATGGTTGTAAAACTGGTGATATATAGCAGTCTATAAATACTCAAACTTACCAGACGATAGCAGCAATTTATTTAGCTGCTCAGGCGTATCCGTAATATAGTCGGCGCCCCATTTTTTCAAAGACTTTTGATCTTCAGGTGGAATATATCCATAAGCAGCCAAAATCGTTGGCATGCCAGCGGCGTTGCCAGCTTCAATATCACGCACATGATCACCGACATAGAGCACGCAGCCTGCCGCTCCTCTCGGAATACCGAGTTTTTCTAGCGCCATATACATTGGCTCTGGGTCTGGTTTGGTACGTGATACATCATCTGGACAGACCAAAACCGCACAGCGTTGATCCAATTGCATCTCGCTTAGTAGCTTTTCAGCTAGATAACGTGGCTTATTGGTGACAATGCCCCATGGCACACCTTTTGCTTCAAGCTCAGTCAGTACCGCTTCAAGCGCCTGAAACACGCAGCTATCGACACAGATATCTGCTTCATAATCATCTAAGAACTGCTGACGAAACTCAAGCAACGCTTCCTCGCTGACTTCGAGTTGATCGTTATGTCTTAGCATCAATTGCACCATGGCCGAGGCACCCGCAGAGACTTGCTCGCGGATTTCCGCTTCAGGCGGTGCCTGCCAATCATTTTCGAGACTCATTTTACCAATGATACGAACAAAATCAGCAGCAGTATCGATTAATGTCCCATCAAGGTCAAATAAAACAGCTTTTACAAATTGGGTCATAGTGAATGCTCTTGATATTGATGACGTGTTTAGTGAAAGTATGGCAAATAAATGGACGCGTACAGCATCAAGCCAGTGGCTTTTGTACGGCTATCATATAATTAACATCGACGTTTTGGGCAAGCCAGTAGCGTTTGGTCAGCGGATTATAATGCAAACCGATAATATCCTGACGAACAAATCCAGTGTTGAGTGCCATTTTGTCTAATTCTGCTGGCGTAATAAATTTAGCATAGTCATGGGTGCCGCGATCAAGCAACCGCAGTACATACTCTGCACCAACGATGGCAAACAGATAAGACTTAGGATTGCGATTAATCGTTGATAGTACACAGACACCGCCAGGAGCTAACAACTCATAACAAGCCTGCACGATCGAGCTAGGATCTGGCACGTGCTCTAGCATCTCCATACAAGTCACTACATCAAACTGACCAGCATGTGTTTTTGCCAACTCTTCAACGGGTATATGCTGATAACGAAGCGTGCTCTCTAACTGGCTTTGCTCCGCATGTAATGCTGCAGCCTTTAAGTTTTCTGTACCTAAATCAATCCCTGTCACATCAGCACCGCGGCGTGCCATAGATTCTGACAATATTCCGCCGCCGCACCCTACATCGAGTACTTTTTTGCCAGCAAGTCCTTGCTCAGCGGTTTTATTAGCAGCGTCTTGATAACCACGTTTGACGTTTTCTTCTATCCAGTTTAAACGTAATGGATTGATCTCGTGTAGCGTTGCAAACGCCCCTGTATTGCTCCACCACTCACTCGCCAAGTTATTAAATTTTTCGACTTCGCTAGGATCCACGTTGATGGTGTTAGACTCTGTATTATTGAAAGCACTATTATTATTCTGATCACTTGAAGTTGATGAAGAATTTAAAGCTGAGCTCATGGTATATTCCTTGATTGTCACTATCGTTATTATCGTTTACAGTGCACGATTATGTGCTTAATATTAGCATGAGAGTAGCAGTTTTGTCGTAAGCACATCGTCAGCGATTGTGAATAGGCTTAAACTTTACCCTGTTTTTTGGGCAGTATCTTGATATAGAAAAGATACGTATCCTTGTGACAACATCGCATTCTGATACTTTTAAATCTCTTAAATCCTATATAGAAACAAATTAGACGTTTGAGAAACAGTAGGTTCAGAGAGTAACAAGCAATATACCTTAAATAATAGCTAACAGCTTTACAACTATCGGTTAAGAATGCGATTCACAAGTACATACATTTTACGTTATCATAGTCGATACTTTGCTATTGTTCGATTATACTCGACACTGTCTGGTTTAGACGCTTTAAAAGCTATATATTTTGAAGTGTCACATGTTTAACAACCATATAGACACCAACCTCTTAACCCATTCTAAGTCTCCACACCTCAAGGATAAAGTATGAAACGTGTCATCACACTGACTGGTCTAGCCATGGCCATTGGACTTGCCTCTATGGGCGCACAAGCTGCAGACTATGTCGCTGGAAAAGATTACCGTGTGCTAGACAACCCAGAGAAAATCAGCGGTGATGCTATCATTGTTCGTGAGTTCTTTTGGTATGGTTGCCCACATTGTAATGCGCTTAACCCGCATATGGAAAAATGGGCAAAAACTAAAGACAAAGACGTGGCATTCTTTAAGACACCAGCGGCACTTAACCCTGTTTGGGAAGCCAATGCACGCGGTTTCTATGCGGCTCAGCTTTTAGGCTTTGAAAGCAAAACTCATGACGCATTATTTGACGCTATCCATAAAGATGGTAAGAAACTGTTTGATCAAGCGTCACTAAGCAAATGGTATGCATCAAAAGGCGTTGATGAAAAGAAATTTAACAGCCTATATAACTCATTTGCCGTTGGTACAAAAATTGGTCGCTCTCAAGAAGGCGCCAAGCGTTATCAAATCACTGGTGTTCCATCTGTCGTTGTACAAGGCAAATATGTGGTAACTGGTGAAAACGCTAAAGTCGCTAAAGTTGTTGACTATTTAGTTGACAAAACTCGCGCTGAAAAGAAATAATTCGAGCCATAAGTATTTGAATAACTCACATGACGTACAGCATATCTGTATGTCGTGCATAAAAAAGCCAATCATAGATTGATTGGCTTTTTTTCATCTTAAATTTTTAGTTATACATCTTTTAATTACTCATTTTTTAACTACTAATCTTTCAACTAATAAAATTCTAATTAATAGATTTCTAGCTTGGTTATAAATGTTATTTCTTCAGCTGCGATAAAATAGCCACTTCACGAATATAACTTGCCAAATCTGCTTTAGATTCTGCCAGCAACTCATCATCTTGCATATGTTTGGCATACTCTATCCACAATAATAACTGATACATACTATGGTGCTCAGAAGCTTTATATTGCTTCACAAACTGCTTGAGTGTACCTTCATCATTGATATTTAGACGCTCGTACCAGCTTTCTATTTTTGAGACTTGCTCTTTAGGAAAAAAGGCATCAAATAGTGCCTTTATCAGCTCATGGCGATTCTCTTCAATCATAAGCTTGCCGACACGTTTGGTCTGACGGTTTCGAGCATTGGCGCTAGTAATATCAGCCAACGCCATTAGTTCTGCCATAAAATAATCACTAGCAGGTAAGGCTTTTAGCTGTTTTTTCGATAAGCTAGCAAGCGGTATCGATAACTGCTGCAAGCGCTCGTGAGCTTTTTTGAGTTCTGTGCGCGAGACGCGCATATCCTGTTCTTTCCAGTCGATCATAAAAGCTTTCCAAAATAATAATTAATAAATTAAAGAGTGTCTGATATCACTACCAACGACTTTTTTCGCGGTGTTTTGCCAATACCTTCACGCCTTTAGGCATAGCGTCAGCAAGGCGGCGCTGTAGATGATCAGTGATAAAAACAGAGCGATGTTTGCCGCCCGTACAGCCTATGGCAACTGTGACCGTATGACGATTATTGTGCAAAAACTCTGGTAGCCAACGGGTCAAAAACTTATCAATATCACCCATCATTTCTGCTACTTCTGGATAATCTGAGAAGAATGCGCCTACCTCAGTATCCAGACCTGTCGAGTCACGTAACTCAGGGTTCCAGTGCGGATTCGGTAAAATTCTAACATCGAATACAAAGTCAGCATCGATAGGGCTACCGTATTTAAAACCGAAAGACAGTAGATTGATGACAATCTGGTTGTCCATGCCTATGTGTTCACGCAAGCTGTCTTTTAACTGATGGATATTTAGGCTACTGGTATCAATCCTAATATCAGCATGACCAGCAATTGGTTCTAATAGCTCAACTTCTTTTTTGATAGCAGCAGGTAAATTAAAGGCAATATGCTTAGCATTGTCACTATCAATATCTTGAGACATTAGCGGATGTACACGGCGCGTCGCATTGAAACGGGCTATCAGCGTACTCTCTTGTGCAGTCACATATAAAATCTGTACCGCATGAGACCCATAAGTTTCCTTGAGAGAAGCATACGTTACTGCAAAGTTAGATAAATCAGCACGTGGCGTTCGAATATCGACACCCAGCGCAATACGATAAATGCCGCTTTCATTGACCAGTTTATGAGCAGCATTAGGTAACAAAGACAGCGGCAGATTATCAATAGAGTAATAGCCTAGATCTTCTAAGATATTCAATACTGAGGTTTTACCAGATCCTGAACGTCCTGAGACCACCAATATACTGAGCTTATTCGTAGACGTCTGATCCGCTATCGTTGCTGCTGCATTACTATTTTGATCCTGACTTACACCCATGATCTACTCATCCAAGTCTATTATATCTAGTCTACTGCTATGTCATAAAAGCTAATTTACCACTACCAACTGATTGTCTAACAAACGCGCTTTTCCTAGCCATGCTGCAACTAAAATAACGATATTCTTGTTTTCTATATTAAAGGTTTTAGAGTCACTTACAACAGAACCTAACTCCTCAGTCTTTATTTCCAGATAATCAATAATAAAACCTGCGTCACTAATACGTGTCCGCGTATCTACTAATAGCTTATCAAATGCTTGCTGACTAAGAACCGTACTTTTCAAACTCTGTGCTAAGTCTTGCAATGCTTGATGTAACACAGGGGCAACTTGACGCTCATTTGCACTTAAGTATTGATTGCGCGATGATAGCGCTAAGCCATCATCAGCACGAACAATAGGCGCCCCAATGATATTAATAGGATAACTCAAGTCACGTACCAACTGCTTAATGATAGCAAGCTGCTGATAGTCTTTTTGTCCAAATACTGCCACATCTGGTTGTACGATATTGAATAATTTAGCGACAACAATACCAACACCATCAAAGTGTCCAGGACGTGATTGACCACATAACTGATTGGCAATAGCACCAGCCAATACAGCAGTAGGTGGTGGTAATACTGGATACATTGCATCAATACTAGGTGCAAACACGTAATCTGCATCCACTGTCGCAAGCTTGGCCACATCGGCATCTAATGTACGGGGATAGCTATCGAAATCTTCCCCAACGCCAAACTGAGTAGGGTTAACGAAGATACTGACCACCACTACATCCGCATGCTGTTTGGCAATTTTTACTAGCTCAAGATGACCGTCATGCAGATTACCCATCGTTGGTACTAGCGCAATGCGCTGCTGACGGTCTTGTCTGTCACTTTGCTGACCACGATAAGGCTGAAGCACTTCACGTAGTGACGAGATATCATGATAAATAATTGGAGACATGATTACTTTTCTTCTATTCAAACGTTCTGTTGTTCAATAGCGTAAATAACTTTAATAACTTCAAAATCAGCTAAATTGGTGCTGCTCAGTCGGGAAACTACCTTCGCGTACTGACTGCTGATAGAGCGCAAAAGCACCTTCGATACTGTGTGCACTATTGCGATCATCTGTTAAAAAATCATGGATAAAACGTGGCACTCGGCCATGCGCCATACCTAGCATATCGTGCATAACCAATACCTGACCATCAGTATCGGCTCCAGCACCAATACCGATAACTGGCACGGCAACGGCTTCAGTAACGGCTTTTGCAAGTGCGGCTGGAACACATTCTAATACCAGCAGTGCGGCACCAGCGGCTACAACTGCCTTGGCATCAGCAAGCAGTTTATCAGCCGCCTCATCACCGCGACCTTGAATTTTATAACCACCAAACACGTTGACTGATTGCGGAGTCAAACCAAGATGCACACAAGTTGGTGTACCTGCTTGCGCTAAGGTCGTTACTAATTCACACAGCTCGCTACCGCCTTCGATTTTTATGACATGCGCCCCTGCTTGCATCAGCGTGCGGCTATTAGCAACGGCTTCTGGCAGTGTCACATAACTCATAAACGGTAGATCAGCCAATATCAGCGCGTGTTTATTGCTACGGGCAATATTGGCAGTGTGATAAGCCATATCGTTGACTGTCACAGGCAATGTTGAATCATGACCTTGTACAACCATGCCCAAGCTATCGCCAATTAGAATCGTGTCAATTTCGGCTTTTTCCATCATTCGTGCAAACATCGAGTCATAGCAGGTCAAGCACGTGAACTTGATACCGTCTTTTTTAAACTTATTTAGAGTAGATAATGTCGTCATATGACCCTCAATTAATCTGCAATGCCTTTGATTATCAATATTGCTACTATAAGAGCTATGCTTGAAATACGTTAGACGAATCTTTCAAACATTTAATGTCTATCACTTAGCATCAATTACTTATAATCAATCGCTTGATAATAATGTTAAACCTGTCCAATCGCGACTTTGGGAATAGTCACCTATCGACTTACCTGCGATGGTTAAGTTTGGTGCCAACTCTCGCAGTGGTATTAAGACAAAATTGCGCTCACCTAAGCCAGCATGCGGTATTGTCAGTGTTGGATCAGTAATCTGCGTCTCGCCATATAGCAAAATATCAACATCTAGACTACGTTCACCCCAACGACGCAAACGTGCCCGCTTGGCCATGCTCTCTAACTGCTGACAAAAAGCAAGCAGCTCATAAGGGGTAAGTGTCGTTTCAAAACCAGCTACTGCATTAACAAAATCTGGCTGATCTTGCGGACCCATCGGTGCTGAAGCATAAAAAGAAGAGACACTTACTTCACGTACCTGCTCATGTGCTCGCATTACTGCAAGTGCCTGCTGCAAATGATCGGCAGGCGAACCTAGCTCATTAGCGAGGTTGCTACCCAAGCCCACATAACAGGTAACCCAGTTACTATTATCTGTACTGTTATTCATATTATGCACTTTCAGTACTAGGCTGACGGCGGCGGCGCTTCGATGGTACAGGGCCTTTGTTACCAGTTACTTTTATAGCAGGTATCTGATCGCTCGTATCTTGCTTCGCTTTAGTAGCCTTTGTAGTAGTTGCTTTCACCGATTTCTTGGCTCTCGCAGGTGCAGCGGTTTTTGTAGCGTCTTTGCTATCTACTGCCTTGCTAGCTACTTCCTTTACACTTTTAGTATCGCTTTTATCAGTCGATTCAACTGCAGGTTTAGGCGCTTTTTTCGCATACTTCGCTGCTGGCTGTGCTTTGCCATTACTGCCCTTCGAATTATTACTGCCTTGTACTTCGATATTGCTCGCACTATCTACAGTAGGTTGACGACGGCGACGCTTGTGCGGGATCGGCTCGTTATTCATACTGACTAACGCAGGTGATCTTGCGATCGAGCGAGCTGGTCTAGCCTGACTAGCTGACGCTTGAGCTTCTGGCTGGTTAGCATTAGACGGCTGAGTGCTACTATCTACGCGCTCAGCTTTAGCCACTTGTTTTGGTGCATTTTGATTAGTTGATGCTGGCTTTCGTACAGGTGCTTTGCTGCGCTTCGATGTATCATCAGCTGACAGTTGCTTCTGCAATGGTGGCACTACGTTCTCGTGCTCTATAACAAATAACGGCTTAGGCTTTGCCTGTTGACTTGCCGATTGTTTGTTATTAGCAAGAGACAACTGCTGTAGCTGAGCAAGCTCTTTATTGTCTTGCTCTACTTGCTGCACGTTATGTCTACCACTGTCATTGCGGCCAGCTTTAGATTGACTGGCAGCGCGGCGGCGACGGGCTGGAATATTTGACGAATCATTTACCATTGATTGCTCATTTCTACCTTTTTCAGGACGGTCATCGGCTTTATTTTGCTTTGTACTGTTCTGATTAGGTGTTGCGTTATCAGTAGTCTGTGTTTTTGATTCTTGACGATTACGTCCGCGCCCACGTTGCCCTTTTTTATAAGCACCTCGGCGAATATTTTCGTCAAATTCATCAATCGCCTGCTGCTGCTCTTGTTCAGACAAGGTTTGATACGTCTGCCACCAGTCACCCATATCGTTGGTTGACTCTGATAGCGGATGCTCTGCATCGCCACATTGCTCACGCAACAATAAAAAGTCAAAGCCCGCACGGAAACGCGGATGCTCTGATAGCTGAACGATTTGTTTGCTACGCGGGGCTGCAAGTTTCGGCTGCAATATCCAGATATCACGGATAAATTGCTCAGCAAATTTCGGAATAGCGGTTTTGATACGCTGACGGTCAATGACTTTACCAGCCGCATGCATTTGCGCTTCGGCAAACGGCATATTACGCTTCTTGGCTTTTGCCAATTGATGCAGGTAATTTTCCCACAGTAAGGCAGCATAGAAGAACGCAGGGTTGATACTCTTGCCCGCCGCAATACGCTTATCGGTGTTGATAGCTACCTGATTGACTAAAGCACTTGGCTCAGACGGTGGATAGATAATGAGACTATCAATCGCACCTGATTCAAACAATAATGGCAATAGGGGTACTAGATAGCCACCGGTAAACATCTTTTGCGTTTCATCATAGAGACGATGCGGTGATATTTGCTCAAGCAGCGCCCAGTTCCCATCATTAAATTGAGCAGACAACGCTTCATCAAACTCAAAACCCAACTTGGCTTTGAAACGTAAGGCACGTAACAAGCGCACAGGATCTTCTTCGATACGTACTGGCGCATTGCCCAATAGACGAATGATTCTGTTATCAATATCATCAAGCGCGCCGCAGAAATCATGAACGATGCCTTTGAGCGGTTGATAATAAAGCGCATTAATAGAGAAATCGCGACGGGAGAAATCTTGTTGAATATCGCCCCAAACATTGTCGCGCAGAATCATACCGTCTTGATTGGTATTGGCATCACTGGTTGGTGGACCACGGAAAGTAGCAACTTCAATTAACTCGCGACCTGAATATACATGCGCTAACTGGAAGCGGCGACCGATAATGCGGCAGCGCTTACCAAAGACATCTTTAATCTCATGCGGCTTGGCATCGGTGACGGCATCAAAGTCTTTCGGGCGCAGACCTAATAAAGTATCGCGCACACCACCACCGACGATATACGCATCAAACCCAGCACGGGTCAATGTGGCAATCACTTCAGTAATGGAATTGGGTAATTCAGATTTGTTCAGTTCTAACTGCTTGGCGGCACGCTCGGCCATGCATCTACTCCTCGCCGGTATTCTTTAACTACCCCTGAATAACACAGCGTTTATCAGGCGGATGTACCCGCTAGTTTAACAAATTTTGGACCTACTGGGGGTGTTATGACATTTACTTACATGCTATTTTGTCAATATTGGGGTTAATTAATGCAAAACACCCTCATTAATCGCGCACGCTTAAACGTCTTTGGTTTTTCTCGACCGTTTTTGCACCGATACCTTTCACTTTTGCTAACTCATCCACTGTCTTAAAATCGCCAAACATATCACGATATAAAATTATCGCCTGCGCTTTACTGCTACCGATACCATCTAACGAAACCAGCTCGCCTTCATTGGCTCGATTGATATTGATAACTTTCTGCTCACGCGCTTGTGTAACAGCTGTTTCTTTCGCGATCAAATACTCATAAGCACGTTTAGGGTCGTCAAAACAAGGGTCTGCATTCGCATTACTGAGTGCGACCACAGACAATATGAGACTAAAAGCGGTGGTCGTCAGTAAGCTGGCAAATGAAAATTTACGATGAGCGTTCATGTTGTTTCGCCGCTTCCCACAGTGCATCCATTTCTGTTATATCGCTGTCCTCTAACTGCTTGCCAGCGAGTTCTAGTTGCTTCTCAATATAACCAAAGCGAGATTTAAACTTGTGCACACAGGTTAAGGTAGCCGCTTCTGCATCCAAATTTAATTTGCGTGCGACATTGACCAGTGCAAACATACAGTCGCCTAATTCCTTTTCGACCTCTCTGATGTTAGCTTTAACCTCAGCTGTAGACTTATCTGTTAGCTCATGTTTTAGCTCAGCAATCTCTTCGTCTAACTTGTCTACAGCACCTGCAATACCTTCCCAATCAAAACCTAACTTTGACGCTTGCTTTTGTATATCCTGCGCCTGCATCAATGCGCTACCCGCTTTGACTTGGTCTAAGCGACGCTTTGATTTACCACGTGCTTCGCGTGCCTGCTGCTCCTCAAGCTTAATCTCGTCCCAGCGTACTTTTACTGCCGCATCGTCTTTGAGCGTTTCGGCTTCAAACACATGTGGATGACGGCGAACCAGCTTCTCTTGTAAGGTCGTAATAACATCACTCATATCAAAGCGCCCTTGCTCCGCATACATCTGACAATGAAATACCACTTGCAGCAGCACATCGCCAAGCTCACCTTTGATGTCTTCATCATCGTCGCTTTGTACCGCTTCGCCTAGCTCGTAAGCCTCTTCGATGGCATACGGAATAAGGCTATGGTTGGTTTGCTTTTTGTCCCACGGACAGTCTGCCCTTAGTCGTGCCATCAACGCTAACATATCATCAAGCTGGCCAGTGGCTTCTGGTGTTCCTTGTACTGGTACAGGCACGGTAACTTTATTGTCTGAAATACTCATAAAGGCTGCTCTTATCGTTTTATGTATTGTTTGCTGATTCGTCTAACAGTTAGTGTATCATTGAACACAGCTTGGCTTATAATTGTGCTACTAACCTCTTCATTTTACCACCGCTCATGCGCGAGGAACTTTATCATTATGTCCACTTCTGCGACCACCAGCGATCAACCAGCTGCGACATTCGACCCTATTACTATCAGCTCATTTAAGGCCTATGACATTCGCGGTGAGCTTGGGGTCAATCTCGATGAAGAGATTGCCTACCGTATCGGGCGCGCGTTTGCACAGATCTTATATCAGCGTTATCAGGCAGCGGCTCAAACCCAAGCCGATGATATAGCAAGTCTAAAACCTGCTATCGTTATTGGTAGTGATATTCGCCACTCTAGTGAGCAGTTAAAGCAAGCAGCTATCACAGGTATGATGGATGCAGGCGTTGATGTGATTGACTTGGGTATGAGTGGTACTGAAGAAGTGTATTTTGCCACCAGTCAATATCAGGCGTTAGGTGGCATTGAGGTGACTGCCAGTCATAACCCTATCAACTATAATGGACTAAAATTGGTCAAAGAGTATTCAAAACCAATCAGTGCCGATGATGGTTTGGCAGAGATTCAAGCACTGGCAGAATCTGGGCAGTTCACTACGAATAACCGAACAGGCAAATTGCAGTTATTGACGGATAAGAGCGCGTACATCGATCATGTTATGACTTTTATCGATACTGATAAACTAAAACCACTCAAACTGGTCGTTAACTCAGGCAATGGTAGTGCAGGTCCTGTGGTCGATTTATTAGTTGATAAATTAGCACAAGCAGATGCACCGATTAAAGTCATTAAATTGCATCATACACCAGATGGTAGCTTCCCTAACGGCATCCCTAATCCAATGATTGAAGCCAATAGAGTGGCTACCCAGCAAGCCGTTTTGGAAAATAACGCGGATCTTGGCATCGCCTTTGATGGTGACTTTGATCGCTGCTTCCTATTCGATGAACGTGGCAAATTTATCGATGGTAGCTATATCGTCGGCATGCTCGCTCAAGCTTTTTTGAACAAATACCCGAGTGAATCAATCGTCTATGATCCACGAGTGATTTATAACACCGAAGCAGTGATAGAGGAACATAACGGCAAGGCGGTCATTAGTAAATCTGGACACTCATTTATCAAGCAAGTCATGCGGGACTCAGGTGCTGTCTATGGCGGTGAAATGTCTGCCCATCACTACTTCCGCGACTTCTTCTATTGCGATAGTGGCATGATTCCATGGTTATTGACCATTGAGCTGTTGTCTATCACTGGTAAAACACTATCAGAATTGGTCACAGGCTATATTGTCGCCTATCCTAGCTCAGGCGAATTAAACTTTCGTCTCACAACCTATGACGCACCGACAATTATTAGCGCAATTGAAGCTAAATTCAGCAACGAGCAACCAATTAAATCAACACTCGATGGTTTAAGTCTGAATTTTGGTGACTGGCGCTTCAATCTACGTGCATCGAATACCGAACCACTTATTAGATTGAATATCGAAAGTCGCGGCGATCAACCGTTACTGGCTGCTAAAACTCAAGAGATACAGCAATGGCTAGCAACGCAAGGTGCCGTACCAGCATAAAGTCAGTAACCCAGTAGAAACAGTTCTGACTGTCAGTCGAAAAAGGCTCGCTAATGAGTATTAGCGAGCCTTTTTTCTATACACAGAAAACCTTAAATCAAACTATTTAGTTCGACCAATACCCATATAGTCACCTACTAAGCTATTAATTTGTGAGCGTGTCAGGGCATTTTGCGCATCAAATACTGGCATGGCTTGTTGATTGATTTTGCCAATATCTAATTGATCTCTCGGTGACCAACTAACGATGAAAATAGCATGGGTATCGCAAAGCTGTTGATAGGGACTAGTAATCAGCTCAAGCAATGGCTGGTGCTGATAGAGCTCGGCAAGTTCATGCTGTGCCTTATCGCTATAAACCAGTGTGCGAATATTATAAGACCACAGTAATGCTAACAACGGATGGATAGCTGAACCAGCGGTACGTCCTGAACCTGACTTATAACTACCGCCCCAAATCATGACTGTTTTATTATCAATGAACCCATCAAAATACTGCCAGAATTTACGGAATATCAGCTCTTTTTGATCTTCATTAATATGCACAATAGATTGTAATAGAGGCATATCCAAACTGTGTGTACGGCTTGATTGTTGCAATTTAGCCAGCTCAGTGGGCAAAGTATTACCACCGAACCCCCACCCTGCTTGTAAATAGCTACTTCCTACCCGCTCATCCAATCCCATAATACGACTGACTTGACTGATATCGACATTTTGACTATCAGCCAAACGTGACATTTCATTCATAAAGCTCACTCTAGTCGCTAGCATCGCCATGATACTACTGCGAGCAAACTCTATCGTGGCGATATCAGCATGATGAGTAGCTTGTGCATGCTGCATCAAAGGCTTCAATACATTCAAGTGCTGACTGCTACTTGCTGTCTTTTCACCCAGTAGCCATAACGAAGGGTTCAACATCGAGCTATAAGCATCACCGTCTTGTAAGAATACAAATGGCACATAATAGACCCAAGCACGTTGTAAACGCTGAGCCAAATCAGCTACATGGCCTAATTGCTCAATGCCGCTCATAATCACAGGTAGCGCCTGCTGATGGCTTTGATTAAACGCGGTAATCCAACTGTCTTCTGTCCATGCTAGCTTGACACTATCTAAAAACAACCAATAAAGCGTCACCGTACTTTGAACATCAGTTTTGTCATGGCCTACTGCTTCATAACCTTTTATTAGCATATCGGCACTAGCTGGTAGGGCTTTACTAATAATAACCTGCTGCTGCTCATACATTTGCCATAAGGCTTGCAGATGATGCTCAAAACCATACTGTTGTATCTGCTGCGTCAGTAGCATCTTGTCTGCGTAAAGATGCACACGCTGACCGAGACTTGCCAGCACCACTGCACTGGTAATCGCCTCTATGCTGTGACCAATAAGCACACAAACTGTAGAATCAGTTAATTGGTTTGGTTCAGATTCATTATTGTATTTATTCATATGGCTACCATCTAGAGCCGTCTCCATGAGCGTGCTTTCCTATATTATTGACACACCATTATCGCTAGGATAGCTGTTTGATACGCTGTAGTAATTGGTCAGTAGACGTATCGAATAGACCTTGAGAATCTTTCTGCACGTGCTGCATAGCATGGTGTACGGAGTCTGCCATTTGTTTGCCCATCTCGACGCCCCATTGATCAAACGGATTGATATCCCAAATGCTGGCCATGACATAGACCTTATGCTCGTAAAGCGCTATCAATGCGCCTAAGCTATGCGGTGTCAGCTCATCAATCAGTAATGTGGTTGACGGTTGGTTACCACGGTAGTACTTATATTTGTCCGCATGAGATACTGTCTGTGGATTGACCAGATCTGTTACAGCAGCATTGCCAAATGCCAATACTCGACTTTGCGCCAAACAATTTGCTAAAGACAATTCGTGCTGTTGCTGCAATGAGGAGTTTCGCGCCTCATCACCGTAGCGACGTACGCAAGCGATAAAATCACAGGAAACCTGCTGTGTACCTTGATGTAGCAGCTGATAGAATGCATGTTGCGCATTTGAGCCGATTTCACCCCATAGAATTGGACACGTATCATAGTCAATATGATCCCCATTCCGAGTAACTGACTTGCCATTACTCTCCATCTCTAGCTGGGTTAAATAGCTGGGTAAATATCCCAATCGACCGTCATAAGGCAATACGGTATGCGCATTTACTTGTAAAAAAGTACTGTTCCAAACAGCTAGCAAGCCTAACAGTACGGGTAAATTGTCGGCAAAGTCAGCTTGTGCAAAATGCTCATCCATACTATGAGCGCCACTTAATAATGCCTTAAAGCCACTCATTCCAATACGAATAGCAATGGCAAGGCCAATCGCAGACCATAGAGAGAAGCGACCGCCGACCCATTCCCAAAGCTGCAACTGATGCTCAGGATGAATTCCCCAAGCACTCATTTTTTCATTATTGGCTGAGATGCCGATAAAGTGACGACGTAATACACTATCTTCTGTACCTGTACGGAGTTTTGCCGTTGCAAATAGCCAAGATAATGCTGTCTTAGCATTTGACAAAGTATCAACCGTACCAAAGGATTTGGAAGAGATAATAAATAATGTGGTCTCAGGATTTAGATGCTTGAGTAGATTATCAAGCTGCGTACCGTCCATATTGGAGACAAAATGCACCTCAATACTGGTATCTGCCCATTCGTCGAGCGCTGTAGTTGCCATGAGTGGGCCAAGATCAGAACCGCCAACCCCAATATTGACAACATCTGTAATTGCCTTGCCCGAAAACCCGCGCCATGTACCATTGCGCACGCGCTCTGATAAGCGTGCCACTTGTGACAAACTATGATGTACATCAGTGACGATATTTTGTCCATCGACTTGTAATGTCGCTGTCTCTGGCAATCGTAATGCTGTGTGCAATGCAGCACGCTGCTCGCTAGTATTTACCATCGCCCCTTGTAGTAACGAATCAATACGAGCATCCAGCTCACAACTATCAGCCAAACTCAGTAAGTTAGACAATACTGTCTGATCGATACGCTGCTTACTAAAGTCCATATACAGCGCACCAGCCTGCACACTAAAATGCTTGGCACGCTTATCATCTTGCGAGAATAGCTGTGCAAGCGACCATGGATGCTTTGCAAGCGTTTGTAGTTGCTGCCAGTATTTAGAATGTCGAGCACTACTATATGCCTTGTCGCCCTTTATTTCTTTCATCAGCTATTCATCATCTGCTAATTGCTGCTCGGCAAAGTAGATGAATGCCTGCATATACGAGCGCATATCGCCCGCATCGTAGCTATCACCACGCATGGTCGTGACATGGACACCATATTCACTAATGAGCGCGTCAATCGCATCTGTCAGTTGAATCTCACCACCAACTGAAGCTTTAGTATTGGCCAAGTAATCAAAGATATGGTTGCTAAATACATAGCGCCCTACCACGGCCAGATTTGAAGGAGCATCATCTAAATTGGGCTTTTCTACAAAACCAGCCACTTTAAAGCTAGTATTAGTATTTATTTCTTCACTAATGTCATTAGTATCGCTGAGCTTTTCATCTAGTTGAGCAATACCGTATTTATGTACATCTTCATCCGCTACTTGATCAACCAATATCTGTGAATGACCATCTGTAGCAAAGGCATCTAACATAAACGCCAAATTGTCAGTTGACATATCAGTAGTAAAAGGATCAAGCACGACATCAGGTAACAATACGGCAAAGTCATGCTCACCAATGATTGGTCGCGCTGCCAGTACTGCATGTCCCAAACCTAACGCCTTACCTTGACGTATCATCGACACCGTCACATCTTCTGGCAACCAATTTAAGCTATTAGCCAACTCATCTTTACCTTTATGACGTAATTGATTATCCAATTCCGCATTGATATCAAAATAGTTTTCAATCGCGCTCTTTTGCGCATGACCGACCAAGACAATATGCTTGATACCTGCTGCAATCGCCTCTTCAACCACGTAATGGATCGCAGGGCGATTGCCAAGCGGCAACAACTCTTTTGGCACAGATTTTGACAATGGCAGCATACGTGTCCCAAAGCCTGCAACGGGAATAACGGCGCGGGTGATTTTTTTCATAGTATGTTAGCTATATTAAGAAGATGGGTGAAAATGAGACAATCATAACGCATTATTAGACAGCTGTAACGCCATATGACTTAAGAAACATCGTAGCCATTTGGGTACATGCTCTGCCAACGCCATGTATCTTGACACATATCAGTAATCGATAATTCAGCTTGCCACCCTAACAACATTTTCGCTTTATCGACACTGGCATAACAACTCGCAATATCACCTGCTCGACGATCTGTAAACTGATAAGGAATAGCCTGACCAGATACATCAGAAAATGCAGATACCAACTCTAATACAGACGTACCTTTGCCAGTACCTAAGTTAATAGGTAAAAAGCCTACTGAATATTGTTGTGTCGTACCACTTTCGTTTAGTCTGGTTTGTTTCTCTAAATAATCGAAGGCAGCCACATGACCTTGAGCTAAGTCAGTGACATGAATAAAGTCACGGACACCTGTTCCATCGACAGTAGAATAGTCATTACCAAAGATGCTAAGCTTTTCAAGTTTGTCGACGGCCACTTGGGAAATATAAGGCATCAAGTTATTAGGAATATCATTTGGGTCTTCGCCAATCTGTCCTGATGGATGTGCCCCTACTGGATTAAAGTATCTGAGAGCAATCAGGTTCCAACTGTCATCAGAAACAGCTAGATCTTCTAAGATATGTTCAACTGCAAGCTTGCTCTGACCATAAGGATTGGTACAAGAGCGCTTCGAACTCTCATCGATGGGTAAGGATTCAGGATTACCATAAACAGTAGCAGAGGATGAGAAAACGAAATTTTTGACATCATACTCTGACATCATTTCTAATAAAGTGATGGTTCCACTGACATTATTATTATAATACATGAGTGGTTTGGCAACAGACTCACCAACGGCTTTTAAACCAGCGAAATGAATTACGCCAAAAAAATGATGCGCGGCAAATACTTGTTTGAGTGATTCAGCATCTCGTATATCACCTTCGATAAACTCAATTGTCTGTCCAATAAGCGTAGAGACACGGTTAATCGCCTCACGGCTACTATTGAATAAGTTATCGTACACAACAAAATCATAGCCTGCTTCATGCAATGCTATACAGGTATGCGTACCAATATAGCCTGCTCCTCCCGTGACTAGTATCTTATTTTTCATAAAATTTTCAAGCATAAAAAAGACACCCCATTGTAGGGGTGTCTTAGCAGTAATTCAATAGAGTTTTAGTAGTTAGTAGACTGATGCCTATTTTACCAACCAGTAACTTCTTTTAGCTTGTCGCCAAGTTTAGATGGGTCACGTGTATACGCGATACCAGCATCTTCAAACGCTTTGAATTTCTCTTCAGCAGTACCTTGACCACCAGAGATGATAGCGCCAGCATGACCCATACGCTTACCTTCTGGAGCAGTAACACCAGCAATATAACCAACAACTGGCTTAGTTACATGGTCTTTGATGTAAGCAGCAGCTTCTTCTTCAGCAGTACCACCGATCTCACCGATTAGGATGATAGCTTCAGTTTGTGGATCAGCTTCAAATAGCTTCAATGCGTCAATCTGGTTCATACCAGGGATAGGATCACCACCGATACCGATACAAGTTGACTGACCAAAACCAAGCTTAGTAGTCTGAGCTACCGCTTCATAAGTCAA
>ENA-ORXC01000758-ORXC01000758.1-marine-metagenome-genome-assembly--contig:-NODE-758-length-21347-cov-8.013305_pt1 | contig 21347 bp, 17 predicted proteins | sample MGYA00237865_ERZ511478 | MGnify/ENA metagenome assembly ERZ511478 | reverse complement strand
CGGCAGCCGCTCCCCACCACCCCCCCCATCGACTCTCTTACCCCCACCCCCCACGCGGCGACGGAAACGGCGGCGGCAGCGGTGGTGGCGGCGGCGGCGGCCCCGCGCCCCACGGTCGGTGAGGGCGCGACCCGTACCGCCGCCGCCGCCGCCGCCGCCACCGCCGCCGCCGCCGCCGCCGCCGCCGCCGCCGCCGCCGCCGCGCGCGTTCGACCCGCTGCATTGGCGAGCGCGCGACGACGCGACGCGGCGTTTCGGCGGCACTGACGTGTGGCTGCCGCGGTGTGTGTGCCCCCCCAAACGACGGGCTGTCCGCGACGGCGTCGGTGCGCGTCCGTGGGGTGGGGCGGGGGGGGGGGGGGGGGGGGGGGGGGGGGCCGTGCAGTGGCGGCTCCGCGGCGGCAGTGGACGGCCCGCGCCGCACGGCTGGGCGGCGGGTGTCTCCCGTTACGACCGACTGGTCGGCCGAGTGCTGCGCTCGGGCGCGCGGGCGGGCTGGAGACGGAGCGCTGTTGCGCCACCTGTTAGTGGCCACTATGGGCCCCATGGGAGGCGGGCATCGAGCGGCAGCCGTGCCGGCCGCCTGTGTTTGCGGCAGCCGTCGGCGAGTCAGGCGGGACAGGTGCTCTGGGTTGGATCGACTGATTCGCATCTGGTGTTCTGTTGCGCTGTTGCTCAACTTAAGAATTTTCCACGGCACTTGCCTCACCGGCCTTTCTGGGGTGGCACGCTGCGAGACTGTTCGTCGCACTCAGCACCTTCTTCAATGCTTTCGCATGGAAAATGGTCCAGGTTTTTTTCGATTCGTCCTCTTCCCTCCCGACCTCCACTCGTAGCGGCGCCCGCGACGCGCGTCTCCGCTGTGCCGCGCGGCGTCGCAGCCCCCCTCTCGCCGCCCGTGCTCCTGTCGCCCGTGCTCCTGTCGTGTCTGTGTGCTCCCTGGGTGCCCCCCCTCCCCCCCCCCCTCCGCTCACCACGGCTTTTAGGCCATTGGCCACCCTCATCGCGATGACAGTTTCCAAGTGCGGCGTTTGAGCGCCGCTGGACGACGCGGCGGCCGCGTGGGGGCCACGCCCGCCTTGAGGCGGCCAATTGGCAGAAGGTTCTCGCGTGGCGGCGGCAGTCGACAAGCTCGGCGGCATCGCCCATGCGCGGCGCAATTGTCATGTTGCGCCGCCGGTGCCGCCCATCCCCACACCGCCGGTGGTGGTGGTGCCGTCGCCGCCGGTCGGCGCCGCGCCCGGTGCGCCGCCGGCCGCCGCGACCGCGGCAACCGTGGACGCGACCGCCGCGACGGCGGCGTCTGCATCGCCGCCGAGCGGGGAGGAGCCGGAGGGCCACTTGACCTCCGAGGCGTGCAAGGCCGATGGGAACAAGCACTTCAAGACGGGGCAGTATGAGCAGGCGGTGTCGCTGTACACAGAGGAGATTGGGCATGACCCGACCAACGCGGCGCTGTTTAGCAACTGGTGCGTTTTCATTGTCGTCGCTATTTGTCATGTTTTTGTTGGTAGAGGAGGGTGGTGTCGAGGAGCGAAAGAGGCAACCTGTGGAGGGCACATGGCTGTGCTTGCGGTGTGGGGGTGGAGCAATGGCTCTGGGGAGTGCGCATGCGCGATTGATCGAGGATGGCTGCTGGCGGGAAGTGCGGCTTGGCGGGAGGGTGCCTGGGGCTACGGCCGCGACGAGTCGCACCGTCGAGCGTGAGACCGTGCCGTACGCCCTCAGCACGGACCTAAGGTGGAGACCAGGGACATGTGTAAACTGTGGGTGTGTGCTGTGCCCGCTGCCGGTTTGAGGTGCTTCCGTGCGTCTACCAGCGGGGTCGTGGTATGCATCACGTTCTGTATTTGTTGCGGCCTCTGCCGCTTTTGTACATCCCATGTACATGTCATAGTAAGTTCGGACGCTGACGTGCTTGTGTGTTCTTGCTACTGCGCTTGTGTATGGTACTTGGTTGTTGTATGTGCTTGCCGAACCTGTAGTGCTGCCGTACACACGAAGCTCGAGTTGTTTGACGGGGCAACGGTGCTGCCGACGCCACAGCATCCGGCGCCGCCGGCGCCGCCCCCCCTGTTGACAACGTTGTCCCAGCAGCCGCAGTCGCCACCGCCGCCGCCGCCACCTCGGCGGCTGCCGTGGCCAGCGCCACGGGCGGCGGCGACACCAACGACCAGAATGGGAGCACGCCGACGGTCATACCTTCAGCTGGGGGGGAAGCGCTGTAAGCCTGGCGTGTTGGTGTGGGTGGGGGAGGGAATGGCATTGCCGCTGGCGCCCACGTGTGGCTTGTGCGGGCCTCGGTGGCAGCAGCATCACGGGCGGCGGCGACACCAGCGACCACGAAGGGAGCGGGCCGACAGCTGTAGGGAGGGGGTCTCGCTTCGGGGGCGGCGCTCGTCGGGCGTGGAGCCCTCATCATCAAGATGTTTTTTGCTGGTTCGCGCATCGCGGCACCCGTTAGGTCCATTGTGGCCCCCAATTCCACCACTGCCGTGCCCGGAACCAGCCCAGCCGGTCGCGACCGCTCGTGGTCACGGAGCGTAAACATTATTTGAGGGTCGTTTCTCCCCGTAGTCATCACGCACGGGGCGTGCAGGCGTGGTTGTCGGGCACGCCTCCGCACGGCCGGCCACCTTCCACCTCTCCCGCGACCCCACGCCAACCCTCGCCTCGTCGGGCACCCTCCAGCATGCTGGTGATATGCAAGGCGCCCGTGTCGCCTTGCCGCTGCGGCGGGCTCGCGACCTGCCAGCTGGCAGCGCGCGGTGGCTCTCCGGGAGTCGCTCTTCCAGCCACGCGGCGCGGCGGGGAAAAGCAGCTGCGCGCGCCGCCGCGAGGAGAGTGGTGAGTGCTGAGCAGCGCCTGCGCGCGCCTTCAGGGCGCCGAGCGCAACGGGCGGAGGTAGGGCTGGGGGGGGTTGTGGGCACGGGAGCGCCACCGCCGGGCGCCGCCGCTGCTGCTGTCGCCCTGGCGGCAGCCGAGGAGGAGGCGGCGGCGGCAGCGACGCCGACGGCCGCAGGCTGCGGTAGCGGGCGCCTGCGTCGCCGCGTCCCCACTCGACGTGCACGGCTGTGGCAGGTGCGTTATAATTCGTGCTGGCTTGTCCTTTGTGCGGTAGCGCTCCATGCGTGTGTGGTGTGCTTCTGTCGTGTGCGCGCCCGCTTGCCGCGCGGTGTGTGTGCTCCTCCCCAGGAGAGCCAATTGCATCCAACGCCGTTCCTTTGGCCAGCGGGGAGCATCGCCCAGTGCGGTGGCCTCGTGCGCGTCGACTGCAGACCGCGTAGTCCCTGGCTAGGCGGGGAGTCTGACCTGCACCTGTACGCGCCATTGTCCCGCTTGTGACATCACGCCGACTTCTGTTGACTCGTACGGTGTCTCACTCCCACCCCCTTTTCCGACAACCACCTTCTGCACGGACCCCCCGACACCCGCGCACCCCCCCTCCTTCCAACTTTTGTTAACAATGCCGACCTCGTCGTCATCGCACGCCGGCACAGGCAGTGGCGGGAGCCACCGAAGCCGCGTTCGAAACCCTGCGCGGCGCAGTACGCACGGCCGCCGACCTTGGCGTGGGGGAGGCAGCGGCTGTTCGTCAACCGCATCCCCCAACCGGGAGCCGGACACGCCGCATCCGACGAAGAAGCTGAAGATCAACCATCACACTTTGGGCGGCACGGCGCACGGCGGGGGTGCACAAAACGTCTCCACGGCAACGTCGTCGGCACAGGCCCCGACGGGTCCGCCATCCGTCCGTTCCACGTTGTTTTCTCGCCTAATTCCCACGGTATGGTCCTTCCCACCCGCCGCGACGTCGACCGGGGTGACCCCGGCGTTGGCCGCCCCCAATGCGCCTCCCTCCCCCCGGCCCCCGCCCTCCGCCGGTCCCTCACCCCACGTGCGCGCCGTGACCGCCGCCCCGCAGGCGGTGGTCGCGGCGATGGCGCTGGACGCTGTGCCTCTGGCCTCGTTCGCTCCCCGTACGCGACCTGCTTTCCCACCCCCCACCGCCCGCCACCCTCCCTCCTCCCCTGGCCCCTCACCCCACGTGCGCGCCGTGTCCGCCGCCCCGCATACGGTGGGCGCGGCGATGGCGCTGAACGCTGTGCCTCTGGCCTCGTTCGCTCCCTGTACGCGACCTGATTTCCCACCCCCCACCGCCCGCCGCCCTCCCTCCTCACCTAGTCCCTCACCCCACGGGCGCGCCGCGTCCGACGCCCCGCAGACGGTGGGCGCGGCGATGGCGCTGGACGTTGCGCCTCCGGCCTTGTTCACTCCCCCCCGCGCGCAACCTTCCCTCTTACCCCCCTCCACCCCCCGCCCTATGTCTTCCGCTGGTCGCCCATCTGACGTTCAGGCCCCATCCGCCGCCCCGTTGGCGGTGGCAGAGGTGGTCGCGACGGCGGCGGCCTCTTCTTGTACCGAGGGTACGAGGGCTCTGCCGACGACCGCCACTACCGCGGCTGCCCGAGCGGCGCCGAGCGCCGGCGCGCAGGACAGTGGCGCGCTGGCCAGAGCTCTGGCAGCCGCTTCCGTGCTTGCTCGAGCTGCGCCTGCCACGTCCCAGGCCCCGAGGGCGGACGCTTCTCAAGACGAGGACGGTGAGGAGAAGTTGTCGGACGACCAAGAGACACTGAGGGAGGCGCTCAGTCAAGGCGGACGGGGATGGGTCATCATGGGCAACGCTATTCCTTCTGAGTGGACGGACTTTGTACGCCGCGGGGCATACCGGAAGTCCTCTCGGACGGCTCAACCAATCATCAACTCGCAGCTGCATGACAAGATGGAGGAGCTCGGGGACGCCGCTGATACCGGGCGTCGGCAAGTGCCGGTCCCTAGCGGCGGCCGTGGTCGAGGGAATCGCCAACGTAACCACTTCGCGCGCGAGGTGCGACGAACTCTTGCGACGGTCGCGGCACGTGTTGGTAATGAGTTCGATGTTGCCTACGATGGGGTAACCCCTCATATCCTCATTACAATGCCTCGCACACCTGCGCAACTGGCCCACACGGACACCGGCTTATACTTGGAGGAGGGTGGATCTGGGGCGACTTTACTGAGTGTGTATGTATCTTTTGAGGAGGGGACCTTCGTGGACGTGTGGCCTCGCACCTTCGGCGGGGCTGGGGACGGGACTGAGCCTGTTGCGTTGCCACCGCCGTTGCGTGTGGCTATTCCTGTGGGTTCTTGCTTGATTGTGAGGTCGGACTTGGTCCACCGCGGGACGGAGAACCTCCGCGCGCGGGGGCAGCTGCGGTGTATCCACGCGTACTTGGCGGTCCACGTCGACGGGGAGCACATGGCCTACGCTGAGCACATGTCTTTTCTCTCTCAATACATTTGATTAAAACGGGCGTGGAGTACAACGAACAACCTCGAAGCATGCCAACTCGCCAAAAGCGGCCATGCGTAGCACAAAAGTGCGTGCACCGGCCCCCCTCCTTTGGCGCTGAAACAAAAAGAGCCGCTGCTTTCACCCGGCAGTGGCACACCGCGGCCGCACCGCCGGTACCACCCTGCACTCTGGGCCTCTGTCCACGTTATCTGAGCCACCAGGAGCGGCTGGGGAAGGTTTAGGACGGGGTCGCAACAGAAGAGCCCCTCCAGTGGCGGGCGGACTGCCCCTCCCGTGTTGCTGGCGTCTGCGCCCAGCACGACCAGCCCGTCAGCCTCATGCTCCGCGCAGGTGTGCGGGGAGCTCTTGGCGGACCGCATGTTTGCGGACCGCGTGTTTGCGGCATGCAGTCGCGCGGGGGCGTGATAGTTGCGACGGTTTCGCCCGCCGGCGGGGTGCGGGGCTCCTCTGCGGTCGTTCGCCACTGCGGTGGCCCGCGCCTTCGACGATGGGAGACGGCGGAGGTGGGGGCGGCATAGTAGCCTACAGCGGCGAGGATGGAGGCGGCGTGGCCGCCGCCTCGTCTGCGGGTCCCAAATGCAGCGCAACCATTGGCCACACATCGACGGTGCCAACTTACACGACGGTGTGTAAAGGATGCTTCCCAGTCATTTCATGCTGGTCGAGCTTGCTCGAACATGTCTTCACCGAGGCATCCCGCAAAGCAGGAGCATTCAATGGCAAAAAAGGAGTAAAATTCCAGCTGGAGCCAGCTACGAAGTTAAGAAACCCTGAAGGCCGCGCAAGGATATGTTCGAAAGAAGAGAAAGCTTGGTATGAGCCCTACGCTCGGCGCTCGACGGGCGACACAACATGTATGAGCCCTACGCTCGGTGCTCGACGGGCGACACAACAGGTACTACGATCCACAGACGTCCTGGCGCCCGCTCCAACTCCACGACGTTCGTACTCAAGCACTCTTGAGAGGAAAACGAGTGCGCAAATGCAAAGGTCGTCACCGGCGGCGGAGGAGCAAACGTGAGGCGCATCCCCATGGCATCGGTACGCGTCCGCGCCGAACACTTGGCAGCAACATTAGCCATTTCGGCCGCATCCACGGACGCGGATGCCGCTGCGCCCGCCGACGCCCCGCACGCCAACGCCGCGCCGGACGTCCCGCCCTCCGGCACGCCATCCGACGACTCGCCGGCGGAAGCCCTGCCGGTGGACGCCGCTGCCGCCGCTGCCACCGCCGCCGCTGCGGCCAACGCCCCGTCGGCGAAAGCCCCGCCGGCGGAAGCCCCGCCGATGGACGCCGCTGCCGCCGCTTCCGACAACGCCCCGCCGGCGGACGCCCCGCCGCGGACGCCGGCGGACGCCCGGCCGGCGGTCGTCATGGCGGACGCTCGCGCGGACGCCCCGGCGGACACCCCGCCGGCGGACGCCGCGCCGGTGGACGCCCCGCCGGTGGTCGCCGCTGACGCCGAAGCCCCGATGGCGGACATGACGCCCGTGCTCGCCGGCGCCTCGCCCGTTGATAGAGTCTGTGACAAAAACGGCGACCCCTCTCCGCCCGATGACGCCGCCCCGCCCAGCGCGTTGGTGACAGCAGCCGACAAAGCCGTGTTCTGGCCCATGGACTGCGTCAGAGACTCCCTGTCTGTAGAGAGTAACGACGAGGCTCCATGTACCTCGGCAACCACGGCATCCGTCAAATCCGTGTTCATCCCCACCTCGGTCCCCAGCCATGGCGCCCCACCGTCCACGTCGATCTCGCGGTCCCTGCCCAAAGGTGTGCGTACCTTGCCGGCCAAGCGGTTGTTCTCTGGCAGGCCATCTACCGCCCTGCGCACCGCCTGTTGCACGCGGTAGAGCTGGTCAGCTCGCCTTGTCGCGCGTACACGCAGCACCTCCGCCGCAATGCGACGTGCGGCCTGCAGGAAGTCAACGGACCGACACCGGCTTGGCAGGGGTAGGGAGCCGCAAGTCGTCACAAATTGGCCCACCTCCGTGGAGATGGGCGTGGGGATAATCCGGGTCTGCGAGACGAGAAGGTTGTAGCCGTAGAGAGACCTGTCAGTCTTAGTCGTGGGCCTTGACACAACCTTGATGGTGACCTCAACCTTGCCCTCTGCGCCCAAGTCCATGTACGAGTCGAGTGGGAGCTGTAGAGCCCATGCCCCAAGTGGCCAGGCTGCCGACGCGTCGAGTACACCCGTGATTACGCCAGGTACGGCCGACAGAGCGGGGAAGATCATCTGCGTCGCGGCGGGCACCTTGGCACTCTTGGACTTCTTCGACCGACGGGGAGCCGACCGCGTCTTGGTCAGTGACGACGGGTTTCGGGCAGAGGCAGGGCGCTTCCCATTAGGATTTAGTTGGCAGTCGCTCGGGGCACCTTCGACAGCGCGAAGCGGGAACTTGCTCACCGTGGCGAGGTCGGACGTCGGGCCCTTGAGCAGGCCCTTTTGCAGCTTGCCGACGAGCAAAACAGCAGGGCTCTGATCCGCCCACGTGTACCGCCAGTTGAACTCGAGCCGTGCCATCGTCGTCGCCTCGCCATCAGGTGTCACCCCGGGTACGATCCGGCAGCCCGCTGCGGACGCCGTCCCGCGCCCATTGGCGGTGGACAGCAGCGCGCGCAAACCGCTGAGCTCCGCTTCGGTGACGGCGCCAGGAGCTGGACCCGTGCCGAGCTCGTTCTGCTGCACGACCCACAGGTCCAGATCCGGACGCATAGACATGCGCTTGGAGACGTATTGGTGCCGGCCCGTCGGGTTGACCTTCTTGTTCACCGAGAGCGGCACCGAGTCCGGCTGGCCGACGAGCTGCGCTTCAGCCGAAATTCGACCGGAAAGGAAGAGGCCGCGCTCGCAGACCGCAAACTCGCGACACAAGAAATCCCACCCCTTCATGGGAGCATCCTTGAAAAGCGCCTCGATGGCGCCGTCAAAGGCAGCACGCCGGCCCGGCACAATGCCGGCTAAGAAGGACATCTCCGACGCAAAGAAGAGAAAGACAAGCGCGGGCGTCGCCACTTTGGAAGGCATAACAGCTGGGCCAAGGAAGAGAATAGAGCGCAAGACGAGCGAAAGGAAGAGTTGCTCCTGCGTCAATGCTGACCCCAGCCCGGAGGACGGCCCCGGCTCGGAGGCACCCGACGCCACGCCCCGCTCGCCCGCCACCCCAAACTTGCAGTTGGCATCGTCCGCATCCCCCAACTCGCCGTCGGAAGCGCCGGATGAATCGTCCGCCGACGCGTCCTCCAAGGCTGTGTTGTCCGCCTGGGCTCCGGCATCTTGCACCGAGATGGACGGCATCGGAGTGTGCTCAGTCGCCGGCGACATGAGCCTGTCGTTGTAGCAGGAAACAACCATGACCGGCTTCTCCGAGCCCGCAGCTGACAAGCCCGACATCGTTGAGAGCACAGGCAGCGCCAGGACCAGGAACAGGAGTCGGCAGAAAGTGGGGAAAGTACGTGAGAAATTGGGTTGAGCGGAGCGTGCAGGAGGGGGGGCGAAGCTAGAAAGACGTCGAGCGGAACGGGGAAGTCGACGCTCGCGGCATCGAGGCCATCATAAATAGTAACGCCCACACGGTGGAGGCGTCCCACCGCCGGATCCGGGGCCACGGCCAGCTCAGTAAACATTGCGGTGAAAGAAGGAACAACGCGAGTGGCGCATGCGCACAGGGTCGAGGTACGCAGCCAGAGCCGGAAGCGACAACGCTTGAAGTGTGACGCAAGTCTCATTGGGGTGAAAAGTGGCACCGCAACGTGGAAAATGGCACGTGGAATATGGCACAGCGCCACTTTACGACGGATAAATACGAAACTGTCTTCCGATCATTCGGTCGCCAGCACTTACTGTCAACTTCACACCTCCTGGAGATCCATACGAGTTCCTGCGGTCGCCCAGTGACCAGTGGGGAACCAGATGGGCACACTTCGGACCAGCGCAAGTGGCGACTCTTTCAGTACTGTGATAAGTACGGCAGCGATCCGGATGCGGCAAGGAACATAAAATAATGGTGTGGGTACTGAAGAGAGACCGAGTGTCAAGGGACGGATGCGGCCGAGAACAAGAGATACAATATGCACGACGAAGCGGCCTGTCGTGATGTTTTCTCGTGACGTGAACATCACCAGGCAGTTGCTCCACTGACCTGCAAACGTAATAGTACTAGAAATGGCTGCACAAAATGGGAGGATACAAAGAAGACACGCGGCAGTCATCCGCACTCCTGAAGGCATCAAACGATGACAAGACGGGCCTCGAAAGAAAGACGAGCTACACAGCCATGGGATAGAAAAGGCAGACCGGGCGCACATTCTCGCAGACGACGATTACATCCGCATCGTCTTCGAAAGCGCCAGGAAGCTTGACCAGCGACGAGGATACCACCACTAGGTCCTCGAAAACGTCAACTGCGGGCGACTCAGCGCTGCTTGCCGCCATGTGGGCCACGTGGGGCGCGGCGCGGGCCGCTCGGGGCACTGCGGGAAAGGCTGCGGCTCCCGCCACCGATACACGCTCTTCGTGCTTGGCCGTAAACACGGCGGTCGGGCCCGTGGCGCCACCGGAGGCACCGTCTGCCGCCATGAGAGGCTCGATGCTCACCGCCGTGGGGACGGCAACTAGATCTGCGGAGCACCCCGCAGCGCGCGTCTTGAGCACTCCCGGCGAGCCGAAGGCAGCAGCCGCCACACCGGTCGCGGCCCCAGTAGCCATGCGAGGCGCGTGCGTGGCACCAGCCGCAATGCCATCAAACGCTACATGAGACGCCGTCGGCTTGACCGCGACTCCTTTCGCGGTGCCTGCCGCCATGCCGTCGCGCGCCAGGATGGACACCGTCGGCTTGATCGCGACTCCTCCCGCGCCTGCCGCCACGCCCACCACTGCGGTGCCCGAAACGGCTGCCGGGGTGCGCGCCGTCATGGGCACCGCTGCAAATCCCGCGGAGCCTCCCGTAACGCGGGGCTCGGGCAGAACGGGCGGCACCGTCGCTGCCGCTGGCATCGCCGCCGTCACTGCCATCGCCGCCGTCGCCGCCGTTGCCGCGGTTGCCGCCATCTCCACGGGGTGCGCCGTCAGCGGTACCTCAGTAGAGGCCGCCTTACCCCGGCCCGAGGAGAGAGAGGTACGCATCGCGGTCTTGAGCATCATTATGGCCGGCAGCGATCTCACGACCGGCGGGTTCATCGATGAGGGCACGTGGGGAAACCGAGGCTTGAACAACGGCTGTTCGGGTTGGCAAGTCGGTGGCAGCGGCAGGGCATCCAACATAGGATATGAGGCGGCCGCCGCGGATGCTTGGCCGGGAGTCAGCGGGGGCAGGATTGAGGCCGACCTCGTGCCCTTCATGGCACGTTTCTTGATCACGTAGTTGACACGACGTCCCTTGCGCAGAACCATCGCGTGTGTAGCGTTGACCTTGTCCATAGTAGGGGCAGGAGGATGGGTACGGTACGGCAGGGAGTGGCCAAATGGACAACAAGGTGCATACGAGGCCAGGGGTGGGTAGGGGTGATCAAGTGAGTGGCGGGTGCGACGGGAAGTGCGTGGTGATGAAAAACGGAGAGGATGGTTGAGCTGGGCCGCGCTCTTATGCGGAGCGCGACGGAGCGGTGTGCTCTGAGGCGCGCCCCTAACCGAGCGCCGAGATGCCAGCGCGCGCCGACGGACACCACGCAGCCGCGCTTACCTGGCCCGGGTCCCCCCGGCTCGGGTCCCCCACCAGACTGTGCTTTCCTGGCCCTGGTCTGCGCCGTGAGTCACCACATGGTGACGGTGCTTACCGTGCTTACCTGGCCCAGGTCCATCAACAATCAATACAACAGAGCAGTCGACTAGTGACATCTGTTCGATGCACAGATGACCGCGGAGGTAGATGGCTGACGTGCTCCAGCTGCGATTACACCGTGATGAACCCTTTGGCGCACAGCCACGATGTCGCGCGTGCCGACGGTCACCACGCGGCCGCGCTTACCTGGCCAGGGTCCCCTACCACGGTCACGACAGCTCACGATGAGGTACCAGCGCGCGCCGAGGGTCACCACGCAGCAGTGCTTACCTGGCCCGGGTCCCCCTGGCCCAGCTGCACGTCCCCCCCCACCGTCACCACTCAGAGACGGTGCTTACCTGGCCCGAGTCTCCCCCAACCAAAACAGAAGACGAGTCGACTGGTGACATCTTTCCGACGCGCAGATGGCCGTGGAGGTAGATGACTGACGTGCTCTACGCGCAGGCAGCAGCGTGGCACTCGGGGCGCGGAGAAAGCTGGCCGCTGCGCAGCTGCAGCGCAGTCGTGGGTCAGGCGGTAGAAGGCTGACATGTAGGCAGCACCAGATGGTTGACACAGGCAGCTGCCAATCGCCGCGTGGCGACAGATGTGCAGTACCTGCAGGGTGGCTGCAGCTCGCAGCTGCATACGCTGCAGCTGCAGCGCTGCAGCGGTTGAGAAGTGGGTCGGTCGAAGGCTGACATGTTGGCAGCGGTAGATGGTTGACGTCTCCGCTGGCGTTCTTCAGGTGGCGACAGGTCAGCAGCGGCAGTCTTGAAACGTAGACCGACCAAAGGATAGCGCGCCACTTTCGCGGGCGCCGAGCGAGAACGTAGCACGACCCGCGGAAACGGGACTACTCACCACGGCAACGTTGTTTCTGCAGCTGCGATGGAGTGTGTGCCACGGCTCCGTCGCTCCGCGTCCGGTAGCCAACCGCTTGCGCGAGCATTCCCCACGCACTCGAACACTCCCCCGCTTGCGGCGGCCGCCACACGACTGGCGACGCCGATGAGTATAAAGTACTTGAACACAGCACTCCCAAGCCACTACTCCGTCCCGTCGTGACACATTGGGCACACAGGGCCTCGACGTCGGCCGCGCTGCGACTGGCAGCTCCCGCGCACTCGTCGGCGAGGACACCGCCGCGCACTCGTCGGCAAGGACACCGCCGCCGCCCCCTTCCCGGTGCCCAGGCCGCCCCGTCGACGCCCCGCCTCACTCTGTGACCACCTTCGCGCACTCGCCGGCAAGGACACCGCCGCTCGTCACAGACGCCATCTACAGACGCCCTCCCCTGCTTGGTGCCCAGGCCCCCCCGCCGACGCCCTTCCTCACTCTGCCGCCAACGGACCACACAAACAAGGACGTTCGGATAGCGTAAAGCCGCGCCGAAAAGGACGCCGAGGTCGGCGATAGCGCCACGCCGCGGCGTGTAAACGCTCCGCTTTGTCGGGCGCTTCGACTGCGATGGGCAGCCGCCGTCGTTGTGCGCGGATGCGCAAGGTCGCGAACGCCCACATGGAAACACAAGCTCAACAGGCGTATCGCATGAGGCGGGAGCAAGACGAGCAAGACGAGCAAGTACCGCGGCTCCCTGTGGATGATCGTCAAGTGGATGACCAGACTGCATCCTTGGCTGCAGCACGGCGTCAGCGTCGCGAGCGCGGCACGGCAAGCGCGGTTGCTCGTCGGCGCCTTGCAACGGCACTCTCCTTTAACAAGCGCGCCGTTGAGGTTGTCAACACCTCCACGCTCTTCCGGGCAGCGGTCGCGGCCGTGTCTGGCTTCTCTTCCGATGAGGTAGTTGTGGCCTCTGGCACCGGCTCCATTGTGGACGTGAGGGACGTGGCCGTCAACGTCGTCGACATGCACGGGGCCAACGAGGCGCTCGTCCTCAACCCCGCCGCCAACGCGCACGGGAACGCTGTTGGCCCATGCGACGACCTCATCGACGAACCCGGTGAGGAGAACGAGGCGGCCGTCAAAGAGGCGGTCGTGCCGGACGCGCACGCGACCATGGGCGCGCACGAGAACCAGGACACGCACAAGTCCATGGGCGCTCATGAATCCATGAAGGCCGTGCAACAGGCGGTGCTCGACGGGGTCGTCGTCCGCGACTCGATGGTCATTGACACCGTTCGCGGGGTGTCTATTGCAGGGAGCGGTCCCACAGCAACCCGGCGCGACTCATCGGCCGGCGATTGGACATTTATCGACGTCGACGATCAACGACATGTAGGGGCCAGCGACGGCGGCGCCGCCGTGCATGCAGGCGCCAGCGACGGCGGCGCTGCCGTGCCAGCAGCCGTCGAGCACCCGCGGCGAGCGCGCGGCGGGACACCGCGACGCGCTGGAGAGGCTGGAAGTCTGCCGGTGGCGGTGACACCTGCGCGTGGCGGTCTGCCCGCGGTGCCGCCCGTCAACGTGACGACCCAGTCTCTTGGGACCCGCGCCGTGGATCTGGGCATGGAGGAGATTGCCCCCGCCCCGCTGACGAGCGCCCGTCCGCTGACCGCTCCGACGCGGGCGGTGCCCCCCACGCCAGCTGCCTCGCCCACGTCGGCACTGGCCGTAGCGGCCCCAACCGCGTCGGTGCCGACCGTATTGGTACCGCCCCAACTACCTCTTCCGCTTGCCGCCACGGGCACGCCGGCCACGCCGGCCAGTGTCCAACACGGCGACATTGACGCGTTGATATTGCAGGTAATGGAACAGAACACTGCAGCTGCCAGAGCGGCGACGCATGAAGTGATTGTGATGCACGCCATTGCCGACATCAACGAGGCCGCATTGCGAGAGGCGGCGACGCATGCCACCGACGAGGCGCGAGCTGCGGTGGAGGCCGCAATCAACGCGGTGGGCGCATACGACGCACGGACAAGGACGCTGACAGCGACGCCAGTCGTCCAAGCGCGCTCGAGGCTAGCCACGGCCGAGGCCATCCGTGTCGTGGAGGTGCATGAGGGACGCGCAAGAGCCATCGCGGCGGTCGCGGCGGCAGCCGTCGAGAGCGGCGCAGCCGCGTCGGCTCAGGTGATCACGGCGGCGAATACCGCGGGAGCCGCGGCAGCACTCATGGCGGACGTGGAGGTGGAGGGCCCCGCGCCTGACTTGACGTCTGCGCACAGAGATGCCATGCAGGCTGCTTTTCAAGCGATGGAAGCGACGGCCCGGGGGACGGTAGCCACGGCAATTGTCGAAGCCGCTGCGACGGAAGCAGATGAGGTAGCTACAGACGATGTAGCTATGGGGGAGCAGGAGGAATAAGAGTACGACATATATAGAACAGAAGAATAATCAATACATTAGTGTCGCATGCAAACAGAATCCAAAGATACAAGTGTCAGACAGACAAGAACCAGCGGGAAACCGCTCAGTAGCCGTGAAACACGACAAAATAACACAAGGCCCACCTGTCCATTCGAACCAAACGCACATTCGTTGATGCAACCACGAGGTACAAGGGTCCACCTCAAGGGGCGCGCATGTCGCTGACCCGTACCATGGAGCACCATGGAGCATCATACTATTGAGACAGGTGGACCCGTACCATGGAGCACCATGGAGCATCTTGCCATCGAGACCGGTGCGCCCTAGGTTGACGATGGGGCTGCCACGGATGGCCGTGGAATACTGCAGCCGCATGCCGCCAGCAACGAGACGGAGAACGCTCCGACGAGGGAACAGGGGCACGCGCCTCCTTGTGGTGTGCAGTTGCCCTCCCGCAGCTATGCAGCTGAAATGCTATCGCGGAGGCACCGGCCGTGGGAAAGACGGACGCCGTCAACGGAGACGCACGAGGCACGGCTGTCGTGCTCTGACGACGACGGGTGCCGTGCGCTATACGGGTCGCGACAAGCTCTGGTAGCGCGACGTCGATTCGCCACGGTTCAGGAGAGGGGCCGGGACTGCTCCGCCTTGACACGTTGACTCATCGTCGAAAAGGGCATCATCCGAAGGGGCAATTGTGGAAGTAACACCCCCTCTCCGAGGACTCTTTGACAGTAGCACCCACAGGAAACTGTGAGCTTTCTCGCTGTTCGCCCAACTTTCCTTGCTGTCTTGGATGACTGTGTATCTTTTCGGAAAACCTTCGAATCTTTTTGCAATCCATTTGTTGTGTACTTACGTCGTCATTGACGGTTTTGCTTTCTGTTGGCCCTTTTTCGCAGCCTGTCGACTGTCCAGCTTGTCGCCTCCACGTCTCCGGCGTGCCCAGGGCTCCCGATGACTGACAATGGCGGCTGCCTCTCCCGCTGCGGGGCGGTCTCCCCCATCGTCAAAGCCTCTCCTGACCGACCCGTAACGGCGCCTGTTCCAGACTGCCAGCCGGCTGCCTCTCCCGGTTTTGGGCTTTTTCCCTGCCTCTCCCGTTGCGAGGCGCTCTCCCCTCTCCTCAGCGCCTCTCTTTGGCTCCTTCCAACGACGGCGGAAGACACACAACGGCGCAGTGGCGCCCTCCGTCACGGCGCTCCCTCTCTTTCGGCCGTAAATATACCTGTCGGTGCACTCCCCCCCCACACTTGCGTTGAAGCCCGCGGTCCCCCCAGTTCCCCCCCCGTCCCCGCCGGTTTGTTTTTTTACGTCCCCGTCCGCCCTCCCCTCCCTACCCCACTCCGCTCCGCCCTCTCCCTGTTTCCCGGAGGAGGCGTCTTGCATGACCCCTCCGGCGCCGCCGGAAGGCGGCGCCAGGGAGGTCGCGGCTGGTGGCGCGGCCGCGTCTGACGGGGTCGCATTGGGCGGCCCGTCCGTCGGTACGGCCAGCGGTGTGGCCGGCGGCGTCACAATGGCAGGCCCGTCCGTTGGCGCGGCCATTGGTGCGGCCGGCGGCCCCAGCGGTGAGGCTGGCGGCCCGTCCGTTGGAGCGTCCGTCGGAGCAGCCAGCGGTGTGGCGGGCGGCGTGGTCGGTGGTCCGGCTGACGGCCGCCCTGTTGGTCGCATCCACAACCTCCGCCGGAAGCGGCAGCAGCGGATATGTGCCCCCATCAGTGACCTCGGGTCGAAGGCCAAGAGGAGGGTCTGGCTGATTGTCGGGCCGGTGCGAGACCCAGACGTGATCGACCCCAGCAGATTCTCTTTTTCGGCGCATGTGGTGGCGAAGCCGAGCCTGTCGGGTCGGGAGGTGTTCGCGCGTGCGGTCGTGAAGCTCCTTTATCGCAAACGCCTCACGTCACGAGCAGCTGCACACGCTTCTCTGCATCTTCTCCAGAGCAAGTCCAAGCTACCTGACGACGATGGGGACGAGGAGCCGTCGTGGGCCGAGCTGCCGGCCTCGCGCCTAACCTCGCTCGAGTGTGAGCGGGTCTTGCGTCGAGCCAAAACGATCACTGACAAGTCGCATCACTCTGTCGAGCGCGGCGACGTCACCATTGCCTGGGTGGGAGATGCCCACACCCACCCATGGGTGAAATATGACCAGCACCTACGTGACCGACGGGTATCGAACCATGTCGCCGTCGTCGTCCGGGAGGCGGCCGCGTTTGCGGCCTTGACGCTCGAGGAGCAGGCTGCGGTGATCGCCGCGGCCCCAAGTGCCGCCGCGTTGCTTAAGGTGCGCAAAGCGCTGGAGCTCGTGGAGGCGGGTGAAGAAGAGTCCGGCGGAAGCAAGAAGAAGCGCGCCCGCAGGCGATCAGGCGCGTTCGGAAAGAGCATGGCGAAGATGTTGCCCAACGCTCGCAAGGTCCGCGCAGTCATCAAGGCAGCCGTGGACAACCCAGACGGCACGCCACATTCCCTGCTCACCCTCGAACCTGACGGCGCCGTGCGCGTGTGGCGCTATGTCCTCGGATCGGCCAGCGCTGGCACCCGGTGGTACGTCTCGGGCGACGGCACGCGGAAGAGGCTCGCGGCGCCCTACCACAGACGCCGTCAACGAGACCCGAACGCCAAGCCAATGACGACGGCCGAGGCCGACGCGGACTTGGTATCGTCGTTTCATATCGCCAAGTCAACCTTTTTGGAGGACGCTGACGAGACGGAGACGGAAGACTCTGAGGAGGAGGAAGACGAGGCTGCTCGTCGGGTGGGTCCCGGTGAGAGCGCTGGGGGCACCGGCCGCGAAGTGGTCGTGGCCATTGAGTTTGACCCTGTCGGCTCCCTCCAGCGCGCTCTCTCGGAGGGCTGCGTGCCAGCGACCGAGGCGGAGATCCAGGCGGCCCCTGTCGCCGTGACGCTCGCGGGCGATGGCGGACCGGTACGCCGTAGCGCCCTTACTGTGTTCACCCTGACGGTGTCGTCCACGCTTCTGCGCTCGGGCCGCACGCCGCTCATCCCTGTGTTGTTTTTGCTGAGCGGCGAGCACGCCATTCACTCAGCGGTCGGTGAGCGCCTACCGGAGCTGCTAAGAACCACCTTGCATGAGACATTCACGGTGCCTGTCAAGGCGACGTCGTCCGCGTCCACGACGGGCGCGCCGCTGCGCTGGACGGCGCCTCTGTCGCTTCCCTTCTTTTTGCGAGTGTGCGGTGACTTTGCCCTGCTGGCCCACGTGCTGACGCTCACGGGTTGCGGTGACGTCAGCCGATGCCCGTATTGGTGGCCGTGTCTGCCGGCATCCTACCTCTCGGGATCGCTGCTCGAAAGGGGTTCGGGGGCAGGCCGAGACGCGGCCTTCCTGTCGTCACACTGGGAGCTTGTGGTATGGGGCCTGGCGAGATGGTGCTCGCTCGGGCCTGGTCACGGCCAGTGGCGGGGAAGTGACGGGCGGGTGCTGTGGGCGTGAGATGGATGCGGCACCGACATGGAGGCTCTTTCCACGTCGACGACAATAATGGCGTGTGAAGATCGCACGTGCAACCGCTTTGAGGACCCGCAGGCGCCGTTGCTTCCGCGTGTAGCCTACACGCCCCTCTCCAAGTTCTTCAAGCGGCTGCGTCGGCGCTTGGGGGGATCCCGTGGGTACCCGCTTCTTGGGGACATCCCTTTTGTGCTGCAGGCCCCTGTATTGCACTGCACCGGCAAGATCAGCAAAGGCCTCATGTTCTTCCTCCTCGCGTTGATGGGCGAACCGATGGAAACCAAGGCAAAGAGGGCCATCTACAAGCTCATGGGGAGGGGCAACCTTGGAGGACTCTACCTCCGCGAGTTCGGGCGCCTGGGTGCTCTCATCGTCGCCGTGCCGGGAGTCCTCGGCAAGGACGTGAATGTTGACCACGGTGCAGTTGTCATGTTGCAACTGAGCCAGTTGCTCACCGCGTCGTGGCGACGCGCCATCAGCACCAAGCCGGTCGCTGAGCGGGAGAGCGCCGCCTCGACCTTGCAGCTGGCGGCCGCGTTACTGGCGCCTATCTACTCCGCTTTAAAGCCGCTGGACCCCGTTACCAAGAAGGCCGGCGTCTGGAACCTGTACCTGCACACGGCGATGGCGCACGTGCGCGGAACTATCGGCGAGGCCGTCCCGACTCTCAACTTCATTTGTGATGACAACATCGAGGGTACCATCGCTGAGCTCAACCGCTTTTTCAACCGGCGAGCCAACAACGTCTCTCGCGGCGAGTCCATCATCAACAAGGAGGCTCTGAGCCCCACACAGTTCAAAAAGCCCAAGGGACGCGACGCCGCCGACCAGATGTTATTCACGCAAGAAGTGGTCCTGTGCCCCTGTGTGAGTAAGGTTGGGCCGACGGCGATTGACGACTTCAAAGCCGTCGTGCGCTACGCGTGCCGTGACCCAAGTTTGACTGTGACAGCTGCCCCTCCCGCGATGGCCGACCCGTCGGTGGCCGCCAACGCGTCGGTGACGTGTTACGTCGCCGACACCACGGCTCACACGTCTGCCGAGGCACCGGCGAGTCATGCGGCCTCTGCCGCGGCGGCCGCTGCTGCCACGGAAGAGAGTGCAATGGAAGCTCTTGTCGGTCTGGTGCCCCTCGTTTTCACCCTGGGCTCTAAGGCCGACGGAGTCCGACGCAACTCCACCCCGCAATTTGAGCCCAGCATGGAGCTCCGGCTACAGGACAAGCTGGAACAGGTGCAGCGGCGCATGTTGGTCTGTCTTTGCGGCGCGTTGACGGGGGGACGTGCGAGCAAGGTGGGGATGAAGGCCATGGACATATGCAGGGGGCGGGGCGACGGCGACGGAGGGGTGGCGGGGGTTCCTCGCGGTCAATGGGAAGGGGATGGTGACGGCGCGGAGGTGCGAGTGGCTGCGGGTGTGGACGCACACATGGAGGTTGCTGCTGAAGCTGAGGCCGGGACGGTGACTTTAGAAGACGCGCGCGGATACATGGCGTTTGAGGGCGGCGCGGAGTACGAGGCAGCGGACGGTCGGGACGCAACGGTCGCCGCCGACGGCAAGCCTGTCGACGCGCCTGCCGAGGGGCCGCGCTCCTACACGCTGGAGCGCGACGACCTCAATGGAGAAGATAGTGACACCGACGCTGACAGCGACGCGGACGACGTGGACGACGCGCTGCCAATATTCCAGCCGGTGGACCAGGCCAAGGGCAATGGGGAGTTCCTGCTGCAGGCAGCAGCGGAGGACGACGGTGTGTCCCCCTTCCTGCCGTCGGTGGACGTGGTGGACGCTGTTCTCAGCACCGCTACGTACGCCCCGAGCTCCCGTCGAGCGGCTCTGGTACGCTCGAGGGTGGAGGAGGACCTCGTTCTCGTGCAGCTCCTCATTGCACGTCTGCAGACAACTGAGTTTGTTGATTGGGTGCGGCGTGATGGTGTGCTGGTGCGGGACGTGGAGCGCGCGGCACAGCGTTTGCGTCACGCTCTAATCCGCGCCCTGGTCAAGCTCACCGGGGGCGGAGGGGGCACAACTGCGTGAGCGTCACGGTGTTAGGCCGCTACACTAGTGGCCTAGAGGTCTCTGGCCCCCCACCACATAGATGGGCGGCAGCCCCAGGAGTGATCGAGCTGTCGTTGTGTATGACTTCTTGTTGTCTGTCCGCAGTCCGGCGCGGTCCGCCTCCGGCGGCCTCGACCTCGTGCATGCCCTTGGGTCAGTGGTCCGAGGTGTACCGCCAGCTTACTGTGCGGAGATATTGGGACCCAGAACGTGTGCCGCACGTCTGTGTGGCCGCCCTGCACGCCCTTGTAAAGGGGAGCTACAGCAGTCTGCGAACGCTTTGTGAAGCGCCCTATTTCAATGCTTGCACGCCGTTCTCGCCGGCCACATGCTGCCGCTCGTGAAGCGGCTTCCAATGGTGTAAAGCACGGCCATGCAAATCTTGAAATGTGGCGAATTCCAACGGCTTGCGACTACAGCCTGTCTTCACTACACGTCAACATAGGGTTCTGCAAACTGGCGTGGGTCGCGTTCGGTGAAATTTAGACCTTGTTTGTCACCGCGGTTTTGGGGGTACTGCGCAGGGTCCGCGTCCAACCAGTCTTGTTTGCAACCGCCCTTACACGTCCGCCGCTGCTCCCCCCTCCCAACAAGCGACGACCGTGTGGAATTCGCCATTCTCCCCCCACGCGTCCACCCCCGGCGGCAGGCGCGCGACCAGCGCCGCGTCAAACACGTCCCCGACCGCCACGCCCGCCGCCACACACGCCTCGTCCTCCACCGCCGTCAACCGCACCGGGTGCCCCGCCGCCACCAGCCGCCGCCCGAGCTCCGCGTACGGCACCCGCCACAGCGGGAAGCGCAGGGCCACGCCCGCAAACTCTGCCTCCCGCCACGCGCGGATGTGGGCCAAGTGGAGGTCCCCAAACACCAGCGCCCCCACCGCCAGCCGCCGTGGCGGGGCGGCCAACCACCGCACCACCGCGCGGATGCGGTCGCCATACGTCGTGCCGCCGCCGGCGCCGCCCGACGGCAGGGGCACGGCGACGAGGGGGAGGCGCAGCGCCGCCGCTTGGCGGGCGACCACGTCGAGGGGCACCTCCTGGTGCGCGACCGTGCGCGTCGCCGCGTCGTGGGTGGTCAACAGCAGCAGCGGGGGGGCGTCCCCGTCGGCCGCCGCCGCGCAGACGGCGAGGAAGGAGTCTTTGCCGCCGCTGAAAAAGGCCACCTGCACGGCGCCGGGGGGGGGCAGCGCCGCGCCGAGGAGCGACGGCGCCAGGGGACCGTCGTCGGTCTGGTCCTTGGCTCCGGTGGTGGCCGCCACCGCTTCTGCGCGGTAGGGGCAGTGGCGGCAGCCGCTGCCGCAGCAGCGCCCGCGGGACCGCAGCGCGGGGGCGGTAAAGACGGTGTAGCCAGTGGCGGGGTCGGCGTAGGTGCGGGCGCCGGCGGTGACGGCGGCGGTGTGCGCCGCCTCAATGTCGGGTGGGAGGTTTG
>ENA-ORXC01000757-ORXC01000757.1-marine-metagenome-genome-assembly--contig:-NODE-757-length-21364-cov-59.653075_pt1 | contig 21364 bp, 17 predicted proteins | sample MGYA00237865_ERZ511478 | MGnify/ENA metagenome assembly ERZ511478 | reverse complement strand
GGAATCCACTTCTTATCAAAGTTAGGTGCTCTTTTTTCTAAAAATGCATTTCTACCCTCTACGGCCTCATCTGTCATATATGCTAGACGCGTTGCCTCACCAGCAAAAACTTGTTGTCCCACCATACCATCATCTGTAAGGTTCATCGCAAATTTGAGCATCTTTATAGAAATAGGCGATTTTGCAAGAATCTCTTGCGCCCACTCGTAGGCAGTATCTTCTAGCTCTGCGTGAGGTATCACTGCATTTACCATCCCCATCTCATAAGCCTCTTGAGCAGAATAGTTTCTACCTAAGAAGAAAATCTCTCTCGCTTTCTTTTGACCTACCATTTTTGCTAGGTATGCACTTCCGTAACCTCCGTCAAAAGAGGTAACATCTGCATCTGTTTGTTTAAAAATAGCGTGTTCCTTACTTGCAAGAGTTAAGTCACAAACTACGTGCAGGCTATGCCCACCTCCTACTGCCCATCCCGGGACAACAGCAATTACTGCCTTAGGCATAAAACGTATGAGACGTTGCACCTCAAGTATATTTAATCTATGATATCCATCTTCACCTACATAACCTTCTTTACCACGTGCTTTTTGATCTCCTCCAGAGCAAAAACTATAAATACCGTCTTTAGAAGATGGTCCCTCGGCAGAGAGTAAAACTACTCCTATAGATGTATCTTCATTTGCATCATAAAAGGCATCATATAATTCCTTTGTGGTATTAGGCCTAAACGCGTTGCGCACGTCTGGTCTATTAAACGCTATACGAGCAACACCGTTACTCTTTTTGTAAGTTATGTCTTTATATTCTTTGGCTGTTTGCCAGTTTGGCTTATCCATAATGTGCTATTTTTACGTAAAAATAATTCTTTATTACTAGATGATGAAAAAAGTACTACTAAGTATTGTGGTTGTTTTTGCTTTCGCGAAAGCGTATTACGCACAAGAAAACACTACGGGTTCCTACATTTTTACAGATACTATTGATTTACAGGCTACACCAGTCATAAGTCAAGGAGTAACAGGAACGTGCTGGAGTTTTAGTACATCTTCATTTTTAGAAAGCGAGATTGCTAGACTTACTGGTAAAATGGTAGATCTTTCAGAAATGTACACAGTAAGGAATACTTACCCGTCAAAAGCTGAAAATTATGTAATGCGTCAAGGAAAGGCTCAATTTTCTGAAGGCGGACTCGCGCACGATGTCATTAATAGTGTTACGCGTTATGGCCTAGCACCAAACAGTGCCTACACCGGCCTGACACTTACAGATACTAAACATAACCACGCCGAAATGGTGGCCGTTATACATAGTATGCTAGACACTTATATAGATAATCCAGGAAGAACTTTAAGCAAAAAGTGGAAAACCGCAGTAGATAAGGTGCTGGATGTTTATCTAGGTGAGAATATTACTAATTTTTCTTATGATGGTAAAACGTACACTCCTAAAGAGTTTGCGAAGGAAATGAAGATAGTGCCTAGCGATTATGTAACCTTAACTTCTTTTACTCACCAGCCATTTTACAAATCATTCATCCTTAATATTCCTGATAACTTTTCTAATGGAGCGATGTATAATCTTCCGCTAGATGAGTTTGTAAATAATATAGATCACGCATTAGATAATGGTTTTACAGTAACACTAGATTGTGATGTGAGTGAGTTATCTTTTTCTTCAAAACACGGTGTAGCTGTAATTCCAGATAATGAAAGTAATAAGAAACTCGCTGTACTAGGACCAGAGCAAGAAAAAACAATTACACAACAATACCGTCAAGATGAGTTTGAAAACTATAATACTACAGATGACCACTTGATGCATATCACAGGGAAAGCAACAGATCAAAATGGTAATGTCTATTATAAAGTAAAAAACTCGTGGGGTACAGACTCTGGAAGAACGAAGTATGATGGCTACATATATATGAGTGTGCCCTACATACGTCTCAAGGCCATCTCTGTGCTTATGCATAAAGAAGGGCTAGATAAAGCTACCTCAAAAAAAATGAGCAAAAACTAGTTATAGTTTTTGCTCATTTATATACAATAGGAAGAAAGGGATTAATCAATTATATGAATCCCATCTTCTTTTATTAAAATCTTACGATCTCTATATAGCGTCCCGATTGCTTTTTTAAAGCTCTTCTTACTAAGACCAAGTTGATTTTGAATATCTACTGGATCTGATTTATCGTGTAGCGGCATAAAACCATCATTAGCCTGTAACTCTTCATAGATATATTGAGCATTAGGCTCTATACTTTTGTAACCTTCTTCTTGTAAGATAAGATCTATTTTACCATCAGGTCGTACTTTTTTAACCCAAGCGTCTAGTTTATCACCGGTTCTTATATCTTCAAAGATGTCTTCTTTATATATAAGCCCTTTGTGCTTTCCGTTTACTATGGCGTTTGCTCCTCTATCTGTAATATGTGAGATAATGATGTCTACCTTATCAAACTTCTTTACCTCTATATTATCATTAGAGAGGTACTTCATTGTTTTACTAGTCGCTGCAAGGCGATTTGTTTTCTCATCTAGATACATATAAACTATGTACCAGCTCCCTACCTTCATAGGTCTTGCTTGTTGAGCAAAAGGAACAAAAAGTTCTTTTTCTAATCCCCAGTCTAAAAAGGCTCCTACATTATTTACCGCAGTACAACGTAAGTACCCAAAATTATTAAGCTCTATATAAGGCTTTAGTGTAGTTGCTACTGGTCGCTCCTCGTGATCTAAATAAACATATACATTAAGTTCATCCCAAATTTTATACTCTTCTGGCACGTACTTATTAGGTAACAAGACATCATCTCCTGCTTCATTAGAAAGAAAGAGCCCTGGCTCTGTCTCTCTGTCTATTCTCATTATGTGGTATTTTCCTATTTCTAACATATTCTTTTGTAAAATGCAAAAGTACAACTACTACAAAGAAAAAAGCGCCTTGACGTGAGTCAAAGCGCTTTCTACATACATTATAAAGTAGTCTATTTATAAACAGACTCTTTTTTGAAGTGCTTAGTAAGCATATAGTATACTACTGCACGGTATTTATTACGATTAGACTTTCCGTAAGTTTCAAGTACGCTGTCTATAGCTTTATCAAGATCTGCGCTATCTGCAAGACCTAATTTTTTAATCAAAAAGTTATTCTTTACAGTAGCAATTTCTGTTTCAGAACTTCCAGATACTGTTGATGAGTCTTTGTTATAAATTGATGGTCCACATCCTATTGTTACTTTAGTAAGGAGATCCATATCTGCGGTCATACCACATTTGTTCTTTAAATCATCTGCATATTTTGAGATGAGTTCTGCTCTTTTGCTCATAATTTTTTATAGTTACTTGTTGATTAAATTATTAATTCACTTTAAAGATAAGGAAAAAGTTAAACTCTCTTAAAAAAATTTATTTTATGAACTTAAAGTAGTCAAGAAGCACTTCATCGTTAATTTTGCGCGGTGTAAAGATTTCTAGCAGCGTAGGTTGAGATGAAGATGCATATAGCTGTTTTTTTGCTGCTACACATTCCTCTTCGTTTGTTGCCTTGATATATCTAAAATTATACATCTCACAAAGCTTCTCTGCAGCTAAGTGGTGTGTTGTTTCAAAAAACTCATCAAAGTTATTTGTGTTTTTATCCTCATTAGGTAAAATTCTAAAGATACCTCCACCACTATTATTAATAACTATAATCTTAAAGTCATTAGGAATATATTGATTCCATAATGCATTACTATCGTAAAAGAAACTAAGCTCTCCCGTTACTAAGGTTGTAATTTTATCACTTACCATCGCACCACCTATCGCTGTGCTCGTACTACCATCTATACCGCTCGTACCTCTATTACAATATACCTCTAGTGTTTTATTTACGTCAAAGAGTTGTGCATACCTTACCGTACTACTATTACCTAACTGCAATACAGAGTGATCTGGAATTATCTCTAATATGTGATCAAAGGCTTTAAAGTCACACCAATCCATTTGTGCAATGTACTCACTATGCAATCTATCTCTCTTTGCCCGTACAGCGAGCCAACTTTCTTGATAAGTACTTTCTTTAGGCTCGGTAAGTGCCTGCAGTTTTTCTAAAAAGAAAGAAGCACTTACCTCAAAGTGCCTATTAAGACAGAAATATGTATCGTATGCTTTCTTAGTATCTACGTGCCAGTGTTGCTCAGGTTGATAATTTCTTAAAAAGGCTTTTACCTTTTTTGATACCACCATCCCTCCAAAGGTGAGAAGGATCTCAGGTTGCAAGTCTTTAAATCCAGTATCATCTAGACTCCCTATAATGTTATCTATACGTGTAAAAAAATTAGGATGTGCTACATTAGACGTAGTTTCTGTAAACACAACAACACTTGGGTCATTACCTAGTAAATCTAGCAATGCCGGAGACATTGTATCTGGATCTTGCACTCCTATAATTACAAGTTTACGAGTTGCCTTACTCCAGTCTTGAGCATAAGGCAGTAATTCTTTATTAGAAAGTTCTTTTTCTATAAGCTTAGGTGCAATTTCTATAGGAGTATCTATAGACACATCTGTCATCTCATATAATGGCTCATAAAATGGCACGTTAATATGTACTGGTCCAGATTGCTCTATGGCTACATTAAGCGCTTTATTGATTTCTTGATTATTATGACGCTGACTTTCCTTTATCTTTTGAGCCACCTTTGCATCTGTTACATCATCTGTAGGAACTAACTCAGAATACAAGTTTGCCGAATAAAGGATATGATTTTCAAACACATTTTTTTGTCGTATAGTTTGTCCATCTCCTATATCTATGCGCTCTATAGGTCTATCTGCACTTATTGCTATGAGCGGTATGTCACTATAAAAAGCCTCTGAGATTGCTGGATAGTAATTAAGCAAGGCGCTTCCAGATGTGCATACCAGCGCGACAGGTCTACCCGTTTGTTGAGCTATGCCCAAACCTACAAAAGCAGCACATCGCTCGTCTACTATACTATATGCCTTGATTTTAGGATTCTTTGTAAACTCTATCGTAAGTGGTGCATTACGTGAGCCCGGTGATATAATAACCGTATCAATACCTTTACTCAAGCAAAGGTGTACGATAGATTGTGCAACTGGAATTTTTGAATGAATCATTAATTACAAAAATACGACTTCTACACCGCAGTATACTAGTAGAAAAAATCAGTTTTATTGAAATTTCTATTAGAAAAGTAAACACATACAATGACTATAAAACAGTTGCAACTGTCTGCAATTTATTTACAGTTTCCTCCCACTCTAACGCCGGCTTACTAGAAGCAGTTATACCACCACCTACATATAATTGTGCGCCCTGAGCGTCTACTTCCATACAGCGTAGATTCACAAATAGATGCGTATGCTTTTTTACAGCGCCGTAGGCTAGATTCTCAACATTACGACGTGTGCTTGCTCGTTTTTTTTCTGTCTTTATATTGAGTTCTCCTAAAAAACCAGTGTAATATGATCTATTATAATTCTCATTTTGTAAGATAAAATCTCTGGCCTCAAGCTTAGGCAAACCACATACGGCTGGCGTAGGGTGCAGTGCTTGTATTATAGATGCAAGCTTAGTATCACTATCGTGTACTGTAGCAGTAATATCTGTTTTAAGATGCAATAAAGTACCAGCTTGATGCGTATGGGTTTCAGACACTTTTAAGTCTTCTACTACATCTTTAAGATTATATGCTATAGTATCTGTAACAAGCTGCTGCTCTTCTATTTCCTTTGCTCCCCAGCTTACCTCTAGAGTATCTTCTTTCTTCTGTGTGCCAGCTAGCGACATTGTATAAAGCTTTCTATTTTCGACCGAGAGAAGGGTTTCGGGTGTGGCGCCTAGCCATAATCCTACTTTAGGGTGATACCAGCAATACACAAAAGCTGTTGCGTAGCTGTCCAGCAATCTTTTAAAAATAGATACAGGTGACTCATAGTTATGATTTATTTTTTGCTTTCGCGAAAGCACAACTTTCTTCAATCCAGTAGTTTCAATCTCATTTATACCCCTTTCTACAAGTGCAATATGTTGCTCTTTTGCTCCTTGAGCCGCTTCAACCGAAGTTGTAACGATCTCCTCGTTAGATTGAGTAGTTACATACTCATCTAGACGCATCTCAAAAGACTGTGATTGCGGAATCAATATGGTTTCTGACGTAGTTGTGTCAAAAGGAGCAAACACAAATCCACTCTCAATAAAGTCTGAAACAGTATATAACTCATCTTCTTCTTGAAGCAAAGCAGTAACCTTTTTTTGGTTTGGCTTTCTGTATACCACAAAGGGTAATGCTTCATCAAAATGATTTTGAATCTCTATAAAGAATGCGTCTTGATCCATTACTTTCTAGGCAGGGCTATCGTTGTAAGTTTACACTTTGAGATAAGATTATCTTCTTCATCTACCACATCAATATTCCATAGCTGAGTGGTGCGACCTTTATGAATAAATGTTGCCTTTGCATACACCATTCCTTCACGTTTACTCTTTACGTGATTTGCAGAGATTTCAATACCTCTTATCGTATGTGCCTGGTCTAAAAACATAAAACTAGCTGCACTACCTACACTCTCTGCAAGAGCCACCATTGCGCCGCCGTGTAAAACACCGTCTGGCTGGTGAACTCTAGGGGTAACAGGCATTTGTGCTGTCAAAAAATCTTCACCAAAGTCTATATACTCAATGTCTAAAGTTTCCATTAATGTATTCTTGCAGCTTTCTGCCAGGCGTGCAAGTACTTCGTCTTTTGTGTAATTCATAGTAATATGTTAAATAATGTTCTATGCAGAACTTTCTGTATTCAAATTTCGTTAATATTGCGGACAAATTCCCTTAATTATGATTAAAAAGACCATAGCAATTACCGTATTACTCTTAACTTTTATAGCCTGTGATAAGCTAGATGAGTTAACAAAGTTTAATATAGATTACACCACAAACATTACAATACAGTCTACAAGTATACTAGACGCTCCATTTGATATTGTTACGCCAGAAACTACTACAAACTCTCAACAAGAGTTTGAAAATAATAATACAAATGCAGACCTAGTAGAGAGTGTGAAACTCACAAAACTCACATTAAACTTACAAACGCCAGAGTCTGGTGATTTTGATTTTCTTAATGACATCGCTATCTACATAAATGCAGATGGTCTTGAAGAACGTCTCATTGCCTCTAGTACAAGTATACCAGAAGATGGGGCTAGAACATTAGATCTAGACGTAGTAGATACAGAGCTTAAAGATTATATACAAGGTGAGACTTATACATTGCGCACAGAGACTACTACAGATCAAACCATAGAGTCTGACCACGAGATTGAGATTTATACAAGATTTAGAGTAGATGCAAAGATTTTAGGACTATAATCTTATAACACCTATCACTTCTTAAAAATGTGTCGTACTTTTAAAGTGCGACACATTTTTTATATATGAAAATCAAAACTCTCGAAAACAAGCGTGCAAAACTTCTCACCCTAGAGAGTTATCACTATCGTGATTTACTACCACTATCAAGTCAGGTAGACCTTAATGCATACGGAGGCTCAGATATTTCAACAGGGCCAAAGTTAAAGAAGTACATCAAAGATGCCATAACCAGACGTCAAGCAGGTACTGCGCTCCCATTTATCATTTTTGACAAGGAGCTATGTAAGTTTGCAGGCTCTACCCGTTTTGGAAATATAGATAAGGTTAACAAAGTCGTTCATATAGGATGGACGTGGCTTGGAGAAGATTTTCGCGGAAGCGGTCTCAACCAGCATATTAAGTTTTTAATGCTGCGCTATGCTTTTGAAAAACTCTCGTATGAGCGAGTAGAGTTTCGTATAGATGAGCGCAACACACGATCAAGAAAAGCCGTCGAAAAGCTGGGCGCAACCCTAGAAGGAATTTTACGCAAGGACATTATTACAAAAAATGGCCGTAGGCGCAACTCCTGCTGCTACTCAATTTTAAGAGATGAGTGGGAAGATATTAAAAACACTCGCTTTGTAGAAGTGCTTAACCGTAGTGAAGAATAGGGTTAAGAGTACGCTTTCGCGAAAGCGTATAAACACTACGCCTCTACACCCACAAAGTCAAATCGCACCATACCATCATCATCTATACTGGTAAGTTGTACCTCGTGTAACTGGTTTACAAGCTCTGGGTTCCAAGGAGCTTTTACTTTTACATAGTTTTCTGTAAAGCCGTGTATATATCCCTCTTTATTTTCACTTTCAAAAAGTACTGTGCGCTTGGTATCTAGCTGTGATTCATAAAAGGCACGTCTCATTTTTGCCGAAAGGCCACGCAACATCTTACTGCGTTTGCTACGCACATTTTTTGGTACCACACCATCCATTGTGGCTGCTGGCGTATTATCTCTTTCAGAATAAGTAAATACGTGTAGGTATGATATATCTAGGCTGTTAAGAAAGTTATAGGTCTCAAGAAAATCTTGATCTGTCTCTCCCGGAAAACCTACAATAACATCTACACCTATACAGGCGTGAGGCATCACTTCTTTAATTTTTGCAACGCGATCTACATACAGTTCTCGCTGGTAGCGACGTCGCATTAAACCTAATATTTTATTACTCCCGCTTTGTAGGGGTATATGGAAGTGAGGCACAAAGGTGCGTGAATTTGACACGACCTCGATGGTTTCATTTTTAAGAAGATTAGGCTCTATAGATGAGATGCGCAGTCGCTCTATACCGTCTACCTTATCAAGCTCTTGTACGAGTTCTAGAAAAGTGTGCTCGTGTTTTTTGTTACCAAATTCTCCTTTACCGTAGTCACCTATATTTACACCTGTGAGTACAATCTCCTTGATGTCTTGAGCAGCGATTTTGGCCGCATTATCCAGTACATTCTGTAAAGTATCACTTCTAGAGATACCACGTGCTAGTGGTATGGTACAATAGGTACATTTATAATCGCAACCATCTTGCACTTTTAAGAAAGCACGTGTACGATCACCTATAGAGTAAGAGCTTACATAAAAGTCTGCATCTTGTATCTCACAGGCGTGTACCTCTCCTCCATCACGGGCACGGTCTGGATTGTTAAGCAAGTCGTTTATGTAGCTTGTTACATTAAACTTCTCTGTAGCTCCTAGTACAAGATCTACTCCGTCTACCGCAGCAAGTTCTTCTGGTTTGAGTTGTGCATAGCACCCTACAGCTACTTTTACAGCATCTGGATTTGCTTTTTGAGCTTGCTTTACAATGTTTTTAAAACGCTTGTCTGCATTTTCTGTAACACTACAGGTGTTTATCACATAAACATCTGCGGCTTCAGAAAAGTCTACCTTATCAAAACCTTCCTTGCCAAAACTGCGCGCGATGGTGCTGGTTTCAGAAAAATTAAGTTTACAACCTAAGGTATAAAAAGCGACTTTCTTTGTAGAAGACATTTGGACTATATTTGTGTACTGCTTAGCCTTAAAAAAGGTGGGCAAAGATACTCTTAATTATTTGCTTACTCAAATTGAAAAACACCCGCTCACTTTTACTCAATTATTTCTTTCTCATACTTTGCATACTTAGTACTATAGGTTGTGACAAAGGTGATACGAGTGATCGTGATCATCAAGTTTTTAGATATAACGAGCAGTATCAAATTTCTACACTAGACCCTGCGTTTGCTCGTAACCCTCCTATAATATGGCCGGTTAACCAGCTATTTAATGGTCTGGTACAACTAGATAATGATCTTAACGTACAACCAGATATTGCAAAGTCTTGGGAAATATCTCAAGATGCGCTTACGTATACATTTATACTACGTGATGATGTGCGATTTCATAAACACCCTGCTTTTAACACTAAAGACAGTACACGCATAGTAACCGCTGCAGATTTTGTTTACTCCTTTAATAGACTACGTGACCCAAAAATTGCCTCACCTGGGAGCTGGGTATTGGGCAATGTGGCAAGTTACAGCGCTGTAAATGACACCACATTTACCATTACATTAAAGAAGGCCTTTCCCGCTTATCTAGGGTTACTTAGTATGCGCTACTGCTCTGTTGTTCCTAAAGAGGTTACTACACATTATGGTAACGAGTTTAGATCTCACCCCATAGGCACTGGACCATTTAAGTTCAAACGCTGGGAAGAAGGTGTAAAACTAGTCTTACGTAAAAATGAGCTCTACTATGAAAAAGATGAGGATGGCAACCAGCTACCCTATCTTGAGGCGGTCGCCATTACATTTTTACCAGATAAGCAAAGTGAGTTTTTACAATTTGCACAAGGCAATATAGATTACCTTAATAGTTTAGATCCATCATATAAAGATGAGATTCTTACCGCTTCTGGCACTTTAAGAGCAAAGTATCAAGATCGCGTACAGTTTGAAAAAGTACCGTGGCTTAATACAGAATATATAGGCTTTTACTTAGACAGTGACACGCCAGAGGTACAATCTGCTTTACTACGCAAGGCGGTAAACTACGGTTTTGATCGTAAAAAAATGATTACGTACCTGCGCAATGGTATCGGCAAGCCGGCTGTAAATGGTTTTATACCTAAAGGGCTACCTGGCTATGATCATATAAAAGGATATAATTATAATGGTACGCTTTCGCGAAAGCTCATAGCACAATACATTAAAGAAACAGGAGACACATCTCCAGAAATCACCATAGGCACAAATAGCCAGTACCTAGACATCTGTGAGTACATACAACGAGAGTTACAAAAGGTAGGTTTAAAAGTAAATATAGACGTGATGCCTCCATCTACGCTACGACAGATGAAGAGTAGCGGAGAGCTAGATGCCTTTAGAGCAAGCTGGATTGCAGATTATCCAGATGCCGAAAACTACTTAAGCTTATTTTATAGTAAGAACTTCACGCCAAATGGACCAAACTACACGCATTTTAAAAGTGCAACCTATGATAGTTTATACGAGCATAGTTTGAGCATTACAGATATAGGCCAGCGCAAAAAATTATATCGCACTATGGATTCTCTTATAATAGACAAGTCTCCTATTATACCGCTTTATTATGACGAGGTAGTGCGCTTTACTCAAAAAACGATTTCTGGTTTTGAACCTAATGCACAAAACTTTCTTGTGTTGAAATATGTGAAGAAGCAAAAATTATAACCCCTCATCAATAAAAATCAATAGCCATCGCACTAAAAGACACCTATAAAACGATACTCACCCCATCTGAAGAGACACTATTTAAGGATAGAAACAGCAAGTTTTTTGGCTACGCATTTCCGGTGACATCAGAGGCCGAAGTAAAAGAGCATATAGAAGGTCTTAAAAAACAACATTACCAAGCGCGTCACTGGTGTTATGCATATGTACTAGGTAAAGAGTACGAGCAATACCGAGCAAATGATGATGGAGAACCGTCTAACAGTGCTGGAGCGCCTATTTATGGACAGCTACAGTCTTATGATGTTACAAATGTGCTTGTTGTAGTCGTGCGTTATTTTGGCGGGACAAAGCTTGGTGTAGGAGGTTTAATAAATGCGTATCGTACAGGAGCTCAAAATGCACTAGAAGCTTCTCATATTGTAGAAAAAACGATAGACATCCCCTTTAAAGTACAATTTGAGTACCCACTACTTAATAAAGTAATGCGGTTAATAAATGATTACAAAGTGACTATCATTAACCAGCATATGGAAATGAATTGTGTTTTTACACTTGCCATACGTAGAAAAGAGTCTGAAAAAGTGATTAATGCTTTTAATGAAGTGTATGGAATAACACTTCTAGAAGACGAAGATTAATTACAGCTTATCAAGTATGTATTGCGGACATCTCATAGGTCTGCCAGTTTCGGTATTAATAAAGATCAATTCTGTACTTGCGATTGTTAATAAATCATCATCTTGGTTAAAAACCTCATAATCGAATGTTATTCTCACCGTCGGAGTAGCGCGCAAGCTTGTAACAATTTTTAGGGTATCATCAAAGAGCGCAGACTTCTTAAACGTAGTTTGTAAATTATAAACTGGCAACATCACTCCATTTTCTTCCATCCACTTGTAAGAGATTCCTAATTCCTCAAGCCACTCAAGCCTAGCTACTTCCAAGTATTGTGCATAGTTACTGTGATGCACAAAGCCCATTTGGTCAGTTTCAGAATATCTAACTTTTAGAAAAGTAATATGATTTTTCACAGAGTAAACGGTATTTTTTCGTAGTTTTAATCCTCAGTTCATATTGCAACAAAAATTGCGAAAAAACAACCCCTATTCAGTTTTTTTATTACTTTTTTTGTTCACATATTTGTGATGCTTTTAAAGGGTACTTTATCAACACAACGATAAACCTTTCAAAAGGCTTTCTAGACAACCGAAAACCTAATAATTTAACTAAACGAATGACTCTAACTGCGCAATCTGTATGGGATAACTGTCTCTCCTTTATAAAGGACAACATTACACCCCAAGCATATAAAACGTGGTTTGAACCGATTAAGGCGGTCAAACTCACAGATAACGCACTAAGTATTCAAGTACCTAGTAAATTCTTTTACGAGTGGCTTGAAGAACACTACGTAAAGCTCCTTAAAGTTGCTCTCAATAAAGTACTAGGTGAAAATGCCAAACTGGTCTATGTGATCAAGATGGAAAATACCTACGGAAACAATCAACCTTTTACAGAAAGAATTCCTAGTGCAAATCGTAGCACTATGAAATCACAAGAGGTAGATGCTCCGCTTAAAAATAAAAATCCAGAGCTTAAAAATCCTTTTGTAATTCCTGGAATAAGAAATTTACAAATAGAATCACAGCTCAACCCTAACTATAATTTTGAAAACTTTTTAGAAGGAGACTCAAACCGTCTTGCAAGATCTGCAGGTATGGCCGTAGCAAATAAGCCAGGGGGAACTTCTTTTAATCCGCTTTTAATATTTGGAGGAGTAGGTTTAGGTAAAACACACCTTGCTCACGCAATAGGTGTACAGATAAAAGATAAGTATCCTGCAAAAACTGTTTTATACATTTCTGCAGAGAAGTTTACACAACAATATATAGAGTCTGTAAAAAAGAATAATAGAAATGACTTCATTCACTTCTATCAAGTTATAGACGTTCTTATTGTAGATGACATTCAACTACTAAGTGGTAAGGCTGGTACACAAGATGTATTTTTCCACATTTTCAACCACCTACACCAAAACGGAAAACAGGTAATCCTTACCTCAGACAAGGCCCCTGTAGATATGCAAGATATAGAGCAACGTCTCTTATCACGTTTTAAATGGGGATTAAGTGCAGAGCTACAACACCCTAGTTTTGAAACACGCATCGCCATTATAAAGCAAAAGCTTTATCAAGATGGTGTTGAGATGCCAGAAGAGATTGTAGAGTTTCTTGCAAATAACATTAAAACTAATGTCCGTGAGCTAGAAGGTGCAATTATATCACTTATAGCACACTCATCTTTTAACAAGAAAGAGATCACTCTCGACCTTGCAAAAAAGATTGTAGACAACTATGTAAAACATACTAAGAGAGAAGTCTCTATAGATTATATCCAAAAGATTGTTTCAGATTACTTCCAGATGGATGTAGAAACATTACAGTCTAAAACACGTAAAAGACATATCGTACAAGCGAGACAACTAGCAATGTTCTTTGCAAAGAAGCTTACTAAAGCTTCACTAGCAAGCATAGGTTCACAGATAGGACAGCGCGACCACGCAACAGTTCTTCACGCTTGTAAAACGGTAGATAATCTAGCGAGTACAGATAAGCAGTTTAGAAAATATGTAGAAGACCTTGGCAAAAAACTTTCGGTTTAAAACCAGAACCATAAAATAGAAAAAGCCTCAAAATATATGTTTTGAGGCTTTTTTTTATGCTTTCGCGAAAGCGTAATCACTACTATAAACTAGCGTCTAGGTAAGTCACTATCTTCATCTTTAAGTGGCAATTGTGAACTTCCCATCAAGTATGCATCTACGTGATGTGCAGCTTGTCTTCCTTCTGAGATTGCCCACACAATGAGTGATTGCCCTCTACGCATATCTCCAGCAGCAAATACGCCTGAAACACTAGTCGCATATGATGTAGCTTTTACGTTACCACGCATATCTGTATCTAAATGTAGCTGGTCTATAAGTGTCTTTTCCGGCCCTGTAAAGCCTAGTGCAAGGAAAGCCATATCGCAAGGCCACTCCTTTTCTGTTCCTGGTAATTCTTTAAGCTCACGTCTACCATTGTCATTTGTAACCCACTCAACCTCTGAGGTTATAAGTCCCGTGAGATTACCACTGGCATCACCCACAAACTCCTTTGTAGAAATACTAAAAACTCTTTCTACCCCCTCCTTATGAGACGAACTGGTGCGCAAGCGCATAGGGTAATAAGGCCAGGGTTGCTCTGTAGGTCGCTCTATAGTAGGTCTATTAAGAATCTCAAAATTTGTAACGGTTTTTGCTCCTTGTCTATTACTAGTACCTATACAGTCTGAGCCTGTATCACCACCACCTATAACAATCACGTTTTTATCTGTAGCCACAATAGTTTCATCCCACTCAGTTATACCATCTTGTCGCTCATTGTTTTGTTTTAAAAAGTCCATTGCTTGATAAACTCCTTTAAGATGCGCCCCTTTTATAGGTATAGACCTCCTCAAAGTAGCACCACCACAGAGTACAATCGCGTCATACTCATCTTGAAGCGTTTCTACACTTATGGTATGCCCTACATTTGCATTTGTTTTAAAAGTTATACCCTCATCTTTAAGTACAGCCAGGCGTCTGTCTATCACATTTTTTTCCATCTTAAAATCTGGAATACCATACCTTAAGAGACCTCCTACTTTACTATCGCGCTCAAATACGGTCACAGTGTGCCCAGCCCTATTAAGCTGCTGTGCAGCGGCTAGTCCAGAAGGGCCAGACCCTATCACTGCAACCGATTTGTGTGTACGTTTTTGCGGTGGTTGTGGGACAATCCACCCCTCGTCAAAAGCTCGTTCTACTATATTTTTTTCTATATTTTCTATACTTACGGGATCTGCATTTATACCTAGAACACACGCCTCTTCACAAGGCGCTGGACATAAACGCCCTGTAAATTCTGGAAAGTTATTTGTCGCGTGTAATATAGTTGCCGCTTCTTTCCACCTTCCTTTATAGACTGCATCATTAAAATCTGGAATGAGATTGCCCAGCGGGCATCCCGAGTGACAAAACGGAATACCACAATCCATACAGCGGCCGCCTTGTTCTTTTAAATCTGCTTCTTCTAGCGGTACAGTAAACTCCTTATAATTTTTAACACGCTCTTCTGGCGCTATATATCCTTCGTCTTTGCGATCGTATTCTAAAAATCCTGTTACTTTCCCCATCTTCTAGTTTGCTAATGTTTTTTCTTCTTCTAATCTTATCAATGCCTTGCGGTACTCTTCTGGTAACACTTTCGTGAAATTTTTAATCTCTGCATCCCAGTTTTCTAACAGTCGCTGAGCCAGTGGAGAGAGCGTAGCGTTGTAATGATTTTCAACTAATTGCCTAAGCTCTTTCTTATCTTGATCTTCCTCAACTTTAAGGAAGTTAAGCCCCTCTGTGTTTGCTTTTCGCGAAAGCGTACTTGCTGTGTCATACACGTAAGCAATACCGCCACTCATACCAGCACCAAAGTTTCTTCCCACCTCGCCTAATATGACTGCAATACCTCCTGTCATATACTCACAACCGTGATCACCTATACCCTCTACAACGGCTTTTGCTCCAGAGTTACGTACACAAAAACGTTCTCCAGCTTTACCATTTATATATGCCTCTCCAGCAGTAGCACCATAAAATGCTACATTACCTATAATGACATTATCTTCTGGTATGATGGTCGCCTCTACCGGAACCTTCACTATTACCTTGGCCCCAGAAAGTCCTTTACCTATGTAATCATTTGTATTACCAGTAACTGCCAGTGTGAGTCCGTGCGTTGCAAAGGCTGCAAAACTCTGCCCTGCAGAACCCTCGAAGTTAATTTTTAAAGTGTTTTCTGGTAATCCATTCACACCATAAATCTTAGATATCTCATTACTTAATATAGCTCCTACTGCTCTATCTTCATTTGTAATCTTAAGATCTAGTGTGGTTTTTTCTTTTCTAAAAAGTGCCGGGTGCGCCTGTGATATAATCTTAAAATCAAGCGCTTTCTCAAGGTCGTGATCTTGCTTTTCTACATTATGCAAAGGCTGCCCTTTTGAAGTGTCTACCTTATGCAATATAGGAGTAAGGTCTAAGCCTAACGCTTTGTACTGCTCTATGGTGTTATTGCGATCCAGCTTTTGCACTTGACCTACCATTTCATCTACCGTTTTAAATCCAAGCTTTGCCATAATCTCACGCAACTCCTGCGCTACGAAATACATAAAGTTTACGACGTGCTCTGGTTTTCCTTTAAAACGCTTACGTAGTTCTGGGTTTTGAGTAGCAATCCCTACTGGACAAGTGTTTAAATGACATACACGCATCATTATACATCCAGAGGCTACTAGCGGTGCTGTTGCAAACCCAAACTCTTCGGCTCCTAGCAAACAAGCAATTGCTACGTCTCGGCCTGTTTTGAGCTGACCATCACACTCAAGTCGTACACGCCCACGTAAATCATTCATCACAAGGGTTTGCTGTGCTTCTGCTAGACCTAGTTCCCAGGGTAAACCGGTATGTTTTAGAGAGGTAAGAGGTGTTGCTCCCGTACCTCCATCGTGTCCAGATATAAGTATTACATCTGCTTTTGCTTTTGCAACTCCAGCTGCTACAGTACCTACACCCACTTCAGACACTAGCTTCACATTAATACGCGCTTCTCTATTTGCAGATTTGAGATCATAAATTAACTGCGATAAATCTTCTATAGAGTAAATGTCGTGATGTGGTGGTGGCGATATAAGCCCTACATATGGTGTAGAATTACGTGTTTTTGCAATCTCAGGATTTACCTTAGGTCCAGGCAACTGTCCGCCCTCACCAGGTTTTGCTCCTTGCGCCATTTTTATTTGTATCTCGGCAGCGTTTGTTAGGTAGTTTGAGGTTACCCCAAAACGTCCTGAAGCCACTTGCTTTATGGCGCTGTTTTTCCAATCGCCATTTACGTCCTTATAAAAACGCTCTTGATTTTCTCCTCCCTCACCAGAGTTAGACTTACCATCTATACGGTTCATTGCTACGGCAAGTGTCTCGTGAGCTTCCTTACTAATAGAACCATAAGACATCGCACCTGTTTTAAAACGCTTTACAATATCTGTCCACGGTTCTACTTCATCAATATCTATAGGATCATAATTTGTAAACTCAAATAGACCGCGTATGGTCATAAGCTGTTTGGCTTGATTATTTACACGATCTGCATACTCTTTATAAATAACAGGCTTATTGCTACGCACAGATTCTTGAAGCTTTGCAATGGTAAGCGGATTAAATAAATGTGCCTCTCCATCTCTTCTCCATCTATACTCACCACCTATCTCAAGAGGAAGATCTGCTGCGATATCTTTTGTATGATATGCTGTCTTATGCCTTTTACTTATCTCACCTTCTAACTGGTGTAGTCCTACACCTTCTATTCTCGTAACCGTGCGCGGGAAGTACTGGTTTACTACCTTCTTACTGATACCTATACACTCAAAAAGTTGTGAGCTACGGTATGAGTTAAGGGTAGAGATACCTATTTTATTCATCACCTTGAGGACTCCTTTGCCTACGGCTTTATTAAAATTTTGTATTGCTTCTTCTACATCAACATTTGCAAGTTTTAAATCTTCTGGATGGTTTTCTATAATCTCATTAACCATATATGGGTTTATGGCACTAGCACCATATCCAAATAACAAAGCAAAGTGATGCACCTCTCTAGGCTCTGCAGACTCTATGATGAGGCTAAAACTGGATCTCTTTTTATTACCGCCTAGCCCATTATTTACATAAGAGCAAGCAAGTAATGCTGGTATGGGCGCAAGCTCTTGAGATGTGTTTCTATCTGATAAGATAATGATGTTTGCACCTTCATCTAGCTGTTGAGAAACCTCCTGAAGCAAGTTTTCTAAAGCATCCTCCAGACCATTGTGTCCTTTTTCTACCTTATATAAAATAGGCACAGAAACCACCTTAAAGCTCTCGTTATCTAAACTTTTGATTTTATCTAAATCTTGTTTTGAGATAACAGGGTTTTGAATTTTTAGCTTCTTACAATGCTCTCCGTTTATTTCAAAAATATTTGAGTCTGCACCCAGCGTGAGTGAGATATCTGTAATTAACTCCTCTCGTATACCATCTAGAGGTGGGTTTGTAACCTGTGCAAAGAGTTGCTTAAAATAATTATAGATTAATTGTGGCCTCTCAGAAAGTGCCGCTATAGGAGCATCATTACCCATAGACCCTATAGGCTCTTTTGCCTTTGCAGCCATAGGCAATATAATCGTATTTATATCTTCTTGCGTGTACCCAAAGGTGAGTAAACGCTCCTTAAGTGGTGCTTCATTTAAAAATAAAGGGCACTCATTATAAGGTATATCCTTAAGGTGAATAAGGTTATTATCCAGCCACTCTTGATATGGGTGACGTGTTGCAATCTCTTCTTTTATTTCCTCATCATTTATAATACGACCTTGTGCCATATCTACCAGAAACATTTTACCTGGCTCCAGACGACCGTGCATCTGTACATTTTGTGGTTCTATCTCTACCACTCCAATTTCTGAAGACATTATCACATAACCGTCTTTTGTGACAGAGTATCGAGAAGGTCTCAATCCATTACGATCTAAAACGGCACCTATATAATTACCATCTGTAAATGGTATAGAGGCTGGACCATCCCAAGGCTCCATAAGGCAAGAGTTAAACTCATAAAAAGCACGCTTTGCCGGAGACATATCATCATTTTTCTCCCACGCTTCTGGCACGAGCATCATCATTACTTCTGGTAATGATCTACCCGTCATAAGTAAGAGCTCTACCACCATATCCATAGAGGCACTGTCTGACTTACCTGGTAATACAACAGGAAGTATTTTCTTTATCTCCTCACCAAATAGTGCACTTTCCATAAGTTCCTCACGCGCATACATTCTGGTCACATTACCTCTTAAGGTATTAATCTCTCCATTGTGACACATATACCTAAAAGGTTGCGCCAGATCCCAAGTAGGAAATGTATTTGTAGAAAATCGCTGGTGTACAAGCGCAAGCCTTGTCACGACACGAGGATCCATAAGGTCTTTATAATACACCTTAATATGTTGCGGCATTAATAGTCCTTTATATATAATGGTCTTGGTTGAGAAGCTAGGTAAGTAAAAGAATGAGCTTTCAGATAACTTTGAGTTGTAGATAGTATGTTCGGCGATTTTACGAGCAGTAAATAGTTTTAAGTTAAACTCAAACTCTGGTGTAGGTTTTTGTTGCGCTTTCGCGAAAGCGGAATTATCTCCCTTACTCTCATAACTCACAAAAATTTGCTTTACAAAAGGCTCAGACACTTGAGCAATCTCGCCCAGTATAGATTGATCTACCGGCACATCTCTCCAGCCCAAAATATTGATACCTTGATCTGTAAGGCTTTTTTCAAAAACCGAAATACAATATGCACGTTGATTTTCTTTACGAGGTAAGAAAACATTGCTCACGGCATACGTTCCTTCTTTAGGCAATGTAAAGTCACAAGTGGCTTGAAAATAATCGTGAGGGATGTCTATTAATATACCAGCCCCATCTCCTGTGCGGCCATCTGCACTTACAGCTCCTCTATGTTCAAGTTTTTCTAGTATCTCAAGTGCCTTATGAATAATATCATTAGACTTTACTCCTTTAAGACTACATATAAATCCTGCACCGCACGCATCGTGCTCAAACTCCCTTAAATATAACCCTTGATCTCTTAGCATAACTCCTTATTTATATGGTAAAACCATTATTACTTATGCTCAAGATAAATTTACTTATTGAAGTCTCAAAAAATGGTAATCATAATTATGACTATCACATTTTGACCCTAGTCAAATTTCTAATTACATATTTTTTGCCTTGCAAAATTGAGAATTTGCAAACCTTAATTTTTGTTAAAATATGCGAAAACGTTATCGCAATTTCAATCTATTTCTAAAAATTATAAATTATTCACATTAAAAAAGGCGATTTATTAATGAAAACAGAAAATCGAGAAGAACAAATATTCAGTAAAAACAGTATTTATTTAAGATACCCCTAAAATTAAGGGGGTCAATTTGAAATTATGATAAAAATTTACACATAACCCCTAAAAATTAATATGTTAATATTTTTTTAAGATACTTTTAACGTCAAATCAACTGAAAATTATATTTTTATGAAATCTATTTGCACGCTTTTATTACTAACCATAAGCACAACATTTATGTTTGCTCAAGAAGAAACAGAAGACAAGAAAAAATTTACCGTAGAAGGTAGTGTCGATGTCTATTTTAGACAAAATATTTCTGGACCCAATGGTGAAGATGCTATCGCTCCAAACACATCTTTTGCAAACCGAAATGGATTTGCACTAGGTATGGCAAATGTGATAGGCTCTTTTGAAAGTGAAAACGGAAAAGTAGGTGCCGTGGCAGATCTTGTCTTTGGACCTCGTGGTGAAGAAGCAGTCTTCCTCTCTGGACCTTCTTCTAACATTGTAAACCAACTTTATGTATACTGGAACGTATCAGAAAAAGTAAAACTTACACTAGGTAACTTTAATACCTTCTTAGGGTATGAGGTGATATCACCTACTGCAAACTTCAACTACTCTACCTCGTATATGTTTTCTTATGGTCCTTTTTCTCACACGGGTATTAAGGCAGACTTTACCCTCTCTGAAGATTTTAGTGCGATGCTTGCTGTACTTAACCAGACAGATGCAACAGAGTTTAACTTTGATAACGACTATACATTAGGAGCTCAACTAGGATATAAGAGCACGTACCTAAACTTTTTATACGGTAAGCAAGGTGGTAGCTCAGAAAGTACTTTTCAAGTAGATCTTACTACTGGGTATGACTTATCTGACGACTTTTTCTTAGGTCTTAACGCAACTTATAATGATACAGATGGTGCTTCTTTTTATGGCGTAGCACTATACCCACAATTCAAAACTTCTGACGCATTCACCTTAGGTTTACGTGGTGAGTACTTTGCAGAAGGTGAAGGTGGTGCTGGAGCAATAGGAGGTTATGACCTAGAAGGTGATGCCTCTGTAGTGGCAGTAACACTTACAGGTAGCTACAGCGTAGGAGATCTTACTATAAAACCAGAATTTCGTCTAGATAGCGCTAGTGAAGACACATTTTTAGACACAGATCAAGATCCTAGCAATTCTTTATCATCTTTTGTAATTGCCGGAATATATAAATTTTAATAAAC
>ENA-ORXC01000756-ORXC01000756.1-marine-metagenome-genome-assembly--contig:-NODE-756-length-21377-cov-3.686901_pt1 | contig 21377 bp, 17 predicted proteins | sample MGYA00237865_ERZ511478 | MGnify/ENA metagenome assembly ERZ511478 | reverse complement strand
AAGATGTGAACATGCCCCCCGGTGTTTCAGCGTGCGGAGGAACGATAGGCCGAGGACGCCGCGTAATAGTCGTCGAAGCCGATGCGCCGGCGCAGCTCGGCGAAATCCATCAGCATCGGGCCGCGCGGGGTGTCCAGCGCCAGCGCGTCCAGCGCCCCGGCCATCGCCTGCATCGCGGCGGCCATGATCGTCAGGGGATACGCGGCGATGGCGTAGCCGATATCCTGCAATTCGGCGTGGGAGAGATCCGGCGTCTCGCCCCCCTCGACGATATTCGCCATCTTGGGTCCGGGCAGGTCCGCGCAGACCTGCCGCATCTCCTCCACCGTCTTCGGGGCCTCGACGAACAGGATATCGGCCCCGAGTTCGCGGAAGTGCGCGGCCCGCTCGATCGCCTCGCCCAGCCCCAGCGTATGGCGGGCATCGGTGCGGGCGAGGATCAGGATATCGTCGTCGGCCCGGGCATCGACGGCGGCCTTGATCCGGTCGAAGGCTTCGTCCCGGCTCACGACCTCCTTGCCCGGCGTGTGGCCGCAACGCTTGGGGGCGAGTTGATCCTCGATCATCACCGCCGCGCATCCGGCCCGGGCAAAGCCGCGCACGGTGCGGCGCACGTTCATCGCATTGCCGTAGCCGGTATCCCCGTCGCCGATCAGCGGAATCGTCGTCGCGTCGCAGATATTGCGCGCGCTGTCGACCACCTCGGAATAGGCCATCAGCCCCAGATCCGGCTCTCCGATGCGCGCGGCGGAGGTGGCGAAGCCGGACATGAAGGTCAGCCCGAACCCCGCCTGCTCGATCATCTTGGCCGAGAGTGCGTCGAAGCAGCAGGGCATCACATGCAGGCGGTCCTGCGCCAGCAGGGCGCGCAGTTTGTCGGGCTGGCTCATCGGATCGCTCACAGTTTGAAGGGGATATAGAGGGCGAGGTCGGGCCACACGTACAATAGCGCGACGGCCCCGAACATCAGCCCCAGGAACGGGACGACCCCCCGCGCCACCTGCCCCATCGGCGCGCGTGCCACGGCTTGTATCACGTAGAGATTCAGCCCCACGGGCGGCGTGATCAGGGCGCATTCGACCATGATGACCATGTAGATGCCGAACCAGATCGGGTCGAAGCCCAGCGCCATGGCGGATGGCAGCAGCACCGGCGTCATGATCAGCACCATGCTCAGCGCCTCGAACACCAGCCCCATCAGCAGCAGGACGGCGCTGACGACGAGGATGAAGCCCAGCGGTGTGTCGATCGTCTCGGTGATCAGGGTCGAGATGTCCTGCGGGATGCGGTAGAGCGTGATCGCCTTGCCGAACACCTTGGCCCCCGCGACGATCAGCAGGATGGCGACGGTGGTGATCATCGAGTCGAAGATCGCCTCCTTCAGGCCCGCCCAGGTCAGGCTGCGCAGCACGATCCCCGTGACCACCAGTGCGGCGGCAAAGCCGATGGCGGCGGCCTCGGTCGGGGTGAACGCGCCCGAATAGATGCCGCCGATGATCAGCAGCGCCAGCGCGACGGAGGGCAGGGCGCGGATGCTGGCGGTGCGGCGCGTGTCCCACGGCGCGGCCTGCGTATCGCCCGCCACGCCGGTCACGCGGGCATGGATCATCGAGAACACGATGAACAGCAGCACGAGCGCCAGACCCGGCCCGATCCCGGCCAGAAACAGCGCCCCGACCGATTCCTCGGTGATGAAGCCGTAGACGATCATCGGGATCGAGGGCGGGATCAGGATGCCCAGCGTCCCCCCCGCCGCCAGCAGGCCGTAGACGAACCGCTTGTCGTAGCCCCGGTCGATCATCTCCGGAATGGCCACGGTGCCGATGGTCGCGGCGGTGGCGACCGAACTGCCGGAGATGGCGGCGAAGATCGCGCAGGAGATGATCGTCGCGACCGCCAGCCCGCCCGGCCAGTGCCCGACCCACGCATTCACGGCGGCGAACAGATCCGCGCCCACGCCCCCCTTCAGCAGCACGTTGGCCATCAGCAGGAACAGCGGCACCGCCAGCAGGATGAACCCGTCCAGCGTCGAGAGAATCGCCTGCGGAGCCATCAGGGGCGAGAATCCGCCCAGGATCAGCAGCCCGAGGCCCATGCCGCCGAGCGCGAAGGCCACCGGCACCCGGGCCAGCAGCAGCGTGAACAGCGAGGCGAGGATCAGGATGATGGTCATTCGTGTCCCCGTCCCGCATCCAGTAACGTCCCGCGCCACGCCCGCCCCGTCTCGACCAGCGCCTGCACGAACAAGAGAGCAAAGCCCACCGGCACGGCCAGTTCGGCAACCCAGCTCGGCAGATCCAGCATCGACCCGGTGGTGCGCCCCCGCTCGAACGAATCGTAGAAGATGTCCCAGCCCTTCCACGCCACCAGCGCCGAGAAGACGGCCACGGCGATCATCGCAAAAGCCTCCGCCCCCCGCTGCACGCCCCGGGGCAGCAGCCGGATCACCGCATCCACCGCGATATGCCGCCGCGCCGACAGCAGCCAGGGCATCCCGATCAGGCACCCCCAGATCATGCAGAGCTGGCTGAGTTCCGCCGCCCAGATGGTCGGGCGGATGAAGAAGTAGCGCGCCAGCACCTCGTAGGTCAGCATCACCCCCGACGCCACGAACAGGAGCGCGGCGATCCAAGCGAGGGCGAGGGTCAGGCGGTTCAACCCGCTCATCCCCGCGCCCCCGACAAGCGGATATCGAGGATCAGAACGAGCTGCATAGGGCCGAATACAACTGTCCGGATGCCCCGTTCCCGCCCCGATAGGACGCGAGCGGGGTCTTGGTGCAGGCATTCTGTCTGATCTTCGCCCCGCCCCCCGCATTGGCATTGTCGGCGGTCTTGCGGATACGCTCGTTCACGACATCCGGGGCCGCGTTTTCGAGATCGGCGATTTCGACGAGCATCAGGGAGCAGCCCTGAAGCATCGCGGAAGTCTTGATGGGGTTGGACAGGCAATCCCAGTCGAAATCGCTCACACCCTCCTGCGCGAAGGCGGGAAGGGGGGTCGTCGTCGCGGTGCCGAGAGCGACAAGGGCGGCCAGGCAAAGAGAACGCATGATCTTTTCCTCGTAAGGGATGGATATAGTGAACTGATCCCGTTCACACTTTCGATTTGTCGCCGAAAAAGGGCAGGAGTGTGAATGTCCATGCAACTCCTCGTGAGCGGGGAACGCTCCCTGTCGTCCGGAGCGTCCCCCGCCGGGTGCTACAGCGATTCCGCCGCCTTCAGGATCGTTGCGCCCAGATCGCCGGTCTTCTCGCGATAGGTGTCGTAGACCGGGGCCGCCGCCTTCTTCCACGCCTCGATCTCCTCGTCGGTGGGGGTGTAGACGGTCATGCCGTTCTCCTCGGCCGCCGCATAGGCGTCCTTCTCGATCTGCGCCACGCGGTCGCGCACGTCCTTCTCCGCGACTTCCGCCGATGCGGAGATGATGTCGCGGTGCTCCTCCGGCAGGTCGTTCCACCAGTCGGTATTGACCACCACGATGAACTCGATATCCGCGTGATTCGTGACGGTGATCGTGTCCATCACCTCCCACAGCTTGCGGGATTTGACGCCGGACACGCCGGTCATGCCGATATCGACGGTGCCGCGCTGGTAGGCGAGGTACTGTTCCGAGCCGGAGATCAGCGTGGGCGCGCCGCCCGTTTCGGTGACGAAATCGCCCAGGGTCTTGCCGAAGACCCGGGCCTTCTTGCCCTTCATGTCGTCGGGCGTCCGGATCGGCCCGCCCTTCGACAGCAGCACCGCGCCGCCATAGGCCTGCCACCACAGCACGGTCGCGCCGGTATCGAGAATCGCCTCGTCGATGGGTCCGCGCACCGCCGACCCCCTGGCCACCGCGCCGCGCACCTTCTCCTCGGTGTTCAGCAGGAACGGCATGTAGAACACGTCCACCGCCGGGACATCGCCGACATAGCGGGTCAGCGACGCGACCCCCGCCTCGATCAAGCCGGAGCCGACGGCGGCGGGGACTTCCTTGTCCTTGTAGAGCTGCGCCGAATCGTAGATCTCGACGTTGATCGCGCCCTTCGAGCGTTCCTCGACCTCCTTCTCGAACAATACGAGATTCTGGCCCAGATGGCTCTTCAGCGGCAGTTGCAGCGAAATCCGCATCGTCGTGTCGGCGGCGAGCAGCGGCGTGGCGGTCAGGGCCAGCGCCGTGGCGGCCCCCGCGAGCAGGCGTGTGAACATGGTATCCTCCCGATTGTTTTGCCCCCGAGACTATCGCCTCCCCCCGGGAGCGCAAGATGCGAGTTGGGGGTTGAGGCGGCGCGCGATACCGGCCAGACAGGCGACATGAAAAGACAGCCCTCCCGCCGTTCGGACGTCGCCGCCTTCCTCGCCATGGACGTGATGGAGGCGGCGCGGCGCTCGGATGCGGCCGGTGATCCCGTCGCGCATCTGGAGGTCGGCCAGCCCGGCACCCCCGCGCCCCGCCTGGCGCGCGAGGCGGCGATGGCGGCGCTGGCGAGCGGCGATTCGCTCGGCTACACCGTCGCGCTGGGCCTGCCCGCGCTGCGCGAACGGCTGGCGCAGATGTATCGGCAGGTGCACGGTCTGGATGTCCCGGCGGAGCGGATCGTGGTGACGACGGGGTCCTCGGCGGGGTTCCTGCTCGCGTTCCTGACGCTGTTCGATGCGGGGGCGCGGCTGGCGCTGGCCGATCCGGGGTATCCCAGCTACCGCAATATCCTCGCCTCGGTCGATATCGAACCCGTGCGGCTGGAGGCGACGCTGGCGACCGGGTATCAGCCCGACCCGGCCCTGCTGGCACAGGCGCGGGCGAGCGGGCGCATCGACGGCCTGCTGTTCGCCAGCCCCGCCAACCCCACCGGCACGGCCCTGTCGCGCGAGGCATTGGGTGCGCTGATCGCGGAATGCGAGGCGCACGGAACGGCGATGATCTCGGACGAGATCTACGACCGGCTCTGGTACGGCGAAAAGCCGGTTTCGGCGCTGGAACTGACGCAGGATGCCTTCGTCATCAACAGTTTCTCGAAATACCATTGCATGACCGGCTGGCGCATCGGGTGGATGGTCGTGCCGCCCGACATGGTGCGCACGGTCGAGCGGCTGGCGCAGAATCACTTCATCTGCCCGCCGCATATCAGCCAGGTCGCGGCACTGGCGGCACTGGACGCGGAGGAGGAACTGTCCGCGCATCTGGAGGTTTATCGCCGCAACCGCGCGACCCTGCTGGAGGTGCTGCCCGGTCTGGGTTTCCGCGATTTCGCCCCGGCGGACGGGGCGTTCTATCTCTATGCGGATGTCAGCGCGCTGACGAATGACAGCATGGACTTCTCGCGGCGGATGCTGGCGGAGGCGAAGGTGGCGGCGGTTTCGGGTCTGGATTTCGACCCGGTGCGGGGGAAAAGCACGATGCGATTCTCCTTCGCCGGATCGACGGAGACGGTGGAGCGGGCGGCGGAATCGCTGGTGCGGTGGCTGGGGTGATTTCCGGCGGATGACGTTCTGCCCCGGGGCCTCGACGAGTGCCGTACGAACTTCGGACCATGCACTTCATCGCGCGAGGCCCCCGGGTCGTTGCCTGGGGCGGGGTGTTTCCGCCGCGTCAGCGCGCGGCCCGGCGGCGTCCGGTGCGGCCCCGCCGGGGTGCGGCCCCGTTCGCGGCGTCCTCCAGCAGCGAGATCATGGGGTGATCCGCGTTTTTCGGTGTCCGGTGCAGGGCCAGCAGGTCGCGCGATGCCTGCGCCGCCTGCTCGGGTTCGGCGAGGCCGAAGGCCCAGTCGAAAAAGATGGCGCGGTTTTCCTCGACCGACAGCCCTTCCATCACGAGCGCATCGGCGACCAGGCCGCGCGTATCCCAGCGGGATGTCTGTTTCACGGCCCTGTCCTCCCCGGTTCTTGACCGGTTCCGAGATTGCGCGGATCGGGGCGAATGACAAGTGCTTTCGGGAGGGTCGCCGGTCAGGCGGCGCGGTCGAGGAGGGTGACGACCCGGTGGGGCGGGATCACGAGCGTGGCGGTCGTGCCGATGCCTTCCTTGCTGGTCAGTTCGAACCGCCCCTCCATCATCGCGGTGATCCCCGACACGATGGCCAGCCCGAGGCCGAGACCCCCCTTGCCCTTCGAATAGCTGTCCGCATGGGCCTGGGCGAAGGGCATGCACACCCGCTCCAGATGCTCCGGCGCCATGCCGCATCCGGTATCGGTCACGTGGATGCGGCAGGTGCCCGCCGCGTCCTGCGCCATGCGGATATCGACCTGCTGGCCGGGTTCCGAGAATTTCAGGGCATTCGTGACGAGGTTGATCGTCGCCTGCGCTACCCGGGTCGGATCGGCATTCACCACGACGCCCGGCGCATCGTTGGACAGGGAAACCGTGATCCCGGCCTCCCGGGCGGTCGCGCGGCACGTGGCGATGGTGCTGTCGAGGATCGTGTCGAGCGCAAAGGTCTCGTCGACCCACCCGATCTTGCCGGATTCGAGACGCGCGAGGTCGAGCAGATCGTCGATATTGGTCTGCAGCAGCAATCCGCTGCTGTGGATGTGCTCGATGTATTCGGCGTATTTCGGATTGGTTTCGGCACCGAAGATCTCGCTGCGGATCATGCCGGAGAAGCCCAGTATCGCATTCATCGGTGTGCGCAGTTCGTGGCTGACGCTGGCGAGAAACTGGTTCTTCGCACGGTTCGCGGCGATTTCCTTGTCGCGCGCCCGGATGGCCGCCTGCTGGGTCACGCGCAATTCCGCATTCGAGTCGGCCAGCGCCTCCCCCATCACGGCCTGCACCCGGGCGAGGCGCTCGCGCTCGAAGGAGCCGACCAGCACTGCGATGGCGATCAGCGTGTTGTAGAAGGTATGGATCACGCCGTCGACCATCGTTCCCGAGTGCCACGGCGCCGTCGCCAGATACAGACCCATCATGATCGTCAGAATCCGGGCTGTCGTCCGGAAGCGCGGCGTGATGATCAGCGCCCCCACGGCGATGATCACGCCCAGGCCGAACTGGTAGTGGTTGGCGGCTTCCTGCGGGGCGACGATCAGCAGCAGGATCGTACTGATTCCCGTCGAGAGTGCGCAGATCTCTATCGCGTTCTCACGGTGTCGCAGCGTTCCGTACGGCAGGGCGAAGCTGATAATGCCGACCAGCATGAACATTACGGCAATCGACCGGACCGCGAGCATCAGGGATGCGGTTTCGCCCCCCATATGCATGTCGAGAAAGGAAAAGGAGGCGAAGATCACGAGACTGAAGACGAGAAAGATCAGGCGCAGATGAAACATCTGCGCATCGTGGTGCTGCCAGAACATCTGTTCCGCAACCGTATCGCGAAAGGCGGGCAAGCGCATCTTCTCCGCCAACCCGGGGAAGCGCATCTTTACTGTCGGCGTTGCGGTTTCCATTGCGGTCTCGCTCGGTTCAAGGTCCTGCAACGTTAGCAAGCATAGGATAACGACATTTATATCGGCAACGGCTTTTCCGCTAAAATTCTACCGATGGTGCTGTACCGGGTACTATGCAATCGGATGATATGACGAAGTTCCGGAGTGACTTCTTCGAAAGGGAGGCGCGATTGCGATACGGCTGCCGGGCCGAATCAACTCCCGACTCCTCGCCCCGGAAGACGGGAGACCGCTTTCCTAGATCTTCTGGTCATACGCCCCGACTTCGGCGACCGAATCGAGATAGGCGTCCACATCCGCGAAGATCGCGCGCATGTCCGCTTCCGATTCGGGGCTTTCGCACACGACCACCAGATTCGGCGTGTTGGAGGAGGCCCGCACCAGCGCCCAGGCCCCGCCCTCCAACTGCATCCGCGCGCCGTTGATGGTGATGACCTGCTCGATCTTCTTTCCGGCGAGGGTGCCGCCCCGGGCCGCGAAATCCTCGAAATGCGCGACGATGCGGTCGATGACGTCGTATTTCTCCAGATCCGAGCAATAGGGCGACATCGTCGGGGTGGTCCAGACGGGGGGCAGGGCCTTGCGCAGATCGCTCATCGACTGGCTGGCGCGGTCGACCATCAGGCAGATCTCGCGCGCGACGACCATGCCGCAATCGTACCCGCGCCCCAGATCCCCGGCCAGGAAGTAGTGACCCGACTTCTCGAACCCGGCCAGCGCGCCCAGTTCCTTGACCCGGCGTTTCATGTGGCTGTGGCCGGTCTTCCAGTAATCCGTGGTCATCCCCGCTTCCTGCAATACGGGGTCGGAGACGAAGAGACCCGTCGATTTCACGTCCGCCACCAGCGTCGCGCCGGGGTGGCTGGCGGCCCAGGACCGGGCGAGCATGACGCCGACCTTGTCCGCGAAAATCTCCTCGCCCTCGTCATCCACCACGCCGCAGCGGTCGCCGTCGCCGTCGAAGCCCAGCGCGAAATCTGCCCCCGTCTCCAGCACCTTGTCGCGCATGGAATGCAGCATCTCCATCGCCTCGGGGTTGGGGTTGTAGTTGGGGAAGGTGTAGTCCGGCGTCGTGTGCAGCGGGATCACTTCGGCCCCCAGCCGCTCCAGCAGTTGCGGCGCGACGATGCCCGCCGTGCCGTTGCCGGTCGCGCAGACGATGCGCAGGGGCCGGGACAGGCGGGTATCGCCGACCAGATCGTCCAGATACCGCTCCATCGCGCCGGTTTCGCGGCGATAGCTGCCCCCCGGTGCGGATCGGCCGAGGCCCCCGAGGGTCATCTCCTTCAGCCGCCCCATCTCCTCCGTGCCGAAGGTCAGCGGGCGGTCCGCGCCGATCTTCACCCCGGTCCAGCCATTGGGGTTGTGGCTGGCGGTGACCATCGCGCAGGCGGGGATATCCCTGTCGAACTGCGAGAAATAGACCAGCGGAGAGAGCGCCACGCCGATATCCACCACCTCGACCCCCGCGTCCATCAGGCCCAGCACCAGCGCCTGCTTCACCGCCAGCGAATACTCGCGGTAATCGCACCCCACCACGATTCGTGCCTTGTCCCATTCACGCAGCATCGTGCCGAGGGACAGGCCGACATCCTGGATGCCGACGAGGTTGATCTCCTCCGGAAAGCGCCAGCGAGCATCGTATTCGCGAAAGCCCGTCGGCGTGATCATCGCTTCGCTCAGGAAGGCGGGGGTGTTGGGGGTCACGGTCGTATGCGGTCTGGCGGGCATCGGATTTCCTGTACGCTGGAAAGGGATCGGGGCGGCTTTCCGTATACGCTTATCCGATCGCACGTGTGCAGGTTCTTAACATCTTCTCACCATATCGGTGTTCCGCCCCCGGATCGTGCCGGTGCAGGACCATCCGATTGCACCCGGCCTCCGCCCGTGTCATACCCCGCGCCATCCTTTCTTGGCCCGTATTCCAGAGTCCCCGACCGATGCCCGATCTCCTGCTCGAACTCCTGTCCGAAGAAATCCCCGCCCGCATGCAGCCCAACGCGCGCGATACCCTGCGCGATATGGTGGCGAAGGGGCTGAAGGCGGCGGGCATCGGCCATGGCGAGCCGGTCGTCCATTCCACCCCGCGCCGCCTGACGCTGTTCGTCCCCGGCCTGCCCGCGCGCACCCCCGATATCGAGGAGGAGCGCAAGGGTCCGCGCACCGACGCGCCGGAGAAGGCGCTGGAGGGCTTCCTGCGCTCGACGGGCCTGACGAAGGACGCACTGGAGGTGCGCGCCGACAAGAAGGGCGACGTGTATTTCGCCGTGATCCGCAAGCCGGGCGTCGCCACCGCCGATGCCGTCGCCGCGCTGGTGCCGGAGGTGATCCGCACCTTCCCGTGGCCGAAATCCATGCGCTGGGGCAGTTCGGACCTGCGCTGGGTACGCCCGCTGAGTTCGATCCTGTGCCTGCTGGACGACGAGATCGTCCCCGTCGAGATCGAGGGCTATCGCGCGGGCAACGAGACGCGCGGGCATCGGCTGGTGGACGGCACCCCCTTCGCCGTCACGGACTTCACCGGCTATCGCGCGGGTCTGGCCGACCGGGGCGTCACGCTGGATGCCGCCGAGCGGGCCGAGACCATCGACAGCGGCGCGCGGGCGCTGTGCGCGCAGCACGGCGTCACGCTGCTGGACGACCCGGCCCTGCTCCAGGAAAACGCGGGCCTGACCGAAATGCCCGTCCCCATCATCGGCGAGATCGAGGAGGCGTTCCGCTCCCTGCCCGCCGAAGTGCTCCAGACCTCCATGCGCGAGCACCAGAAATTCTTCTCCGCCGTCGATGCGGGCGGCAAGGTCACGCATTTCGTGGCCGTCGCGAACATCAGGGGTGCGGATGGCGGCGAGACGATCCTGCGCGGCAATGCCAAGGTGCTGCGCGCCCGCCTCGCCGATGCGAAGTTCTTCTGGGAGAACGACCTGCGCGCGATCCGGCGCGACGGGTTCGCGGGCATGGGCGCATCATTGGCCACCGTCACGTTTCACAACCAGCTCGGCACCCAGGGCGAGCGGATCGAGCGCATCGCCGCGCTGGCCCAACAATTCGCGAACATCACCGGGGCCGATGCCGCGATGGTGGTCGATGCCGCGCGGGCGGCGAAGGCGGATCTCGCGTCCGAAATGGTCTACGAGTTCCCCGAACTGCAAGGTCTGATGGGCCGGTACTATGCGGGCGCGGCGGGTCTGGACCCGCGCATCGCGGCGGCCTGCGAGGACCATTACAAGCCCCTCGGCCCCTCCGACACCGTGCCGACCGAACCGGTCTCGGTCGCCGTCGCGCTGGCCGACAAGATCGACATGCTGGCCGGTTTCTGGGCCATCGAGGAAAAGCCGACCGGGTCCAAGGACCCCTTCGCCCTGCGCCGCGCCGCGCTGGGGGTGATCCGCCTGATCCTGGGCAACGACCTGCGCTTTCACCTGTCCGAAGCCGTCGGCGTGGCCATCATGCGCCACGTCTATCTGATCGGCCAGCGCGATGCCAAGGCGCTGGGCAAGCCGCTGTTCGATGCCATCGAGAATCTCTCCGGCGAGGGGGGGATGGACGAGCGCCGGGCGATGTTCGAACAGCTCATCAACCAGTTCCTCAGCCCGCAATCGAACCTGCCGCAGGCCGTGGACCCCGAATTCGAACAATCGATCCGCGAGGCGGTGGTCGACCTGCTGGGCTTCATCGCCGACCGGCTGAAAGTGGTGCTGCGGGCCGATGGCGTGCGGCACGATCTGATCGACGCCGTGTTCGCGCTGGGCGGGCAGGACGATCTGGTGCTGCTGGTCAAGAGGGTGCGCGCGCTGCAATCCTTCCTCGCGACCGAGGACGGCGCGAACCTGCTGGCCGGATACCGCCGCGCCGCCAATATCCTCGCCGCCGAGGAAAAGAAAGGCACGCTCGACCTGACCGCCGCCACGGGCGAGGGCGACACCAAGGAAGAGACGGTCGCGCTGGCCTCCGCGCTGGCCGAAGCCTCGCCCCGGATCGACGCCGCATTGGCGGGCGAGGATTTCGAGGGGGCGATGCGTGCGATGGCCCCCTTGCGTGGGCCGATCGATGCGTTTTTCGATAACGTGATCGTCAATGCCGACGACCCCGCCCTGCGCGCCGTGCGCCTGACCCTGCTGGCCACCATCCGCAACGTGGTCGCCCGGGCGGCCGATTTCTCGAAGATCGAAGGGTGAGCACGGGCTTCCACCGCTTCGGCTGCGGCAGTGCCGAGGGCGGTGCGGCGGATGCGGCGGTGCTGGGCGGCAAGGGGGCCAATCTGTGCGAGATGGCCGCGCTGGGCCTGCCCGTACCGCCCGGCTTCGTGCTCGATATCGGCGTGTTCCGGCGGTGGCGCGAGACGGGCGCGCTGGACACCGACACCCGCGCCGCCCTGACCGGGGCGCTGAAGTGGCTGGAGGGGGTGACCGCGCGCATGTTCGGCTCCGGCGAGCGCCCGCTTCTGGTCGCCGTGCGCTCCGGCGCGCCGGTCTCGATGCCGGGGATGCTGGACACGATCCTGAATATCGGCCTGACGGATGCCGCCCACGCCGCCCTCGCCGCCCACGACCCCCGCCTCGCCGAGGATTGCCGCCGCCGCCTCGTCTCCTCCCTCGCCACCATCGCGCTGGGGGTGGACGAGGACGATTTCGACGATGCGGTGGATGACTGGCTGCTGGCAAAGGGCATCGACCGCATCGAATCGCAGGATGCCGAGACGCTCGCCGCGCTGAATGCCCGGATGCTCGACATCATCGACGAGGAGGGCGACGCCCCGTTTCCCGACACCGCCGAGGCGCAGCTTCTGGCAGCCATCGAGGCGGTCTTCACAAGCTGGAACAGCCGCCGCGCCCGCCGCTATCGCGCCGCGCAATCCCTGCCCGACGATACCGGCACCGCTGTCACGATCCAGGCGATGGTGCTGGGCAATCTGGGGGACGCATCCGCCACCGGGGTCGCCTTCACGCGCGATCCCTCGACCGGGACACCGCGTCTGTATGGCGAGTATCTGGCCGATGCGCAGGGCGACGACGTGGTCGCGGGCATCCGCACCCCCGCCCCGCTGACCGACGAGGACGCCGCGATTCTCCGTTCGTCGAAACCGTCGATGCAATCGCTGATGCCCGCCGCCTTCGCCGATCTCGCCGCCCATGCCGCCGCGCTGGAGGCGCATTTCCGCGATGCGCAGGACATCGAATTCACCATCGAGGACGGCACCCTCTGGCTGCTTCAGACCCGCACTGCCAAGACCGCCCCCCGCGCGGGCCTGCGCATCGCCGTCGAGATGGCTGAAAGCGGCGCGATCACCCGGGACGAGGCATTGCTGCGCGTGGCCCCCGGCGATCTGGAGCACCTGCTGCACCCCAAGGTCGACCCCGACGCCCCCCGCACCGTCATCGCGCGCGGTCTGCCCGCCAGCCCGGGGGCCGTCTCCGGCGAGGTCGTGTTCACCCCCGCCGAGGCCGAGGCCCTGTCCGCCAAGGACCGCCCCGCCATCCTGGTGCGGGTCGAGACCAGCCCGGAGGATATCCACGGCATGTACGCCGCCGCCGGGGTGCTGACCGTGCGCGGCGGCATGACCAGCCACGCCGCCGTCGTCGCCCGCTCGCTGGGGAAGCCCTGCATCTGCGGGGCAGGGGACGCGCGGGTCGACGTGACGGCGGGGGTGCTGACCGGGTCGGACGGCAAGGCGATCCGGCGCGGGGACATCCTGACCATCGACGGCACGTCGGGCGAGGCGATGGCCGGGGCGCTGCCGATGATCGAGCCGGAGCCGGATATCGCCCTCGCGATGCTGATGGACTGGGCCGATGCCCGCCGCCGCCTGCGCGTGCGCGCCAATGCCGACACGGCGGAGGAGGCGACGGTCGCCCGCCGTCTGGGCGCGGACGGGATCGGGCTGGTCCGCACGGAACATGCGTTCTTCCAGCCCGGGCGCTTGGGGGCCTTGCAGGAGCTGATCCTGTCGGACACCGCCGATTCCCGCCGCCGGGCGCTGGCGACCCTGCTGCCGATGCAGCGCGCGGATTTCGTCGGCATCATGCGGCCGATGCACGGGTTACCGGTCTGCATCCGCCTGCTGGACCCCCCCATCCACGAGTTCCTGCCCCGTACGGATACGGCGATGCGCGATCTGGCGCGGGAGATGGATATCTCGGTCCCCGACCTGCGCGAACGGGTCGAGGAACTGGGCGAGTTCAACCCGATGCTGGGGCGGCGGGGGTGCCGCATCGGGGTGCTGTTCCCCGAAATCTACGACATGCAGGTGCGCGCGATCTTTCAGGCGGCGCTGGCGGTCGGGATCGAGCAGGGTGACGCGGTCGATCTGGAGATCATGGTCCCCTTCGTCTCCACCGACAAGGAAACCGCCCTGTTCCGCGCCCGGTTCGAGGCCATCGCCGCCTCGCTGCGCCACGAGAGCGGGCGCGCGCCGACCTGGCGACTGGGCGTGATGATCGAGACGCCCCGGGCCGCGCTGCGCTGCGACCGGATCTGTGCGGATGCGCAGTTCGTCAGCTTCGGGACCAACGACCTGACCCAGATGACCTACGGATTGTCCCGCGATGATACGGGTCGTTTCATCCGCGATTACGTGGCGCGGGGGGCCTTGGCGCATGATCCGTTCCACCGGCTGGACGAGGAGGGCGTCGGCGAACTGATCCGCATCGGCACCGAGCGGGGCCGGGCCGTGCGCGCCGACCTGACCGTCGCGATCTGTGGCGAACACGGGGGCGACGCCGCAACGATCCGGTTCTGCGAGGCGCTGGGGATGGATTACGTCTCCTGTTCCCCCTACCGCGCCCCCGCCGCCCGCCTCGCCGCCGCCCAGGCGACGATCCGGATCGAGGCGGAGCGCGAGACGTGAGCGCCCCGCTCGACACGCTGCGCTCCGGCGGAAAGCGTGCGCTGGCGCAGGCGCTGGCGCAGGTGGAGCGCGCACCCCGTGCGCCTGAGACGACCGCCCTGCTCGATGCCGCCTATGCCGATATCCGGGGCCTGACCGTCGGCGTCACCGGCCCGCCGGGGGTGGGGAAGTCGACCCTGCTCGATGCGCTGATATCCCGGTTGCGAGGAATGGATTTGACGGTGGCCGTCATCGCCGTCGACCCCAGTTCCATGCGTACGGGCGGCGCGCTGCTGGGCGACCGCGCCCGGTTCGCCTCGCTCGACCCGCTGGACCCGGGGGTCTTCGTGCGGTCGATGGCCACGCGCGGGCGGCTGGGGGGATTGTCCGAACTCGTCTTTCCGGCGATGATGCTGATGCAGGCAACCCATGATATCGTGCTGGTCGAGACGGTGGGGGTCGGCCAGTCCGAAATCGAGATTGCGGGCCTGGCCGATGTCACGATGCTGTGCGTCCAGCCCGCCTCCGGTGATTCGCTTCAGTTCCTGAAATCGGGGGTCATGGAGGTGCCGGACATGATTCTCGTCACCAAGGCCGATATCGGTTCCCCGGCGCGACGTGCTGCCGCAGATCTTCGCTCGGCCCTGTCGGTGACGCAGGGGCAGGATGCGGCCACTGCCATCCACCTCGTATCGGCGCAAACGGGCGAGGGACTGCCGGAAAGTCTGGCAACTCTGCTGTCCTTTCGCGATGATCGTACGGGCGACCACGATCGGCGCGCGGCCCGTCATGCCCAGGCGAGCCGATGGCACGAGGATGCGATACTGTGCAACTTCGGGACGTTCGGACTTGCCAAATGGGCCAGCTTGTGCAAGACGCCCTCTACGGACAGCATCTTCGAGCGACATGCGAAGAGCGTCGATATATTGGTAACCGCACTGAACGGTATCGACTTTTAGGGTCGAAATCCCGCCGGTGGCTCCGTGGCACGTTTAGAGCACGGTAGGGAATTGCTGATAGAGAGACATGGCGCAGGTGCCGTGCTACTAGCTGTGTTCATCGGATGGGCACTCTAGGGTTATGTTGACGACGGGGACTTGAATGGGAATCAGAACTCAGGCGGTTATCGCGACGGTCGCGACACTTGCCGTTTTTGCCATGGAAGCTCAGGCGACACGCGACAGCCATGACTCCATCGACGCCCTGAACCGGGTATCGGAACCGACGGTGCGCTTCGGCATCGGCGGCGATATCGAATCCTATGCGGTCGGTGCGGCCGGGGTTGCCGCCGACGCGGCGACGCGGATCAAGTATCTCGATTCGGATGCCGACCTTGCCGGAGCCGTATTCGGCTCCTTCGGAACGCGCGCGCTGGCCATCATGACGCCCGAGGCCCCGCGCTCCGATGTCGGAACCCAGAAGGTGCTGACGTATTACGACAACCTCGCCGCCGGACGCGCCAAGGTGGGCCAGGATCAGGCCGACAAGGCGGAGCAGATGGTCCTGAATTCCGTCCTGCTGCCCGGACGGGCCGAAAACCGGATGAAGCGCGAAGGGGCCGAGCGGGAGCTGCACTGCCTCAGCGAAGCCATCTATTACGAGGCCCGGGGCGAAAGCATCGAGGGCCAGATCGCGGTGGCCGAGGTCATCATGAACCGCGTCGACAGCCGCCACTATCCCGATTCCGTCTGCGGCGTCGTCAAGCAGGGTGAGAACCGCCGCAACTCCTGCCAGTTTTCCTACCGCTGCGATGGCGAGCCGGAGCGCATGAGCGAGGACAAAGCCGCCCGCCGCGCCCGCGACGTCGCCGTGCTGCTGATGAAGGGCGAGCGCCGTGACCTGACCGAGAGCGCCACGCACTATCACGCCACCTACGTCAATCCGTACTGGGCCAAGACCCTGACCCGCACGGCGACCCACGGCACCCACGTCTTCTATCGGAACTGACCCGATCCGGCCCCTGGGGGCCGCCCCGAATCGCAGAACCCTCCGACATCCCGACCGGGTGGCGGAGGGTTTTTCGTATGGCCGTTCGGACAGGGTTTGCGCGGGGGCGCAGCGAAAAGCGACCCGACAAGGTGCCAAACCGTTAAAACAGGGTTCACGACTCTCTCGAAACCGCCTAGACAGCGCGCGTTTGCCTGTTTTGCCACCCGAGGGGCCACCATGCCGAAGCGCGACGATCTATCCTCCATCATGATCATCGGGGCGGGGCCTATCATCATCGGCCAGGCCTGCGAATTCGACTATTCGGGCGCGCAGGCGGTCAAGGCGCTGAAGGAGGAGGGGTATCGGGTCATCCTCGTCAACTCCAACCCCGCCACGATCATGACCGACCCCGAACTGGCCGATGCCACCTATATCGAGCCGATCACGCCCGAGATCGTCGAGCTGATCATCGAGAAGGAAAAGCCCGACGCCATCCTGCCGACCATGGGCGGGCAGACGGGGCTGAACACGGCGCTGGCGCTCGAAGAATCGGGTGTGCTCAAGAAGCATGGCGTCGAGCTGATCGGCGCGAACGGTGCGTCGATCGCCAAGGCCGAGGATCGCAAGCTGTTCGCCGAGGCGATGGAGCGCATCGGCTTGGAGAACCCCAAATCCGCCATCGCCACAACGATGGACGAGGCGTGGACGGCGTTCGAGACGCTCGGCCTGCCCGCCATCATCCGCCCCGCCTTCACGCTGGGCGGCACGGGGGGCGGCATCGCCTATAACCGCGAGGATTTCGAGCGGATCTGTCTCAGCGGTCTCGACGCCTCGCCCATGAGCCAGATCCTGATCGACGAGAGTCTGCTGGGCTGGAAGGAATACGAGATGGAGGTCGTCCGGGACCGGAACGACAACGCCATCATCGTCTGCGCCATCGAGAATATCGACCCCATGGGCGTGCATACCGGCGACAGCATCACCGTCGCCCCCGCGCTGACCCTGACGGACAAGGAATACCAGATCATGCGCGACGCCAGCATCGCGGTGCTGCGCGAGATCGGGGTCGAGACGGGCGGGTCGAACGTGCAGTTCGGCCTCAACCCCGATGACGGGCGCATGGTGGTCATCGAGATGAACCCCCGCGTCTCGCGCTCCTCCGCGCTGGCATCCAAGGCGACGGGCTTTCCCATCGCCCGCGTCGCGGCGAAACTGGCGGTCGGCTACACGCTCGACGAGCTGGAAAACGACATCACGAAGGCGACCCCGGCCAGCTTCGAACCCACCATCGATTACGTCGTCACGAAGATCCCGCGTTTCGCCTTCGAGAAATTCCCCGGCGCGACCAACGACCTGAACACCGCGATGAAGTCCGTGGGCGAGGCGATGGCCATCGGGCGCACCTTTCAGGAAAGCCTGCAGAAGGCCCTGCGCTCGCTGGAAACCGGCCTCTCGGGTCTCGACGAGATCGACATCCCCGGCGTCTCGCCCGCCGCCACCCCCGCCGACCGCCGCGCCGCCCTGATCCGCGAGCTGGGCCGTCGCTCGCCGGATCGCCTGCGCGTCATCGCCCAGGGGCTGCGCGAGGGGATGAGCGAGGCGGAACTGCACGACATCACCGATTTCGACCCGTGGTTCCTCGGTCAGATCGCCGGGATCGTCGAGACCGAAGGCCAGATCGTCGAGTATGGCCTGCCCGATACCGCCCACGGCATCCGCGTGCTGAAACAGATGGGCTTCTCCGACGCGCGCCTCGCCGCATTGGCGGGCAAGGACACGGCTTCGGTCGCCGATGCCCGCCACGCGCTGGGCGTCGAGCCGGTCTACAAGCGCATCGACACCTGCGCCGCCGAGTTCGAGGCGATCACGCCCTACATGTACTCGACCTACGAGGCGGATCACGCCGGATATGCCGAATGCGAGGCCGAGCCGTCGGACCGCCGCAAGATCGCCATCCTCGGCGGCGGGCCGAACCGGATCGGGCAGGGGATCGAGTTCGACTACTGCTGCTGCCACGCCGCCTTTGCCTTGGCGGACCGAGGCTACGAGACCATCATGGTCAATTGCAACCCCGAGACGGTTTCGACCGATTACGACACCTCCGACCGCCTGTATTTCGAACCGCTGACCGACGAGGACGTCATCGCCATCCTGCGGAAAGAGCAGGAGCGCGGCGAACTGGTCGGCGTGATCGTCCAGTTCGGCGGCCAGACGCCGCTGAAGCTGGCCCCCGCGCTGGAGGCCGCCGGCATTCCCATCCTCGGCACCTCGCCCGACGCCATCGACCTGGCCGAAGACCGCGAGCGGTTTCAGCAACTCCTCCACGAACTCGGGCTGCGCCAGCCCGCCAATGCCATCGTCTATTCGCGCGAGGAGGCGATGACGAAGGCCGCCGAGATCGGCTATCCCGTCGTCCTGCGCCCCTCCAACGTGCTGGGCGGGCGGGGCATGGAGATCGTGCGGGACGAGGCGCATCTGGGCCGCTACATCGCCGAGGCCATGAAGGTATCGGACGGCAGCGCCCTGTTGCTCGACAGCTATCTGAGCGGGGCCATCGAGGTGGACGTGGATGCGCTGGCCGACGGCACCGACGTCTTCGTCGCGGGGGTGATGGAGCATATCGAACAGGCGGGCATCCATTCGGGCGACAGCGCCTGTTCCCTGCCGCCCCATACGCTGGACGACGCGACCGTTACCGAACTGAAACGCCAGACCGCCCTGCTGGCCGAGGGCCTCTCGGTTCGGGGCCTGATGAACGTGCAGTTCGCGATCAAGGGCGCGGATATCTACATCCTCGAAGTGAACCCCCGCGCCTCGCGCACCGTGCCTTTCGTCGCCAAGGCCATCGGCGTCCCCATCGCGAAGATCGCGTCGCGGATCATGGCGGGCGAGAAGCTGGCCGATATCCCGCACCGGCCCGGCCCAATCGACCATGTCGCGGTCAAGGAAGCGGTCTTCCCCTTCGCGCGCTTCCCCGGGGTCGACACGCTGCTGGGGCCGGAAATGCGTTCGACCGGCGAGGTGATGGGGCTGGATCGGGGCTTCCGCCGCGCATTTCTCAAGGCGCAGATCGGCGCGAGCGCGACCCTGCCGGAGGGCGGCACGGTCTTCGTCTCGGTCAAGGATGCGGACAAGGAGGGGATGGTCGAGACGGTGCAGCGCCTCGTCGAATCGGGTTTCTCCATCCTCGCCACCGACGGCACCGCCAAATTTCTCGACGAGCGGGGCGTGGCGGTCGAGCGGATCAACAAGGTGATGCAGCGCCAGCCGCATATCGTGGACCGCATGAAGGATGGCGGCGTGCAGATGGTCATCAACACGACCGAGGGGGCGGAAGCGATCCGCGACAGCTTCGATATCCGCGCCACGGCCCTGAAACTCAAGACGCCGTATTTCACGACGGCGGCGGGCGCATCGGCGGCGGCGGCGGCGATCGACAACCTTCGCGACGGCGCTCTTGAAGTCGCGCCCCTTCAGTCCTATTTTCGTTCCCCTTGACCCGAGTCGCGCGCCGCGCGGCCCGTTCTTTTTTTGGTTTGAAGCCATCGCCGGACGGCGCGGGCTGGAGCATTGATGACCATGGAAAAAGTCCCCATGACCGCGCCCGGGTACGAGCGTCTCGAAGTGGAGCACAAACAGCTCAAATCGGTGGATCGTCCCTCGATCATCCGCGCGATTGCGGAGGCGCGCGAGCACGGGGATCTGTCCGAGAACGCCGAGTACCACTCCGCGCGCGAACGGCAGAGCTTTATCGAGGGGCGTATCCTGGAACTCGAAGGCCTGATGTCCCGGGCCGAGGTGATCGACCCCGCGACCCTCGACGGCAATACGATCAAGTTCGGGGCCAAGGTCACGATTGTCGACGAGGATACGGACGAGGAAAAGACCTACCAGATCGTCGGCGAGGCCGAGGCGAATATCGAGGCGGGCCTCCTGAACCTCAACTCCCCCCTCGCCCGCGCCCTGATCGGCAAGGAAGCCGGGGACAGCGTCGAGGTGTCCACCCCCGGCGGCGGGCGCGGATACGAGATCACGGGGATCGAGTACAGCTGATCGTCAGCGGGGGGCGCAGGCTTCGATCCTGCATCCCGTCCCTGAAGGGACTGCCGCGTCAGGCAGCCGCCGGGCGCGCCGCGCAAGCAAAGCACTATAGCCCGTGAAGAACGGGAACCATCCGCAACGAAGTCGTCATGACCCTTAAATCTTCCTTCAGATTCGATCGCTACACTCCCTGAAGTAGAGTATTCCCGAGGAGATTGTTCATGGCTCTTCCCGTATCGTTCTCTCCCCCGACCGCCTATTCCGCCCAGCAATCGGCACCGCCTGTCGCTATGTCGAAGGATACTTCGAAGGATTTTCCCACGGACATGACCCTGCTTCCGGCCGATCGCATGGCGGAGGGGCCGGAGCAGAACAGGGCAAGGATGACCGAGCAGCAGTCGTTCCAACGCTTGCAGGATATCCGCGCGCAGATGGAAGGTGAGGGATGGGTCGAACTGCCGGTTCCTGTTACGGAAATCCTGCGACTCGACCTGAACAGGGCGTCGAACGATGCCGTTGCCGGACAGAATGCAAAGGCGCTGTACGAAGGAATTCAGGACGTCTTCGCCAAGGGCGCATCGGCATCGCCCCGCGACGCGATGGACCGCAGCACCGTGCGGGCCGCCTGACCGTGCATCCGGACATGCCTGGCCCGCCTATCCCTGCGCGGTCCTGAATCGCAGGTTGTCGCGCGAGAGGTCGGCGACCGAGCGGCATCCCATCAACCGCATGTCGCGCTCTATCTCCGCCTTCATCAGGCCCAGCGCGCGCTCTACCCCCGGTTGTCCGGCGGCGGCAAGGGGATAGAGATAGCCGCGCCCGATGCCGACCGCCTTGGCCCCCATGGACAGCGCCTTCAGCACATGCGTGCCACGCTGCACCCCGCCATCCATCATCACGTCGATCTCGCCGCCCACCGCGTCCACGATCTCGCCCAACTGGTCAAAGGCGGCGCGGGAGCCGTCGAGTTGCCGCCCGCCGTGATTCGACAGTACGATGCCGGTGCAGCCGATATCCACCGCCCGCCGGGCATCCGCCGCGCTCATGATTCCCTTCAGGCAATACTGCCCGCCCCAGAGATCCACCATCTCCGCCACGTCGTCCCAGGTCATCGACGGGTCGAGCATTTCGGTGAAGTACTTCCCGATCGAGATCGCCCCCTTGCTCATGTCGACGTGATCGTCCAGTTGCGGCAGCGCGAATTTCGGGTGGGTGA
>ENA-ORXC01000751-ORXC01000751.1-marine-metagenome-genome-assembly--contig:-NODE-751-length-21433-cov-9.828994_pt1 | contig 21433 bp, 15 predicted proteins | sample MGYA00237865_ERZ511478 | MGnify/ENA metagenome assembly ERZ511478 | reverse complement strand
GATGTCTATTGCCCAATGATCAAAGAAGTGAAGCAATGGAGCGATAGAAAGAAGACAATTGAAGTACCTTTATTTAAGTCATACGTTTTTGTAAATATTACGGAATGTGAAAGACAAAAAGTCTTTGAAGTTCCAGGTGTTGTTCGCTATTTGTTTTGGTTGGGAAAACCTGCAATAGTCCGTGACATTGAAATGGAAACTTTAAAAAAATGGTTATCTGACGATACTGTCGAAAATTACAGTCTTACCAAATTAGAATCTGGCGATAGAGTAGCCATTAAACGTGGAGCTTTAAAAGACAAACAAGCTGAAATTATAGAAATAGGCAAAACCAGAGTTAAATTAATTTTAGAAGGCATGGGTGTTGTCCTAAATATGAAGCTGAGGGATATTGTTTGATCTATTACTTTTCTAAAGCCCACTCTTACTATTTTATAGCAATCATTACCCGATACGTCAATTATTTGACAATACACTACATTTCACAAAGAAAAAACATGCCGTTCATCGATCAAATATTTATTTGATCCAACAGCAATTCCCATTAATATTTAGAGTCCCTAAATTGACATTAACATATGACAATTAGAGTAATAAATTTATGTTGATATTATGGCAAAACCCTTCCAAAAATTAGTAATTCATAATTTATAGATTCCTTAACATTAAATTTTGGTTTGTAGGAATTAGCTACTTATGTTTGCTTCATATTATTACCTCCCCCGTAAAGTATTTAGAAGTTATAGGTTGACTTCGTTTTTATAAAGTAAACCTATGGTTAGCAACAAATATATGTGGCTGACGATGCGGAGCGCTATTCCAAATTTAGATTCATCAAACAAAATATCTATATTTTATTAATTCTTAAGTTCAGAAAATCCTATAATTTTCAAAAATCATTATTATTTAGCTCCTCAAAATTATCATTTTCATACCCCGTTGGCTTTAACCTAAAAACCAGATGAAAAAATCGTTTTTTGTCATTCCGCTATCTTTCATAGTTCATATCTTAATAATTAATGTTACGCTATATGTTTTAACCCCATATACCTATACTAACTTTTTCAGTATACTATACTATAACATTACATGGTTTATAGTCACCTATAGTATAAACTTTTATCCTACAGCGAAAAGGGAAAGTTTTGAGGTCAATTTAAAAAGCTTTTTTACTTTGATTCTTTTATATGGCTTAGTATACTTTACCTCATTTTCATTTTTAAGTCCACATCCGTATACATGGCAACATTTATTAATGGTGTACACTATTATATGCTTACTAATGATGCTGTTCAGAATGTTTTTTTATTGGGCAAGAAATCTGGTTAGAAGAGAAAATTATGTCACTACTAGAGCAGTAGTAATAGGTAGGGATAAAAATCTAAAAAAGATAAGACGCATTTTTGATATCCCAGAATATGGTTATAGATATATGGGATATTTTGACAATTATAAATCAAACAGCCCAACATACCTAGGCGATATACAAAGTAGCTTTGATTATATATTTGAAAACAATGTTGAAGAAGTATATTGTTTGGCCTCACGTCTATCAAAAGATGAAATAAAACACTTAATGAACATTGCAGACAATAGTTTTAAACGGATTAAAATTATACCGGATAACAAAGAGTTGTTTTCAAGGGCCATGTCTATTGAGTTGTATGATTCAGTACCTGTTTTAAACTTAAGAGCCTCCCCGTTAGATTTGGACTATGCAAATCTCATTAAACGAATTTTTGATATTCTCTTTTCATTATTTGTTATCATAACTGTACTATCATGGTTAGTTCCTATTGTATTTATTCTAATGAAAATAGATTCTAAAGGACCATTATTCTTTAAACAAAAAAGGCATGGTGTAAATAAGAATACCTTTTGGTGTTACAAGTTTAGATCTATGACCAAGAGTGATGACAGCGATACCAAAATGGCAACCAAAAATGACATGAGAATTACCAAACTTGGTAGGATATTAAGAAAAACGAGTATTGATGAGTTACCGCAATTTTTTAATGTTCTAAAAGGTGATATGAGTATTGTAGGCCCAAGACCACACATGGAGGTACATACCAAACAATACGAAACCTCTGTTGACAAATATCTAGTGCGTCATTTTCTAAAACCAGGTATAACTGGTTTGGCTCAAGTAAAAGGGTATAGAGGAGAAATTATTCACAAATCTGATATTATCAATAGAGTTAGATATGACATATTTTATATGGAAAAATGGTCTATTCTATTAGATATTCAAATAATTATACGCACAGTTACCAATATCTTTGTGGCAGATCACAAGGCTTATTAATTTAAAACTTTAGTACATTTATTCTTTATAAAAAACTAATGCATAACAACTAGTGTTTGCATTATATCAACACAAATTTAAAGTTTGCTCCAAAAAGCAACTAAAAAAGACATATCCATAAAAATGAATGATATCAATTTTGATTTAAAAACTTCTGAGAATAAAAATTTAGGACAGGTTTTTAAATCTTATTCCAAACACTGGCTTCTTATTACTATTTCTATTATCATATGTTTGGCACTTGTTTTTCTATATTTAAGATATAAGGCAGTTAATCAATATGAAATTAATAGTACCATCTTCCTTAAAAACAGTAGTTCCGGAAAAAACACTGGCGATATTGAAGGTTTTCGAGACTTTGGACTAATTAAAACTTCTCAAAGTTTAGAAGATGAAATTGGTATTATCACTTCATCTGGTATCATGGAAGAAGTAATTACCGACAATTTTTTCAATATAAATTTTTATGCCAAAGGAAGCATAAAAGATGTAGAAATATACGGAGAAGATGTACCTGTACAAATCTTAGTTGATGAAAACGCAGAGATTGTACCCTATGATCTGTTTATTGACATGATTTTCTTAGATGAGACCTCATACGAAATAAAAACTGAATACGAAAAACAAGAAATTAGCAGCACACATTCTTTTGGGGAAACCGTTAGAACTAAATACGGTACAATTACAGTTTTAAAAAAGCCAGAAGTAAGAAATATTACCGAATTTGGTCCAATAACCTTTGTATTATCGGATAAAGAAAAATTGGTAAGTGAATATTTAAAAAACCTAAGTGTATATCCTGATAATGATACTGGCAGTCTGCTTAGAATGACCTTTGTATCCACTCATAAAACTAAAGGTGAAGATATTCTTTCTAAGTTAATTGACACTTATATAAAGAGGACAATCAAATACGAGAATGAATTAGCGGAAAATACTATCAAAATTATAGATAATAGACTTAAATTATTATCTGGCGAAATTGAAAATGTAGAAAAATCAGTTGTTGACTTTAAAACTAAAAATGTTGTTACCGATGTTGCTAGTAATGCCGACACATATATTCAACAAGCAAATGATTATAAAGAAAAGGCTTCTGATTATCAAAGTCAAATAAACATTTTAAGTCAAATTGAACAGACTTTACTAAACGGAACTATAGAAAATTCCATAGGAGGTGGGTTTTCTATTAATGATAGAACACTTACCGATCAAATAAGCACATATAATTCTACACTAGTAGAACGTCAAAACTTATCGCAATCGGCAGTTACCTCTAACCCTATGATTGTAAAACTTGACGCCAATCTATCAAATCTACGTCAGTCGATATTACAAAATGTACAAAGCTCAAAAAACGGTCTTTCTTTAGCAAAACGCAATTTACAAGATAACGCAAATAGGTATGATGCTCAATTGGCTAGGGTACCTGGAATGGAAAAACAATTGTTAGATATTAGTAGAGACAAAAGCACAAAGGAAGGTCTTTATTTGTACCTACTTCAAAAAAGAGAAGAAGAAGTATTATCATTAGCTGTACCAGCTTCTTCTACAAGAGTTGTTAATAGACCAAAAGCTGGAATCTACCCAATTAGTCCGAATAAAAAGCTGACGTATTTAGCAGGTTTACTACTTGGCCTTTTCTTACCTATTTCGTTTATTTATTTCAAGAATACTTTCAATACAAACATCACTTCTTCAGATGAAGTGAAACAGTTGACTGCCGCTCCTTTAATTGGAGAAATTTCCAAAAACAAAGATTCTAAATTAATCTTAACTAAAGAGGAAGAGGGAGAAGAACAATCCCCTACATTAGAATTATTTCGATTATTACGTTTTAATATAGACTACTTAATAAAAGATGCCCCTAATAAAACAATAATGATAACGTCATCCGTAAAGGGTGAAGGAAAAACTTTTATTGCGGCAAATTTCGCTTTATCATTAGCATCTGTTGGCGAAAAAGTAGCTTTGCTATCATTTGATTTAAGACAGCCTTCTCTAATGAGCTATTTTAATCTAGAAGAAAAAAATGGTATTACAGATTTTATTATAAAAAAGGGAATAGACAAAGCGCCATTATTACAAGGTTATAGTAATATTGAAAATCTACAAATTATGGGCTCTGGTAAAGTAATTGGTCAAATCAGCACAATTGTTTTACATGAACGCGTTGGTATTTTAATAAATGAACTGAAACAGGAATTTGACAGAATCATTATTGACACAGCTCCTATAGGTCTTGTATCAGATGCCTATGCTCTTAACCCATTTATTGATAGTACAATTTATGTAGTACGTGAGAATTTTACTAAAAAAGAGCATTTAAGTATTGTAGAAAATATCTACCAAAACGCAAAGCTTAAAAATTGTATGGTTTTATTAAACGATACAGCTCCTAAAGATACCTACATGTAATTTTGGGAAAGAAAACTTTTTTAATATTCGTACGACTAAAAGATTTACATGTCTTTAAACAAAAGAATACTAAGTAATGGTCTAGCTTCAATTCTACAAAAAGTGGTGAGGGTTGTTGAACAATTATTCTTAGTTCCATTTTTTATTACTGCCTGGGGTGCAGCTTACTATGGTGAATGGTTGACACTCACTATAATTCCAAGTGTAATGGCTTTCTCTAATCTAGGTTTTGGTTCTGCAGCTGGTAATAGCTTCGTGTTAACTTATGCAGCAGGAAACAAGCAAAAAGCTGCAAATATAAGTAAGACCGGGTTTTACATTATCACCATAATGATTCTTGTAGCAATTATGGTCAGCATATTGACTATAGTGCTATTAGATTATTTTGATGTGTTCGAGAAATCTTTAATAGATAAAACCGATGCCATTGTAGCAGTTTCATTTATGATTGTTGCGCAATTACTAATGTTCTATTTACAATTGATGGAATCTTATTACAGAGCAGCTCAAAAAGCTGCATTGAGCATCAATTTGATTACTACAAAATCAGCATTATTAATTGGCACTGGCTTATTGGTTCTTGTTTTAGGCTATGGCGTTATTGAATTTGCTATAACCCAATTCTTTGTAACCTTATTATTTATAATTTTTTATGGTATAAAAGGTAAAAAAGTAATAGGCCTTTTTGAAACCCATGTTGGTATTAAGGATAAAAATATTTTAAAAGAAATTACTGCAAAAGGGCTCAGTTATCTAATGCTTCCTGTGTGGCAAATAATTTATTTTCAAGGAACCACCTTCGTAGTAAGAATTGTTCTAGGTCCAGAAGCTGTTGCTATATTTAATACTGTTAGAACCTTGAGCAGATCCTTCAACCAATTTTTATACTTGGTTGAACCTACTGTTTTTCCAGAATTGCAATACTATATTGGCAAAAACCAATGGGAAACTGCAAAGAAAATATTTCGTCTATCAATCTTAGGTGTTTTTTTATTATCAATAGTAGGATGTATACTATTGGCATTATTCGGTCCTTGGTTCTATAAAATATGGACAAAAAATGCTCTTGACTTACCTTTAGCTATGTGGTACGTAAGTATTTCAGGTTTAATATTTAACGCCTTATGGTATAGTGCTGAAATGGTTTTCAGAGCAGTCAACCAACCTAAAAAGATGGGTGTTTACGGTATTATAGGTGCCATTATATCCGTGGCGTTCACATATGTGTTCTCACATTACCTAGGCTTGGTGGGTGCAGCTTTAGGAGCTCTTACACTAGATGTCTTATTGGTCGTTCTAATACTACCGCTTGGTTGTAAATTAATGCACATGACCTTAGGAGATTTATTTAAACACGGTATTTCAGATTTCAAGATGCTTAACTCACAAATTAAAGCTAAACTAAAGAGCATAAAAAAATAAAAGTTCTTTTCAAGATTCTTATATGGTCTTGAAAATTACTCATAAAATATGATCAAGTCAGAAAATCATAGCATTCGTCAAATAAACCTAATACTAAAAGTAATTTTAGTACTAGGAGTAGTTGGTGAATTAATATTTTTTCCTTCCATACCTAATTTTTTCGGTTGTGTTATGGCAATCATTAGCTATATGGTGTTTTCTTATTTTTTTAAAACATTATATATCAGATTATTCCCATTTGCCTTTCTCATGTACCTTTCTATGTTCATGTACCGTTTTTTACCCCTTATTGCGACATTATTAGAAGGTAAACCTATTACTTATGGATTTGAAAGACCCTATCAAACGTTTATAGGTGAAACCATATTATTCCTAATTTCTTCTATTGCTTTCTATTTTGCTTGTAACCCACATAAGGCAACATTTAAAAATAACCTCATTCAAAAAACTTTGGATAAAGTTAAATTCTACGAAATCAATCCACCAATTATTTGGGCTATGGGCTTAATTGGTTTTATAATTAAAGGCTATAATTTGAGTAAAGGCGGTGTTGAATACGGTGATGTTTCCGGAAAATTTTTAATCGGATTAGAATACCTAATGTTTGCACCTATATGTTTATTGTTTCCAGATTTAATAAGAGTAAGATACAAACAAACAAAATTAGTCTGGATATATACTATTTTGGTAATTACCTTAAATGTAGCTTCTAACAAAAGACATTTAATTATTACACCTTTTGGTACCATGGGATTGTTATTCTTATTGCATGTTATCTTTAAAAATATAAATATTACAAAGTTAACAAGTCCACTAAAATTTATTGTAGGCGGGTTTTTTATTTTAATTTCTCTGAGCTTTCTTAGTAATCTATCAACGGCAATGTTACATACCAGAAATGTAATGCTATACGATGCTGAACAAAGAAATAATGCCGATAAATTAAAAGCCTTTGAGCAAACCATTGAAACTCTGCAAAATGAAAGTTTAATGAACCGGCTAAAAGAGAAAAAAAACAAAAAAGAATATAAACCACTAACAAATTATCATCAAAACTGGTCAGAAGAGTACGTTGATAATTTTATGTTGGCAAGATATGCCAATATGCGAATCACCGATGAAACATTGTATTTAGCTGAAAAGAAAGGCTATGGAAATAAACAAATGTTAGATTTTTTCAAAAACAGTATAATAGGCTTACTTCCTTCTCCTATTTTAAAATTGTTTGGCATTCCATTTAACAAATCTTTGTACGAATTTTCAAGAGGAGATTTATTATCAGGCAGAAGCTTGGGTGGTTATAGAGTAACCAGTCATCTCGGTGACGGCTTAGCGACATTTGGTTATTGGTATTTAATTATTCAAGCTGTGGTTTTTTTTTTAGTTTTCAAACTTTTAAACACTTTTGTATACTATAGCAAAAAAACTGTTGTTTATGCTCCACTGGCAATCATGAGTATTTTCAATTTTCTAGGTATGTTTAGAAATGCACAAGGTATTTCAGGTAATATTAGCTACTTGATCAGAGATTACTTACAGGATGTAATAACTTATTTAATAATTTTTTTATTTGTCAAAATACTATTTGCGATTGTTAATCCTGAATTAACTATAACAAAAAAAATATAAAAAATATTGATTTTACAGCGGGCCCTAATTAGCAATTTTATTAGCTTAAAACTTTGAAAATCATTTTCTTGACCCATCATGAACATTTTAGAGGTTATAGCATGAAACGCTATTGCTCATTTTTAAGTGACGGACTACGATCAAAAGGACATGAGACCAAGATTGTAAGTCCAAAAGCTATTCTCAGCAAAGATGGTATGCCAAAAAAATTGAAGAAATGGCTTCGGTATATAGACTCATTTATACTTTTTCCAATAAGGCTATTCGTAGAAAGTAAAAAATTACCCAAATCTACATTATACGTTATAACAGATCAAGCCTTGGGAATGTGGGTACCGGTATTAAAAAACAAAAACCATGTAGTGCATTGTCATGATTTTACCGCCCTAAAATCTTCATTAGGCTTAATGATAGAGAACCCTACAAGCTGGACAGGTAAAAAATATCAGCATTTAATATTAAATGGATTTTCTAAGGCATCTAATTTTATATGTATTTCTAAAAATACAGAAAAAGAATTATTGCATTTTTTACATACAGCACCTCATAAACTTGGCCAAGTTTACAATGCACTAGATCCTATGTTCAAAACTGGAGATGCTACAGATGCCAGAAACTATGTGAGCGAGCATTTAGGTTTAGACGTAAAAAACGGCTATTTAATGCATGTAGGCGGCAATGATTTTTATAAAAACAGAACGGGTGTCATTGCGCTATATAATGCCTGGCGAAAACAAACCAACAGCCCTATACCACTATTAATGATTGGTTACGAACCCTCTGAAATCTTACAAAAAAGTTATGATCGATCACCCTATAAAGAAGACATTCACTTCTTAATTAGAGTTGATAATGAATTGCTTTTGAAAGCATACCAAGGGTGTCGTTTATTTTTATTTCCCTCCTTAACAGAAGGTTTTGGCTGGCCGGTAGCAGAAGCAATGGCTTCTGGTTGTCCTGTAATAACCACAAATAGAGCCCCAATGAACGAAGTGGGTGGTAATGCCGCCATATATATAGAACGTTGCCCATCACCCGAAGCAATTATTTCTTGGGCGTCTGCATCTGCAGAAATAGTTGAAACGACATTGCAATTGACCGAGAATGAACGCGACACTGTTATAAAAAAAGGCTTGGAGCAGTCTAAAAAATTCAATGGAGAGGCTATCTTAAATCAAATAGAAGTCTTTTATCAATCCATTTTGGCGTAATCCTTACACCGTTCTATTTAAAATCATATAGATACAGTCACCAAAATGTAAGCTTCATTTTAGCTAAAAACCAGACAATATTTACTCATCATTACAATCACATCAAATATCACAAATGACTTGTGAAATATCAATACAGTACAAATCATTTAAGAACTTATCATGGAAACAACTAAAACTAAACGAATTTTATTTGTAGGATACAACTTTTCTCCGGAATTGACCGGAATTGGAAAGTATTCCGGTGAAATGATGCAATGGCTGGCCCAAAAAGGGCATGAATGCACCGTATTGACCTCATATCCCTACTACCCTTATTGGAAAATACAAGACCCTTATAGAAAGAACCGCTTCTGGTATAAAAAAGAGGTGACCAATTTTGATTCTGGTGGAAAATTACGTGTCATACGTTGTCCTATGTATGTACCTAATAAGCCAAGTGGTACTAAAAGAATGCTTTTAGATTCTACATTTTCAATTTCAGCTTTTTTAATCAGTATTCCGTTATTATTTTTAAAAAAATATACTAGAATCATTACCATTGCCCCTTCCTTCCAATTTGGTTTACTTGGTGTATTCTACAAAAAAATAAAAGGGGCCATGCATATACACCATATACAAGATATGCAAATAGAAGCTGCACAAGACTTGGGTATGATTAAATCTCCAAAACTTTTAAAGGCATTATATGGTGTTGAAAAATACATCTACAACAACACCGATGTCATTAGCAGTATTTCTGATGGCATGATCGAAAAAATTGAACGCAAGGCCCAAAAACCTATTTCTTTTTTTCCCAATTGGACAGAGACGAATACCTTTTACCCTATTAAAAACAGTAACGATTATAAAAAAAATTGGGGCTTTAAATCATCGGATTTTATAGTACTATATTCCGGTGCAATAGGTGAAAAGCAAGGTTTAGATGCCATTTTAACTTCTGCAAAAGATCTAGAAGCCCATGAACATTTACAATTTATCATTTGTGGGACAGGACCCTATAAGGAAGTTTTGAGAGCGAAAGCACAAAGCATGAATTTGAACAATGTTCATTTTATGCCTTTACAACCTAAAGACAAGTTTAATAAATTTTTAAATATTGCAGATATACATCTAGTCATTCAAAAAGAAAAAGCTAGTGATTTGGTGATGCCCTCTAAGCTAACAACAATATTGGCCGTGGGTGGCTTGGCATTAATTACAGCCAATCCTTCATCTAGTCTACACCGGGTAGTGAGCAAACACGGCATGGGCATTTTAGTGGCCCCAGAAAATCAAGAAGCCCTAAATACAGGAATTTTAATTGGGCTAGGGGAATTGGATAATCAAGATATTAAAAGGGCGGCTCGTAATTATGCAGAACAGTACTTAGCTATAGATACTGTGATGCATAGTTTTAATAAAAAAATTACCGCTTAACAGCATAAACCTACTATGTATTTCATCGATAAAGCCTATACAATGAACTATTAATCATATAACCTATCTAATTACTTTTTACATTTAAACTTCGTCATTACAACATTTTAATTTCAGTTGCAATATGTTATTGAAGGCATTCAATATCCCCTACATTATACACCTATAATGAAATAGTATACAATGGCACTTTATTCAATTTGACCATGCAAAATAGTTTTTCCAAAATGCTTTTTTCAATTAAGACTAAAATCATCAGTCCTAAACTGGTAGAGCTCTATGAAAAGTCGAATGAAAGTTTACAAGTAGATGACATAGCTGTGTTAAATTTTAAAAATCGCCAAGAACTTTTTAAACACGCCATTACTTATTCTAGTTTTTACAAAAATAAATATGCGCATCTAGATTTTGCTGAAATTGGATTAACTACAAATAAAGATTTTCTTAAAATCCCTCCTTTAACTAGAGATGAATTACGTTTAAACTTTGATCAAATTAAGTCTAATAATGTAAAACTTAATAAATGCAGAAAAGCGAGTACTTCTGGAAGCACAGGCCCTTCCGTATCAGTATTACACGACAAAAGACACCCAGAAACTCCTATACGGTGGCGAATTTTAGATTGGTGGGGTATACAACCTTGGGAAAACCAGGCTTTCATCTATCGCTTTAAAAAACCATTCTGGGAACGTTTTTACAATACTCTAATGTGGTGGCCTACCAAAAGAGTTTTTTTGGCCGCAGCAAATCCCAGTAAAGAACAATTAGCCGCTTTTGTAAAAAGATTTAATCAAATTAAACCTAGCCTACTTCAGGGTTATGTAGATGTCGTTTTTGAATTTGCATTATATCTTTTGGATAATAATATCAAAATTCATCCGCCCAAAATGGTCTGGGTAACTTCTGCCCCGTTATTTGAAGAACAACGAGAGTTAATGGAAAAAGCATTTGGGGCGCCTGTATGTGATCAATATGGAAACACAGAAATCATGCTGATAGCCGCAGAATGTCCAGAACAGAATGGGTTACATATCATGCAAGATACGGTACATATAGAGTTTGTAGATGCCAATAACCAACCTGTACCGCCAAATACTTCTGGAAAAGTACTTTTGACCGATTTAACCAATTTTGCCTTCCCTCTAATACGTTATGAAATTGGAGATGAAGGGAAATACCTTGACCATAAATGTACATGTGGGCGTTCGCTACCACTTATGGACAATATTAAAGGGCGACAATCCAAACAAATTGTAACTCCATCAGGTCTTCGTATAAAGGGGGAGCACCTAATGGCCATGTTCGATGGCCATATGAAGGCTTTTAGAGAAATTCAATTACAGCAACAGCCAGATTACTCGGTCTGTATCCTATATGTACCTAGAAAAGCTGAACAATGTAAAATTGAAATAGAAGAAATGGTTCAGTTGTTAAAACAAAGGGCTAGATTTGAAATAACGGTAACACATAAAGAGACCGAGCATATTAAACGAGTAGGTAAAAAATCTCCATTTATCATCAGTGAACTTTAACAATATTTGGTTTATGAATTCATCTGAAAAATTAAAGGTAAAGGCCAAAGAGATATTAGAGAAATCTTTAAGTATTAAATATCATTACACCTCTAATAAGACAGCAAAAAAGCTACTCAAGAATATAGAATTAGAAAAAGGAAAACTTGATTCCAAAACCAAAAAGATAGCCAAAGAATACGCCCAAGACGTTTTGGGTTGGAAAGGATTTGCACCATGGTTATATGTATACAGTCATATGTACGGTCAATTCAAAGAAGGCTGGTTACCCGATAATTATTTTGGTAAAATCGTCATACCCGAAATACAAGGAGACTATGGGAAAATTTCATTTTTAAAACCCTTTGCTAATAAGCTATTCAATGACCAAGTATGCCCAGACTTGGCACATTACATAAATGGGCAATGGTTCTCATCCACCTATGAAATAAGAACAGCAAGCGATATAGATGAACTTATTAAGCAAAATACTACCTATAATAACACAAAAGTAATCAATAAATTAGATTACAGTTATCAAGGACTTGGTATACATATTTATGATAAGAATACCTTTGATGCACAACATGTATCTAAAAATGGTAATGGGGTTATACAACCCTTTATTAATCAACATGAGTTTTTCAATCAATTTAGCCATGGCGCCGTAGCAACGCTACGTTTAACCACAGTTATTGACACAGACGGCAAAGCCTCTTTAAGAGCAGCTTTACTTAGATTAGGAAAAACCAAACAGACACATGTACAATCTAAAGACCAAGTACTCGTGGCAATAGATTTAGCAACAGGTAAATTTTCTGACATAGGCTATAGCAGTTCATTTACTGCTATAAATGCCCACCCGGATACCAATACCACCTTTAAAGATAAGACCATACCCTATTATGAAAAATGTGTCAAATTGGTTTTAGAACTTCAAAATAAAATGCCCATGATCAAACTAATAGGTTGGGATTTGGTCATAGATGATAAAAATGAGGTAGTTATTATGGAATGGAACGGTTATGGTGCCGGAATTGCCTTTTCTGAAGCGACACAAGGACCGGGCTTTCATGATTTAGGTTGGGAAAGTTTTTATAAAAGTTGATAAGAAAAATCTTATCAATTAATTAATGTAGTGTTTTTTATATGAAAATAAATTACTTTTTTAGAAATCCTAAAGTAGGTTATTCTATACAAAGAGTATTCCAAACAGTAAATGAAAAAATTTCTGAGAATACACAAATTGAAGAATTATTTCTACCAAGTCCTAAATCAAATATATTATCAATTTTAAGGAATGGTCTTTATGCTAGAAATCATCAAGGGAAAATAAATCATATTACTGGCGACGCACATTATTTGACTTTTTTTTTGACATCTAAGAAAACCATTATTACCGTACATGATATCATGTATTATTCTTATTTAAAAGGGTTAAAGAAAAAAATATGGAAAGCATTATACATCAATTCTCTGAGACGAGCTGGAAAAGTCGTGTTTATATCTGAATTTGCTAAACAACAAGTTCTTCAAGAGTTAGATCTACCTAAAAGTAAATACTGTGTAATACCAAATCCAGTATCATCAGATTTTTTAAAAAAAGATAAAATTTTTAATACACAAAAACCCATAATCCTACATATCGGAGCACAATCAGATAGAAAAAATCTAGGTCGTTCAATAGCTGCATTAGAACATATTTCATGTCATTTAAGAATAATTGGAAAAATGAACATAGAGATTACCAGTTTATTAGAAAAACATAACCTTGAATATTCAAACGTTTCAAATTTAACTAATGAACAAATTGTTAAGGAATATGAAAATTGTGACATTGTAAATTTTCCATCTCTCTTTGAAGGTTTCGGAATGCCTATAATTGAAGGACAAGCAGTAGGAAGAGCTGTAATTACATCAAATATATCACCTATGAAATATGTGGCCGGCGATGCTGCGGTTTTAGTAAATCCAACTGATATTGCGAGTATTAAAGCAGGGTATTTGAAAATTATAAATAATGAATTGTTTCGTAAAGAAATAATCCAAAAAGGTTTTGAAAATATAAAACAATATAAAGTCGAAAATATCGCAAAAGAGTATTTAATTTTATATAAAGAAATGATAAAATAATGAAAAAAATACTATCAATAATAGTCGTTTTTTTTCCTTGGAAAATCAAAAGATATCTTTTGATTAAAATATGGAAGTATGAAATTCATCCATCTGCGAAAATTGGAATAGCCTATATTTTTCCTCAAAAGCTGATAATGAAAGAAGGTTCTAAAATCGAACACCTTAATGTTGCAATCAACCTGCAATCAGTTACTCTTAATAAAAATGCATCTATAAATCGGTCAAACTGGATAACGGGGTTTCCTGTAAATACCGAATCAGCACACTTTAAGCATCAAATGGATAGAGAAAGTAAATTAATTCTTGATGACGAAGCTTCGATTACTAAAAAACACCATATAGATTGTACAAATAGTATTATTATTGGAAAATATTCTGTCATAGCGGGTTATAGTTCCCAATTACTGACTCATTCTATAAACATTATAGAAAACAGACAAGATAGTTTACCAATAATAATTGGAGATTATTGTTTTGTTGGTACTAATTGCGTGATATTGGGTGGTGCAAAACTACCATCTAACTCTGTACTTGGAGCTAAATCATTACTCAATAAACAATTTACCGAAGAATATCATTTATATGGAGGTAACCCAGCTAAGCAAATTAAGTTATTACCAAAAGACACCAAATTTTTCAAAAGAAAAAGTAGATATACTATATAAATGAAAATACTACGAATTATACCTAGTATGAATCCTGAGAAAGGCGGTCCTTGTCAAGGCATTCGTAATGCAATACCTGAATTAAAAAATTTAGGGATCACGAATGAAGTAGTTTGTTTGGATGCCTCAACCTCTAGCTATCTAGGACAAGACACTTTCGCAATTCATGCCCTCGGAGAAGCTAAAACACCATGGCAGTACAATAAAAATCTATTACCATGGCTTAAAAAAAATCACACTAAATATGACGCCATAATAGTTCATGGACTATGGTTATATCATAGTCATGCGGCTATTAAATCAATTACTTCATACACAAAGAACAGTACAGTTATCCCAAAAATATATGTAATGCCTCATGGTATGCTTGACCCCTATTTCCAAAAAGCCGACTCTCGTAAACTAAAAGCACTACGAAATGATATTTATTGGAAACTAATAGAGAACAAGGTGATAAATGAGGCCGACGGAATATTATTTACCTGTGAAGAAGAATTGTTATTGGCAAGAACGACTTTTCCAAATTATCATCCTAAAAAAGAGATTAATGTAGGTTACGGAATACAACCACCGCCAGCACATACACTAAAAATGCGTAAAGCGTTTGCGGAAAGAGTATCGCAATGGAACGGTAAACCACATTTATTATTTTTAAGCAGAATACATCCCAAAAAAGGAGTAGATCTCTTAATTAAGGCGTACTTAAAATTAGAACAAGAATTAGAACATTTACCTCAACTTGTTATTGCAGGGCCTGGTTTGAAGGATGGATATGGTATTGCAATGCAAGAACTAGCTTCTTCTTCTAAAAATATACTATTTCCAGGTATGTTAAAGAATGATGCCAAATGGGGCGCATTTTACGAGTGTGAGGTTTTTGTGCTACCTAGTCATCAAGAAAACTTCGGTATTGCAGTTGTTGAAGCGTTAGCTTGTTCAAAACCCGTGCTTATAAGTAATAAAGTAAATATTTGGCGTGAAATAGAAACAGCAAATGGCGGCATAGTTAAACAAGATACCGAAGATGAAACTTATGACTTGCTAAAAGAATGGCTAACTTTTAGTGCGTCTCAAAAATTAGAAATGTCTAATAATGCTTTTAAAGTATTTGATAACTATTTTACAGTAGCTAAAGCTGCTCAACAATTTCTAAGCGGCATAAACTATGCATAATATAGATACCTATACCGGTTCATCTTTTTCTTTAAAAAACAAAATTGCTAGACTTATATGGAATTTCACATACTTTGTTGTATTTAAATATTCACCCAAACCCTTTCATGAATGGCGCTCAGTGATACTCAGGCTCTTTGGTGCTAAAATAGGTAAGGGTGTTCACATATACCCTAAAGTAAAAATTTGGGCACCATGGAATCTAGAAATACATGATCAAGTAGGTGTAGCTAATGGCGTAGATTTATATTCACAGGGTAAGATTATCCTAGGCTATAGATCTATTATATCTCAACGTTCCTATATCTGCACTGGTACACATGATTTTAATCTTAAAGGACATCCTTTATACACTCGACCTATTACTGTTTCAAAATTTGCATGGGTGGCAGCTGAAGCTTTTATAGGACCAGGTGTAACCATTGGCGAAGGTGCTGTTGTAGGTGCGAGAGGCGTTGTTTTTAAAGATGTGGAACCATGGGCAGTTGTAGGTGGTAATCCTGCCAAATTTATTAAAAAAAGAGAATTTAAAGACTAATGAATTCCATATCTACTATTATTCTTACCTATAATGAAGAAAAACATATTGAACGTTGTGTAACTAACGCTTTTCGTTTTTCTGAGACCGTTTATTTAATAGATTCTTTTTCTTCAGATAAGACCGTTGAACTTGCTAAATCACTAGGCGCAGTCGTATTTCAGAATGAATGGAAAAATAATCATGCTATTCAATTTAATTGGGGCTTAGAAAATCTACCAATCAAAACTGATTGGATCTTTCGGCTAGATGCCGACGAATATTTAACAGATAGTCTAATTGATGAAATAAATGATAAAATTCCTCACTTAGAAAGTGATATTACTGGAGTTATTTTTGAACGAAAAATGTATTTTCTCGATAAATTAATGACCAAAGGCATGATTCAAATGAACATGTTACGTTTATTTAGAAACAAACATGCCATTTGCGAGAATCGGTGGATGGATGAGCACATTGTTTTAACCAAGGGTGAAAGTATTTTGTTCAAGGGATATTTTGTGGACCATAATCTAAACCCATTAGGTTGGTGGATTGATAAACATAATAATTATGCAACACGTGAAGCAGTAGAACTTCTTAATATTCAATATAACTTTATACCAAGAGATGAAGATTTAGAAAAACCACATCTAATGTCTACAGATGCCCAATCTAAAAGAGATAAGAAGAAAAAATATGCCGAAATGCCGCTATTTTGGAGATCTTTCATTTATTTCATTTATCGTTATATCTTTAAAATGGGCTTTCTTCAAGGGAAAGAAGGCTTTTTATGGCATTTTTTACAAGGTTGGTGGTATCGAACATTGGTGGATGCCAAAGTTTTTGAAATAACGAAAAATTGCGGTTCTGATACAATTAAAATAAAAAATTATATAAAGGAAACATATAATTTGAACATTTAGATTTTAGAATACTAACTAATTTTGTGAATATGTAAAGGTTATTTCTCAACATACTAATTAGTATTCAGAAATTCTTATAAATTCTATTTCTACTTCAATCTTTCCTATATTTCCAAATTCTTTGTTCGCGTATAAATATATTGGCTTTAAACCACTTACATATGTTTCATCATTAAAAGTCTGCGATGAAACACCAATTGTTTTGGATACTCTTTGCAATAAATTATCTTTTTGACTACTGCTTATGCCTAATGTTATCTCAATATCCGGTATTAAATTTTCGACCGTTGAAGCAGTTAACTTCAGTAGTTTAAACCCATAAGGTATTTCTAAGTCCAATTTTTGACTAGTACCGTTCTCTAATGTTACCACTTCAAATTTTGTCCAAACATCTTTCCTAACATTATCGGTTTGTTCAATTACCAAATTATTTTCCGTATCAATAATCCTTGCATAATTAGTATTTGTATTATCGCTGTTTGCTAATAACACCCTTATACTTTTTTCTATTGGTTGCTCATCAATTGACCTCCAACCATTAACTTCTATTTCATAGTAATTATTTTCACCATTCACCAATGTATTGTCATCTTGAAAAATAACAGCTCTAAAATCTTCTAATGATGTATGACTCTCAATACTTAAACTAGAGTTAATAACAGTATTGTTCAATCCACTAATTCCAAAAGGACCAGCTCCTGAATTGTTCAATTCATTTACGAAAATATTTACATTATCCATTGTCACTCCATTACCCCACACATAATCCATAGGATAAATAGATACCTTATTTGATAAGTCTTTTAAGGTCATATTGGTAATTGTTGTGTTGTTCAATTCTCCAACAAATCGTAATGAATTAAATTTGTAATCTGGATTAAAAATCTCCATTCTACTTTCAGCATAAATATTACGAAAAACTCCATTAGTTATTCCTCCCCAGTCTCCTAAACCATCTCTTCTATAGGATTTATAATTATCCACAACCACATTTTCTAAATCATTGACCAATTTTAGTGAATGACAATATCCATTAGACCCTCTGACCAAATCAGAACCTATATAATTACCGTAATCGACAGTGTTTAATATTTGAATATTTTTAGATATAAAATCCGTAGAACTATCGGAATTAATATAAAATAAATGAGGTGGTGGCATCCAATAATCCCCTCCAACTCCTGCACCTCCAATATTATTTCCTGACACATCTTGTAAATCTGAATATCTATAAGATTTGAGCTCTATAGAATAAAAGTCATCTACAATCCCTTGAATTCCCATAATAATGCCATCCAATAGAACATTTTTAAATACTATTTTTTTAGGAACCTGTGTTACTCCATTTCCATTAACGACTGTTTGATTAGCTCCAAATTCCTCTTTAAATTTAACAGCCCATTGTATAAACTTATCTGCAGTTTGTCCTTTAGATTTGAAAGATACATTTTCAAGAATTACATTTTCACCTCCTGACATAAATAAAACAGCTCTAAAAGCAATAGGAGACCTAGATAAAGGAGTGCTAGAGTTGAAAATAATATTGTGCCTAGCAGTTAAATAATGCTCAAGCTGCATTTGATTTGAATAATGTGTATTGACATCCCATCCAAAAGTTGTATCATAAGTCTGATCATAAAGAATATTTAAGTTTTTAATGGTAATATTTTTTGTTAACGCTATAATGAATGCCGGTGAAAGCAAATTATTAACAATAATACGAGCATCATTTGCACCTTCAATCCATGTATTGTCTTCTAAAAAAATTGATTTTGTTCCTGTTTCTTCTACATCAAGAAACATATCACGGTCAACAAGAACTTTTAGATTTAAAGAATCTGCATAGGCCAAGGTTTCTACAAAAGCTTCTCTATCATCTGTAACGCCATCCATTACCGCTCCAAACCAATGGGGTCTAACATATTCATTTCCGTATGTACCCGTAAAAGTCACCTCTTCTACTATAGGCTCGCTTGAAGCTGAAGAAATAAGAGTATCATCTCCTTCAACGGTACCGTTTTCTAGTTGCCCTTCATCAAAATACAACGTTACATTTGCAGGTAGCTCAATAACTTCACCATTAAGATCAAAGTGATCGTTAATTTCAAATACGGAGTTTGCGTAATCGTCAGGAATATTATTCCAATCAAAATCACTAGGTATTTTAATTATATTTTTAGGGACTTGATTCTGAGAATCTTCTGCAGTATCATTTATGACATATTCAGAAAGTAAATCAGCATCTTTAGCGCAGGAAATTTGTAAAAAAATTATGCTAAGACCAATTAAAAAACGTGAAAAGTTTTTATTATCAAATTTCATTGTAGCACCTTATGTAAAACTTTCTAAAAGCTTATTGAATAACTATCTCTAAAGACATGTTACAATCTAAACGATTAAGCTAACATAATTTATACGCTATAGATAACTTTTTAGATTAGCGACATATACTTTTATCAATACTTCAAAATTTTACAAAAAAATCTACTTAAAATTCAATTTACAAAGCTATTAAGCAATATATATTAAGGGGAATTCAGACTAGAAATATCATATCTAATTTAAATGCATTAACACAAGGTTAAATTTTTTTAATGATACCGTTTAAATTACTTAACTGCAGAATTTACATTACCACTGGTTGACATTTTAGCCTTCACCAAATGCTTAGCAAAAACACCACCATAATAAATATAGCGTCTCCACATTCTTTTAGGCTCTTTTAAAAGACGACCTAACCATTCTAAACCTAAATCTTGCCAAATTTTATTAGGTCTTTCCACCGTACCTGCATAAAAATCAAATACAGCGCCTATAGAACAGATGATTTTAGCATTGAGTGCATTTTTATGTGCATAGCTCCATTTTTCTTGCTTTGGAGCGGTCATACCCACAAATAATACATCTGGGCTAAAATTGTTCACCTCTTGTATCATTTTAGCGTTATCTTCTTCTGTAAAGTTTGGTTTATAAGGTGGAGAATAACTACCCACTTTTACATTAGGGTAATCCTTTTGCAATCTAGCCTTTATTTTAGCCAAGGTTTCATTAGAAGCACCTAAGTAAAAACAAGAACCGCTTATTGCATTTAAACGTTTTAATTGAAATTCATGAAAATCTGCACCAGCTATTTTCTTGACTTTATTGCCATTTAACCACTTTGATGCCAATACAATACCTACACCATCCGGTAAAATAACATCACTATTTAAAAGTGCTTCTTTGAAAGTAGCGTCTTCTTCTGCTATACAATAAGAATATTGATTAATAGTATTCACCAACAGTTTTGATTTGTTAGGTAAATCATCAAGGGAAGAATTATAAATAGGGTAACCAAGACATAAAACTTCTGAATTAGCTTCAGTAGCAATCATATATTCATTTAAAATCATAGTAATTACATTCTATTAAAACCAGTAGCCTGAAAAAAGTTCTAAACTTGGAATAGCAATTACTCCGGGGGATTTAGATATGGCATACAAAAATATCGAATTATAAATATTTAACAATAAGATAACGATAAAACACGTAAAATGTAGACTAATTGTAATTAAAATATGGTATCATCAAAAAATTAAGATTTTTTTGTAGTAAAAATTTTACAAAAAAAGCTTTATGCATTTTATAGGTGATGTCAAAACAATATCAAGTATGGTGTCGCAACATTTTCAATATCAGAATTAAACCAAAATCCACGTTAACATTCTATTTTTTAGTAGTTATCATTTTTAGGCCTTTATCCACATTAAACTAAAAAATTACCTTGTTTATACTACTAGAACAACATTCAACGAAAAAACCAGTTATTTAAAGAGAGTACACAATATGTGCTCAACGCTTCAATATTTATTCATGGCCCAATGATATAAATAAACGTTATGCTAAGAATCACCTTTAAAACCATGTACTGTAACACTACTGTGCTTATTTTAATGTTATCGGTATTCCCTTTATTACAACTGGGTTCTTGTACTTCAGATCCAGATATTATTAATGAAGGAGTTATTGTAGATGCCCCATCAGAAGAATCTATTTTTATTCCAGTTCTTCAAATTACCGAGTTTATCATTCAATCTATAGATAACACTGGTTTAAACT
>ENA-ORXC01000745-ORXC01000745.1-marine-metagenome-genome-assembly--contig:-NODE-745-length-21488-cov-3.976367_pt1 | contig 21488 bp, 18 predicted proteins | sample MGYA00237865_ERZ511478 | MGnify/ENA metagenome assembly ERZ511478 | reverse complement strand
TTTTTTTTTTTAATGATACGGCGACCACCGAGATCTACACTCTTTCCCTACACGACGCTCTTCCGGTCTCGCCGTCGGTGACGAGGGCATCGATGGCACTCGTCAATGCCGCCCCGTCCGCCGTCAGGCGCAGGATCGGACGGGCGCAGGACCCCTCCAGAATGCCGGGAACATCGCCGCCGGTCAGGGTGTCGCGGGTATTGGCCGGGTATTCGCGCGACCCGACGCAGCCCCGCCATTTCGGCCCGGTGACCGTCTCGCAACTCGTCGTATGGGTCCCGGTCGGCGCGGAGTCGCATTCCTGCTTCTGGCACTGGAACGACGGCCCCGGGTCGCATTGCTCGCGCGAGCATGACCGCGAGACGCCATCCTCCGTGCAGGTATCCGTGACGGTCGAACAGGACTGGTTCGAGCAGGTCGATTGCACCTCCCTGCAATTCGAATAGCTCATGTCCGGCGTGGAGGTGCATTGCTCGCTATCGGGCACGTCCGCCGGAATGTCGAGGCCGGATACCGCGCGGTTGTCCAGGCCGACATTGATGTGCCGGGCGAAGGGGACGAGGGCGATGCGCACGGTCTCGAACTCGGTCAGGGTCGCCACCAGGTCGCGCGCGGCATCGCGCATGGTCGACATCTTCGCGCCGTGTGCCATCGAACCGGTCGTGTCGAGCACCAGCGCCAGTTCCAGCGGTGGCGGGGGGGCGAAGGTGACGTTGCTGCGCACGCCGATATCGAACGTGTCCCGGCCCACCAGTTTCAGGATGGTATTGTCGCTCCTGAAATCCAGTTCCGCCGTGTAGGAATTCTCCTCCCGGGTGATCGTGATCTTCGCATCCTCGGGAAATCCTTCATGGGTCGCGCTCATGAAGTCGCGCACCAGCGTCTCGCGCCGGGCCGCCGTCATGGTATCGGCGTCCTCGTCGCGGAAGGTGGACAGCAGGGCGGCGTCGAGATCGTGCTGCGCGATCATCCGCTGGCGCATGGCATTCGAGAGATCCACCGCCCCGCCGACGGCGCTGACCAGTACGAGAAACACGAACCCCATCATGATCGACAGTGAGCCGTTCGACCGCGATCCGAACAAGCGCACTTCGGAGGAAATTATCATGTAAATGTACCTTTTAATATTGTAATCGGATATTAAAAGGGGAGTGCTAATTAGCTATAAAAGAAAATACTTAACGGCACGGTAACGATATATACTCAATACATCTATAGATATTAATCCTGTTACTTGGTATCTTCGATGCATACCATATCGTGAAAGGTCCGGTTTCATCCGGGGCAGGAGAGAAGCCGGAACGGTCACCCGTTGCCGTCACCCATTGCCGTTGCCCGATGTCAGACCGCCGCGAAGCGGCTCGCGACCCAGTCGTGGAAGCAGTGCGTCGGTGCATCCATGGCGGGCGAGAACTTGCCGCCGTCGAACAGGTCGCCCCGGCGTCCCTTCTGCATCCCCTCGACCACGCCGATATCCTCCATGAAGATTTCCTTCCACAGGGCGGCGTTGCGGATGCGCAGGTCGGCGTAGTCGTCGCCGGTCATCCCGGGCGTGGCGTAGTACAACTCGATATGCTCGACCGTTTCCTGCGGCCCGACCGCCTCCAGCAGGATGGCGAAGCTGTGGTCCCGGTGGACGCCGAACAGGACGTTCGGAAAGAACGACACGTATTCCGCGCCGGTATCCCACTTGTCCGACAGCCCTTCGAAATTCGCGAATCTCCGCTCGCCCCCGCCCAGATCGGGGTTGTAGACGACGGTGCCCTGGCCCGAGAACTGCCGCGCCTCGACGATGTCGTAGTGATCCTCCAGCCGGGAATAGCTGTTCAGGCCCGGGTGGACCCAGGGCAGGTGATACGATTCGCAGTAGTTCTCGACCGCCAGCTTCCAGTTCGTCTCGACGTGCAGCTTGAAGGACGAATCGGCCCCGCCGTGGTGATTGGGCTGCTCCAGTTCGGCCCAGCGGGCCAGCAGCGTGGCGGCGTGCTCCTCGAAATCGGGGGCCTTGCCGTCCAGGTTCACGAAGATCACGTCCCGCCATACCCGGCTGCGCACCTCGATCAGGCCCAGCGTGTCCCGGTCGATATCGGCATGCGCATTCCGCCCCGGCCCGCCGACATGGGGGGTGGCCTTCAGCGCGCCCTTCAGATCGTAGCACCACGAGTGATAGGGGCACCGCAGCGCCCCTTCGATCCGGCGCGGCTCCTGCAACAGCACCATCCCGCGATGGCGGCAGGCGTTGAGGAAGACGCGCACCGCGCGGTCCTTGCCCCGCACCACGATCAACTCGCTGCCGCAGAAGCTGACGGGCCGCGCATCCCCCGGCTCCGGCACATCCTTGGCAAAGCCCATCCCGGCCCAGGTGGCGGCGAAGACGGCGCGGCGCTCGTCCTCGAACGTCTGCGGGTCGGTGTAGTAGCGGTTGGGCAGGCCGCGCGCCGTCTCGATCGGGGCGGAGACGGCGTCGAGCATCGCCTTGTCGTGGATGGTCATGGTGCTGTCCTCCGCTGCCGGGCGCAGATGCCCATCGTCACAGCGTCGGTCGGAAATCGGCGAGGGGCTGGGGCAAACTCGACATTCCCTCCCGCAAAAACGGCGAACGCGCCCTTTTCCTGCGCGATCAACCCGCGTAGACAGCGCCCATGATCACAATCCGAAACCTGAATTTCGCCATGGAGGGCAAACCGCTCTTCGAAGGCGCGAGCGCATCGATCCCCCCCCGCACCACCGTCGGGGTCGTGGGGCGCAACGGCTGCGGCAAGACCACGCTGTTCCGGCTGATCCGGGGCGAGCTGGCACTGGACGGCGGCGATATCGACATCCCGCGCCAGGCCCGCATCGGCGGCGTGGCGCAGGAGGCCCCGGCCAGCGACCAGACGCTGCTGGAAACGGTGCTGGCCGCCGATCTGGAGCGCGCCGACCTGCTCAAACGCGCCGAGACGGAGATGGACCCGAACGAGATCGCCGAGATCCAGACCCGGCTGGTCGATATCGACGCGCATTCGGCGGAGGCGCGCGCCGCATCCATCCTGCAAGGACTGGGCTTCGACACCGACGCGCAGAACCGCGCCTGCTCGGAGTTTTCGGGCGGGTGGCGGATGCGGGTGGCGCTGGCCTCGGTGCTGTTTTCGGCCCCCGACCTGCTGCTGCTCGACGAGCCGACCAACTATCTCGACCTCGAAGGCACGATCTGGCTGGAGAACTATCTTGCCCGCTATCCGCATACCTGCCTGATCATCTCGCACGACCGGGGGCTGCTGAACCGCGCGGTGAAGGGAATCCTGCATCTCAGCGACGGGAACCTGACCTATTACAAGGGCGGGTACGATTCCTTCGACGCCATGCGGCAGGCCCGGCTGGAGCAACAGGTCGCCGCCAAGCGCAAGCAGGACCTGCAACGCGCCCATATCCAGAGCTTCGTGGACCGCTTCCGCGCGCAGGCGAGCAAGGCGCGGCAGGCCCAGTCCCGCCTCAAGATGCTGGAGAAGATGAAGCCGCTGGCCGCCCTGTCCGAGAATGCCGTCGCCGGGTTCCAGTTCCGCACGCCCGAGGAACTGCCCCCGCCCCTGATCGCGGTATCCGGCGGCGCGGTGGGGTATGACGGCCCGCCGATCCTGTCGAAACTCAACTTCCGGCTGGACCAGGACGACCGCATCGCCCTGCTCGGCGCGAACGGGCAGGGGAAGTCGACCCTGTCGAAGCTGCTCGCCGACCGTCTGGAACTGATGGACGGCACGGGCACGCGGTCCCGCAAGCTGCGCATCGGCTACTTCGCCCAGCACCAGCTCGACGAGTTGCGCGAGGACGAGACGCCGATCCAGCATATCGCCAGCCGCTTCCCCGACGAGACGCCGGCCAAGCACCGCGCCCGCCTAGGCGTGGCGGGGTTCGGGTCGGATACGGCGGATGTGGAGGCGCGGCGGCTGTCCGGCGGCCAGCGCGCGCGGCTGCTGCTGATGCTCGCCACGCTGGATGCGCCGCATTTGCTGATTCTCGACGAGCCGACCAACCACCTCGATATCGAAAGCCGCGAGGCGCTGATCCATGCGCTGAACGATTACGGCGGCGCGGTCATCCTCGTCAGCCACGATGCCCATCTGGTCGAGATGGTCGCGGATCGCTTCTGGCTGGTCCATGACGGGCAGGTGAAGCCGTATGACGGCGACATGGCGGATTACAAGAAATTCCTGCTGTCCCAGCGCGGCGGGTCCGCCCCCGGCCCGACCGACCCGGCCAAGATCGCCAAGGCGGCGAAGAAGGCTCAGGCGAAGGCGGCCAGGGCGGCGAAATCCGCCCCGAAACCCGCGACCCCCGACCCGGCCCCCGCGAAACCCAGATCCGCCCCCGCCCGCCTCTCCCCCGCCAATCTGCGCGAGGCGGCGGCGAAGGGCGAAGCGCGGGTGACGGCGTTGCAGGGGATGCTGGCCCGGATCGACGAGCGGCTGAACGAGGTGGCCCTGGGCGACACCGTCTCGCCCGCCGAACTGGAGAAGCTGGGGATCAAGCGGGGCGAGATCGTCGACGGCCTCGCCCGGGCCGAGGAAATGTGGATGGCGGCACTGGAGCAGATGGACACGGCGGGGTGACCGCTGTGGAATGGGAGGGAGGACTTCCGTATCAGGGCGCGGGCGTGCTCTCGCGCGCCTTGGTCCAGCGCCCGCCATCCTGCTGCCAGTAGGTCGCTTTGACGGCGGCGGTGGCGCGCTTCCACTGGGCGCGGGCCATCGACAGCGCGGCCTCGTCGTCCCCGGCGAAGAGGATCACGACCCGCTCGAACCCGGCGAAATCGGCGGTATCGGCGGCGTCGACCAGAAACAGCGCATCGGCCCCGTTCGGAATCTCGTCGCCGGTGGTCAGGTAGATCGGCTGACGCTCGGGCGCATCGCATCCGGTGCGCGCGTGGGGCAGGAAGCTGTCGTCGCGATAGGTCCACAGATGCGTATCCAGCGTCTCCATCCGCTCCGCACTGCCGCACCGCACGACCGCGCGCCACCCCTTGGCCAGCGTCCGCTCCAGCAGGTCGGGGAGGGCGCGTTCGAGGGGGTGGGCGGTAAGGTGGTAGAACAGCGCCTCGGGCATGGGGGAGTGTCCTCGGGGTGTTAGCGCCTCTGCCCCGGGCAACGACCCGGGGCCTCGCTGGATCGTACTCCGCTCGTCGAGGCCCCGGGTCGTTGCCCGGGGCAGAGCGTCTATCTCTTCTACGCCCCGGCCTTCGGCTCGAAATTGTCCCGCACCATCCGGTTCAGCGTGGCGACGCCCCAGCCGGATGCGCCCTTGGGGTGCAGCGGTTTGGCTTCCTTCAGCAGCGTGACCCCGGCGATATCGATATGCGCCCAGGGGCTGTCATCGACGAAGCGTTGCAGGAATTGCGCGGCGGTGATCGACCCGGCATTGCGCCCGCCGACATTCTTCATGTCCGCCAGCGACGATTTTATCAGGTCGTCGTAGTCCTTGGACAGCGGCAAGCGCCAGATCCCCTCGCCCTCGGCCTGCGCCGCATCGGCCAGTTGTCCGGACAGGGCATCGCTGTTCGAGAACAGGCCCGCATTGTGGGTGCCGAGCGCGACGATGATCGCGCCGGTCAGGGTGGCGAGGTTGACGGTCGCGGCGGGCTTGAACTCGCGCTGGGCATAGGTCAGCAGGTCGGCGAGGACCAGCCGCCCCTCCGCATCGGTATTGATCACCTCGATCGTCTGGCCGGACAGCGAGGTGACGATGTCGCCGGGGCGGGTCGCCTTGCCGTCGGGCATGTTCTCGACCAGGCCGACGATGCCGACGACGTTGGCCTTTGCCTTGCGCAGGGCGACGGTCTTCATCAGGCCGCAGACGACGCCCGCGCCGCCCATGTCCATCGTCATCTCCTCCATGCCCCCGGCGGGCTTGATCGAGATGCCGCCCGTGTCGAAGGTGACGCCCTTGCCGACCGCCAGGAAGGGCGCGGCCTTGGCGTCACCGGCCCCGTTCCACTTCATCACGACGACCTTGCTCTCGCGCTCGCTGCCCAGACCGACGCAGAGCAGCGATCCCATGCCGATCTTTTCCAGCTCCGCCTCGTCCAGCACCGTCACCTCGACCCCGTGTTCGGACAGGGCGACCAGCCGCTCGGCGAAGGTTTCGGGGTAGAGCACGTTCGCCGGTTCGCTGACCAGATCGCGGGTGAAGAACGTCCCCTCCGCCAGCGCATCGGCATCGGTGAAGGCGGTCTTCGCCGCGCCCGCATCCCTGGCGGCGACGGTGATGTCGCCGTCCTTCGCGTCCTCGGCCTTCGTCTTGTACTTGGTGAAGGAATAGCGGCGCATCTTCGCCCCTGCCGCGATTTCGGCGACCGTGGCGGCATCCTCCAGCCCGTCGGCGAGGATGGTCGCCCCCGCCTTGTCCAGCTTGCCCAGCGCCGCGCCGATCTTTCCGCCCAGGATGCGCGCCTGCGTCCCGTCCTGCGCGTCGGTGCCCAGACCGGCGAGGATCAGGCGGTCGGCCTTCATCCCGGCGGGGAAGGGAAAGGCCATCGTGTCGCCGTGCTTGCCCTTGAACTTCTTCGCGTCGAGCGCGCGCCGCAGCGTGCCGCCCATCGCGGTATCGGCGTCCTTCGCCGCGCCCGCGAGCGTGCCGTCCGCCCCCGCGAGGACGACGACCGTTCCCTCGATATCGGCGATGGCGGGGGCGGCGTCGGTGAATGCGATGGTCATGCGGGGGGAGCCTCGTGGTTGAAAACTGTGTAGCGTAAAGCGTAGCGCGTGGCGGGTCGCTTGACCAGTGCCGCGTCAGGCGGCCGCCGCGTCCTGCGCCTGTCCGGCGGCTTGCTCCGCACTCACGAAGGCATCGGCGCAGGCCTTGGCCAGATTGCGCACCCGCCCGATATAGGCCTGCCGCTCGGTCACCGAGATCACGCCCCGGGCATCGAGCAGGTTGAAGATGTGGCTCGCCTTGATGCACTGGTCATAGGCGGGGTGGGCCATGATGATCGTCGCCCCGGTCTTGGGGTCGTGCGGTTCGGCGGCCAGAATGCGCTGACATTCGCCCTCCGCATCCTCGAAATGGCGTAGCAGCGTGTCGGTATCGGCAATGTCGAAGTTCCAGCGCGAATACTCGCGTTCGGTGCTCAGGAACACGTCGCCATAGGTCAGGGGGATGGGCGCGTCCGGGTCGTTGAACGGCATCTCCATCACGTGATCGACGCCCAGCACGTACATCGCCAGTCGCTCCAGACCATAGGTCAGCTCGCCCGAGACGGGGCGGCAGTCATGGCCGCCGACCTGCTGGAAATAGGTGAACTGCGATACCTCCATGCCGTCGACCCAGACCTCCCAGCCCAGACCCCACGCGCCCAGCGTCGGGCTTTCCCAGTCATCCTCGACGAAACGGATATCGTGCAGCGTGAAGTCGATGCCGATGGCGCGCAGCGAGCCGAGATACAATTCCTGCAAATCCGGCGGCGAGGGCTTCATCAGCACCTGGTACTGGTAGTAATGCTGCAACCGGTTCGGATTCTCGCCGTAGCGACCGTCGGTCGGGCGGCGGGATGGCTGGGCATAGGCGGCGGCCCAGGGGCGTGACCCGAGCGCGCGCAACGTGGTGGCAGGGTGGAAGGTGCCCGCGCCGACCTCCATGTCGTAGGGTTGCAGGATCGCGCAGCCCTGCCCGGCCCAGTACGCCTGAAGACGCATGAGGATTTCCTGAAAGGAACGCGGGGTGGCGGGGGTATCGGTCATCGGTCGGCTCCGGATGGTGTAGACAGGGCTGTAGCGAAACAGGGCAGGGGGGTCAAATTCGTTCGGGGGCCTGGGCGGAGGCCCGGGCGGGCGCTTCGGCGTCTTGCACCATTCTGCAACGGTGACTATACGGGATCGTGGCCCCTCGCGCGTGGGGGTCGTGAGTCGATGGCGGCGGATGGTATGGTCAAGGACAAGAAGAAGAAGCGCGACAGCCAGCTCGTGATCCGCATCCACAAGGAAGAGCGCGACGCCTTCGTCGAACTCTGCGAGAGCCTCGATACCTCCGCCTCCCGGGAAATCCGGGTCTTCATGCGCGAGTATGTCGAGAAGAACACCGGCAAGAAGAAATAGCTCCCGTCCGCAGGGTCACCCCGCGAACAACTGCGTGGCATTGACCGTCTCGCACAACCGCCCCGCCGGGTCGATGCTGCCGGAGGCCCCGTGGCGCGAGAAATCGGGGTTCATCAGGTTGCGGCGGTGGCCGGGCGAATCGATCCAGCTGGTCACGAGCGTTTCCGCGATGGAGCCATAGGTGCGCACCGGCAGGCGCTGTCCGTCGGGCGTCAGGCTGTAGGCGCAGCGGCCCTGCCCGAGGGGATAGACCGGCTGACCGCTCTCGATCTGCAACCGCTTGGCCGTGGCCAGATTCTCCGCCGCCGCGCGATAGGGAACCCCGCGCAGGCGCAGGCGGTCGCCCATCGTCGTCTTTCCGGGAACCGGCGAGGTATGGTCGAAGAACCCCAGGCGCACCATGTCGCGGCTGTGCTCGGTCGCCACCGCGCGCAGGGCCGGGTCGGCCCCCAGCGGGCGCAGCCCGGCGCGGCACCGGGCGCGGTTGCTGTGATACAGGATCGCGCGGTCGAGGATGGCGGGGTCCAGCCCCCCGGCGGGAATTTGCGCGGCAAAGGCGCGCTCGGGCCGGGCATTGCAGGAAGGGACCGGGACGGCCCGCCGCGCGACCGGCACGGGGGCCGAGAAGACCGAGGCGGCGGGCGGCGGACCTGCCGAAGGGGGCGGCGGCGGCGGTGTCCTGGCGGCGCAGGCCCCGATCAGGACGAGGAGGGTCGTGGCGAAGAGGGGGCGGGGCATCGTGCGGGGGTTTCCTGCTCTGTCATCGTACGCTGTGCGGTATTCCGACACTAGCCCTAGCGGCAGAAGGAAAACAAATCGTCGACGCTTAACCGCGTGTCAAAGCTGCGTGTGCATACTGTGCTCCGACAAGAATGATCGAAGAAGGCTGACAGAATGCACCGGAATTTGACCTTGGCCCTGCTTGCGAGCGTCGCGATGGCGGGCGTTACTTCGAATGCCTTCGCGGGATCGTCGGATTCCTACGCGAATGCGCAGAAAGCCCCGACCGTGACCACGTTCACCGCCGCCGCGCCGCCGGTCATGGAAACCTATGCCGCGCCCTACGCTCCCACCTATGCCGCCCCGGCCCCCGTCGTCGCCGAACCGCCGAAGGACGGCTATTACGACGAGAGCCGCTACGGCGGGAACGAACAGTTCGGCTACCAGCAGCAGCATGCCTGCGGCGGCGCGATCACGGGCGAGAAATGCCTCGTCATCCTCAACGACCACATGCGCCGCGTGCGGCTGGACCGCCCGGCGGGCACCATCCTGGTCGGCAACCCGCTGATCGCCGACGTGACGGTGCTGGGCAATGACACGATCTTCGTCTCCGCGCGCAGCATCGGCTCGACCAATATCATCGTGCTCGACAAGGCGGGCAACGAGATGGTGACCTACGAGGTCTTCGTGCGCGAACCGCGCATCAAGCGCGTGGTGCTGAACAATGCGGGCGTCATGCAGAACTACCAATGCGCCCCGAACTGTGAACGCGCCCTGACCCAGAGTGATTCGCCGGCCCCGTACAGCGCGGTTTCCGGCATCGTCTCGACCGATCTGGGCCTCGACCGCACCGCCATCGGCCTGCAGAGCGGCCCGAACCCCAATGCGCAACGGCAACAACAGCAGCAGCAGCAGCAGCAGCAGCAGCGCGCGCCGATTCCCGGTGGTGGTGGTGCGGGGGCCGCAATCCCGGGCGCCGGTGCCGGGCAGGCATCGGGCCTGGCCGGATCGGTCAGCGATCTCGGCGCGAGCCTCGGCCCGGCCATGGGGCTGGCCGGAACCGTCAGCAGCCTGCTGGGCGGCAGCGCAAGCGCACAGGGCGGCTCCGGCCCGGCCCGAACCGATGCCCCGCCGCTTCCCAGCTCTTTCGACGTGAACTGATGTGATATCGAACGCCGCCCCCGAACCGGGGCGGCGTTCCTTCTCGTCCGTCGGCGTCAGAGGGCGGACAGCGCCCGATCCAGATCGGCGATCAGGTCGCTCGCCGTTTCCAGCCCGATGGACAGGCGCACGACTTCCGGCCCCGCCCCCGCCAGCGTCTTCGCCTCGTCGGTCAACTGGCTGTGGGTGGTGGAGGCCGAATGGATGACCAGCGACCGCGAATCGCCGATATTGGCGAGGTTGCTGAACAGCTTCAGCGAATCGACCAGTTTCACCCCCGCCTCATGCCCGCCCTTCACGCCGATGGTGAAGACCGCGCCCGCGCCGTTCGGCAGGTATTTCTTTGCCCGCTCGTGGTATTTCGACGATTTCAGGCCGGGATACGAGACCCAGTCCACCTTGGCGTGACCTTCGAGATACTCGGCGACCGCCTGCGCGTTGGTGCTGTGCCGCTCCATCCGCAGGGCCAGCGTCTCCAGCCCCAGCAACGTGTAGAACGCATTCTGCGGCTGCTGGCACCCGCCCAGATCGCGCAGGCCGATGGCGATGGAATGGAAGGTGAAGGCCATGGGGCCGAGCGCCTCGGCGAAGTTGAGGCCGTGGTATTCGGGGGCCGGGGTGCTCAGCGACGGGAACTTGTCGCTGGCCGTCCAGTCGAAATTCCCGGAATCGACCAGGATGCCGCCGATGGCCGTGCCGTTCCCGCTCATGAATTTGGTGGTCGAGCCGACGACGAGATCCGCGCCGTGCTCGATGGGCCGCCACAGGGCCGCCGTCGCCATCGTATTGTCCACGATCAGGGGCAGGCCCACATCCTTGGCCACCGCCGAGATCGCCTCGACATCCATGACCACGCCGCCCGGATTGGCCAGTGATTCGCACCAGATCACGCGCGTATCGTCATCGACGGCGGCGCGGATGGCGTCGGTGTCGTCCATGTCCACGAACTTCACGCCCCAGCCGAAGCGCTTGATCGCCTGGCCGAACTGGTTGACCGTGCCGCCGTACAGCTTGTCGGAGGCGACGATATTGCGCCCCGGTCCCATCAAGGGGAACAGCGCCATCAACTGCGCCGCATGGCCCGACGCCGCCGCGACCGCGCCCACGCCGCCCTCCAGCGAGGCGATGCGTTCCTGCAACACCGAAACCGTCGGGTTCGTCAGGCGCGAATAGATGTAGCCGACCTCCTGCAGGCTGAACAGCCGCGCCGCGTGGGCCGCATCCTTGAAGACGAAGCTGGTCGTCTGGTAGATCGGCGTCTGGCGCGCGCCGGTGGCGGGGTCGGGGGCCGCGCCCGCGTGGATCATGCGGGTCTCGAAGCCGAGGGGGGTGTCGTCGCTCATCGCACTAGTCTCCGCGTTAAGGAATTTCGCGGCCCTCTTGCCATGATTTCGGCGCGATTGGCACCCCCGGGATGCGGGGAGGGAAAACCGTCGCCGTTTCGGCCCCGGGACGGAACGATCCCCCGCCGGGGGTGCCGACGGGGGAACGGGTGTCCTTGCGGACCGGGTTGCGCTGTGCCGCGATCAGTTGCGGCGCTGCGTTATCGCCTGTATCCGCTGCATCCGCGACGTGTGGAACGCCTCGGCCCGGGCCAGCTCGCTGGGGGCGAAGCGGTTGGAGAAGTTCGCCAGCGCCGTCGCCGCCTGTTCGCTGCCGCTCGCCGCCGCGCTGCGCCACAGGCTGTAGGTGATGAGGTGATCGACCTCGACCCCCTCGCCCCGGTTGAACATGCGCCCGAGCAGGAACTGCGCGATCGGCATCCCCTCGTCGGCGAGGGGCATCAGCAACCGCGCGCTGGTGCGGAAATCGCCCCGGGCATAGGCGGCCTCGGCATCCTTGACCTGCTGGATACGCGGCGTGGCGGAGCGGGTCGGCTGCGCGTCGGGGGCGGCACTGGCGGGTTTGCGCGCTGCGGGCGGGGCCGTTTTCGGTGCATCGGCAAAGGCGGCCTCGGCGTTCTTCATCGCCTCGATGGCGGCGGTATCGACGGCCTCGTCGGCCTTCGGCTCGGGGGGCTGGGCCGGGGCGGGGGCGGGCTGTGCCGGTTTGGGCGCAATGCGTTCGATCATGAGAATCGGGCCGGTCTTCGCCTCGGCCTCGGCCTTCTCCATCCTGGCGCTCTTCTCCTCCTCGTCCTTGGCCTTCGCGCGGTCCTGCACGCGCTTTACATCGGCCTCCTGCCGTTCGCGCTCGCGCTCGGCGGTATCGGACTGCTCCTGCCGGTCCTTGATCGCGTCCTCGCGGTCCTTGCGCGCCTGCACGCCGCCGTCGGGCGGCAGATCGTCCTCGATCGCGTCGAGCCGGGCGAGGGCGCGCTTCTGCCCCTGGTTGGCGGAAAGCTGGTAGAGTTCGCGGGCGATTTCGCGGTCCTGCGGCACGCCGACGCCCTTCTCGTACATCAGGCCCAGGTTGAACTGCGCCAGCGCATCGCCCTGGTCGGCGGCCTTGGCGAACCACAGCGCGGCCTGCTTCGAATCCTTCTCGACCCCTTCGCCGGTCAGCAGCAGGAACGCGGTATTGACCTGCGCCTCGACCGAGTTCTGCTCGGCGGCGGCGACATACAGGTCGTAGGCGCGCTTGTTGTCCTTCTCGACCCCCAGGCCGAGGCGATACAACTGTGCCAGATTGCGCTGCGCTTCGGGGGCGCCGTTATCGGCCAGCGGTGCCCAGAGTTTCGCGGCGCCCTTGTAGTCGCCATCCTCATAGGCGACGACCCCGCGCGCAAAGGCGTCGTTTTCCTGCGCCCCCGCCGTCAGCGGAGCGGCCATCGCGAGCGCGAGGGCGAATGTCAGAACGGATACATGCTTCGTCATTGGGATCGGCCCTCGTTCAGCGCGCCGAGTGTTCCGGCGCAGATCATGCGCAGACACAAAGCAAGAGCGGGGCCATGTGGCGATTTTCGGGTCGCCCGGCAGGAAGTGTCACGAGAAAAGGCCCTGCGGCGGGCAGGGCCTTTTCGGAAAGCGGCAGGTCGGCACGCCGATACGGCGGACCGAATTTTCGGTGTTCAGTCGACCAGAACGAGATTCGCGGCGGATTCGCGACCGTCACGGCCCGCTTCGACGTCGAATTCGACCTTCTGGTTTTCGTCGAGGCTCTGCAGGCCAGCGCGTTCGACTGCCGAGATGTGCACGAACACGTCGCGCGAACCACCATCCGGCTGGATGAAACCGAAACCCTTGGTCGGGTTGAACCATTTCACGGTGCCTGTGGCCATCGTGATAACTCCTTCAAGAACACTGTCCGCGAGAATGCGACAGCTTTGGCGCAGTCAGAGCAAAATCGTGCACCTGACCCTCGAAGAGGTAGCGGACAGCGATTCTTGGTAACTCAGCGCAAGTCGGATATCAGATTTTAGGGTGATTCTCCAGAAAAAGCTGAGTAACCGGTACGAAATTTACGCCTTGGCGTGAAAATCCCGGGTTTGAAGCAGCTTTAGCGTGTCCTTGGGCTTTTCTTGCCCGATCGCTGTCAACCGTTCTGTGCACCCTCTTACCTGCCTCTGGGGCAGCTTTGCGCCTAGCCCGCGCGCGATGCGGCGGCGCGACGGCCCGGGCGTGTCGGCCTTGCATTTTGGTACCCGCTCCGCGTCTATGGTCGTCAGATGCAGACAAGCGAGGCGGATCATGACGACATTGTCCTTCTACGGCGCGGCGGGGACTGTTACGGGGTCGTGCTCGATGCTCGATACCGGCACGCTCGCCTGTCTGGTCGATTGCGGGTTGTTCCAGGGAAACAAGACGGTGCGGGCGCTCAACTCCCAGCCGTTTCCCTTCGATCCGAAGGGGGCTGCGTTCCTGCTGCTGACCCATGCGCATACGGATCATACCGGGCTGGTGCCGAAACTGATGGCGCAGGGCTTCGACGGGCCGATCTATACCACGCGGGCGACCATCGACCTGATGCAGTTCATGCTGATGGATTCCGCCCGCATCCAGGAATCGGATACCGAACGCTCGAATCGCTGGCGGCAGCGCCGGGGCAAGCCGCCGGTCGAGCCGCTCTATACGCAGGACGATGCCCGGGCCGCGCTGGAACGGATGGTGCCGGTGGGCTACGAGGAATGGGTCGAGCCGTCCCCCGGCTTCCACGTGCGCTACTGGAACGCGGGGCATATCCTCGGGTCCGCCTCCATCGAGGTGAAGTTCGCGGAGGCGGGCGGCAATACCATGCGGCTGCTGTTCTCGGGCGATCTGGGGCCGGACGAAAAGGTGTTCCACCCCGAACCGGACGCGGAGCAGGGCTTCGACTACATCATCTGCGAGAGCACCTACGGCGACCGCACCCGCGCCGATTATACGCTGGAGGGGCGGCGCGAGGCGCTGCGCGTCGAACTGGCGGCGGGTCTGGAGCGGGGCGGGAACATCGTGATCCCCAGCTTCGCGGTCGAGCGCAGCCAGGAACTGCTGCACGATATCGGCGCGCTGCTGGCCGAAGGGGCGATCCCAAAGGCGACGGTGTTCCTCGACAGCCCGCTGGCCGGCAAGGTCACGGAGGTGTTCGTGGACCATGCCGATCACCTCGAAGACGTGGCGATGCCCACCGGGCAACTGTTCCGCGACAATAATTTCCGCATCACCCAAAGCGTCGATGACAGCAAGGCGATCAACGAGATCAGGGGCGGCGCGATCATCATCTCGGCCAGCGGCATGGCCGATGCGGGCCGCGTGCTGCACCACCTGAAGAACAATATCTGGCGCAAGGAATGCACCGTCCTCTTCGTCGGGTATCAGGCCCCGGGAACGCTGGGGTCCATCATCCGATCCGGCAAGTCCGACGTGCGCATCCACGGCAAGGACTTCAAGATCGAAGCGACGATCCGGGGCATCGGCAACTACTCCGCCCATGCCGACCAGGGCGAGTTGCTCGACTGGATCATGGAGCGCGCACCGGTGGCCGGGGGATTGTTCCTGAACCACGGCGACGACGAGGCCCGCGCCGAACTGCGCCGCCTGCTGGGCGAGCGAGGGATGGATGGGGACGCGATCCTGATGCCGCAATTCGACGAAACCTTCGACCTGACCGCCGGAACGCCCAGATCCAAGGGCCGCACCGCCCCCCGTATCGAGGCGGCGGCGCTGGAGACGGACTGGTACAACGACTACGCCGCCTTCATGCTCGCGCTGGGCAATGCGATGGAGGATGAGGCGAATGCGGACAAACGGCGCGATATCCTCGCCGCCCTGAACGAGACGCTGGCAAAGGGGTAGGCGGTGCGGACGTAAGGGTGGCTTACGCAGCGGTTTCCTTCGGCCAGACATGGCCGCGCGTCTCCCCCAGAATGGTGCGCAGCAAGGCGAGGCGATCCGCATTCGGGGCCGTGCGCTCCGCATCCATCGCGATGGTGGCGAGGCGCGTCATGCCCAGCGAGCGCGAGGCCCCCTTCACCCCGTGCGCCGTCATGCGCCATGCGGTGATATCGTCGTCGCGCACGGCGTCTTCCAGTTGCGTGATGTACAATTCGCCCTGCTCGAAGAACAATTCGAACAGTTCCTTCTGCAACGGCACGCTGTTCATGGTATTCTCGTTCAGGATGGCCTGGTCGAGAAGCGGTTCGTTCGAGTAGTTCATGTGTTTCCCCCCGGAATAGGGAAACAATACGCGCCAAGCCTTTCCGCTGAATAAAGTACAGCGCATCACGATGCTGTTTTTATATCTGTATTCAGTAGACTGTATCCGTGATACGTGACAAATTTTACCGAATTCTTCTTCGGTCGGTCATGCCCGGGCCAGCCGCAACTGCGTCACGTCCGTCGTTCCGGCCATGAAACACGCGGCGCAACTGGCCAGATAGAAGTTCCACAGCCGCTTGAACCGCTCGTCGAAACCCAAGGGCGCAATCTCGTCCCACCGGTCGTTGAAGACCACCGACCACCGGCGCAGCGTCTCGGAATAACTGTCCCCGAATTCGATGGAATCGCGCCATTCCAGCTCCGCGCGGTCCGTCTGCCGGCGCAGGGCGGCGCGCGACGGCAGCATGCCGCCGGGGAAGATGTGCTTCTGCACGAAATCGACATTGCGGCGGTAGTTCTCGAACAGATCGTCCGCGATGGTGATGATCTGGAGATTCGCGGTGCCGCCGGGCTTCAGACGGCCGTGCAGGGTGTCGAAATAGACGGGCCAGTACTGCTCGCCCACGGCCTCGAACATCTCGATACTGGCGATATGGTCGAACTGGCCTTCCTGCGCGCGGTAGTCGCGCAGTTCCAGCGACACGCGCTCGGCCAGCCCCGCCTCGAAGATGCGTTTTTGGGCATAGTCCAACTGCGCCGGGGAAATCGTGATCCCGGTGATCCGCGCCCCCCGCTCCCGCGCCGCATATTCGGCAAAGCCGCCCCAGCCGCAGCCGACCTCCAGCACCGTGGCATCGGGTTGCAGGTTCAGCGCATCGCACAGCGCGCCGTACTTGTTGGCCTGCCCCGCCTCCATCGTCTCGGCGGGGTCGCGGAAGAGGGCGGAGGAATAGGTCATCGACCCGTCCAGCCACGTCTCGTAGAAGGCGTTGCCCAGATCGTAATGCGCCATGATATTGCGTTTCGAGCCGCTGCGCGAATTGCGGCGCAGCCAGTGGCGCGTGCGCTCGATCAGGCGGGCGAGCATGCCCAGCGACAGGTTGCGCGCCATCTCCTCGTTGTTCAGCAGCGAGACATCCAGCACGGCCTGAAGATCGGGCGAGGACCACCAGCCCTCGACATACGCCTCGGCGAAGCCGATATCCGCGCCCTCCTTGATCGTGCGGCCCCAGACGCGGTTGTCGTGGCAGAGCACGACGCCGTGCGGCCCCTCGCCCGGCCCCTCGGCGCGGAACCAGCGGCCATCCGGCAACTGGATGTCGATGCGCCCGCGCGCGAGGCAGTTGACGGTGTCGAAGACGGTGCCGAACCAGCGGGGCAGGTTCGTGACCCCCTTCAGATCGGTGATCGGGGCGGGGGTGGCGTTCATGGGTCTGTCCTCGGAGTGTGCTTGCGAGACTACGACATATCCCGGGCCGGCGTTTCATCCAGAGGCTTACCGTAGCGACCTTTACAGCAGGACTGCGGCAGCCAGTCCCAGAAAGGCCATGAATCCCACGACATCCGTCACCGTCGTCACGAACACCGCCGAGGCGAGCGCCGGGTCAGCGCCCAGTTTCTCCAGCGATATGGGGATCAGGATGCCCGCGAGTGCCGCCACGACCATATTGACGATCATCGCCGCCCCCAGCACCGCGCCCAGCGCCGGATCGCCGTAATAGGCCCAGGTCAGCCCCCCCATGATGACCGCGAAGAACAAGCCGTTGAAGACGCCCACCATCCCCTCGCGCCCCACGATGCGCATGGCGTTTGTGGTGGTCAGATCCTTGGTTGCCAGCGCGCGCACCGCCACCGTCAGCGTCTGCGTCCCCGCATTGCCGCCCATCGAGGCCACGATGGTCATCAGGATGGCCAGCGCCACGATGCTCTCGATCACCTTGTCGAACTGCGCGATGACCAGCGAGGCGAGGATGGCGGTGACGAGGTTGACCGTCAGCCAGGGCAGGCGCTGGCGCGCGATCTCGAACACCGAATCGGTCAGTTCCTCGTCGCCCAGACCGGCCAGCAGGCGCATGTCCTCCTCGGTCTCCTCGTCCAGCACCCCCAGCGCGTCGTCGATGGTGATGATGCCCGCCAGCCGCCCGTCGACATCGACCACGGGGGCCGAGACGAGGTGATACTGGTTGAAGGCGTAGGCGATGTCCTCGGGCGGGTCGGTGACGGTCAGGGCGCGGAAATCGTCGTCCATGATCGCCTCCATCATCACCGGGCGGCGCGACCCCATGATGCGGGACAGCGGCACGGTACCGATCGGCTTGTAGGACGGGTCGATCACGATGATCTCGTAGAATTCCTCCGGCAGATCCTCGCGCGCGCGCAGCATGTCGAGGGTCTGGCCCACGTTCCAGAACGGCGGCACGGCGACCACATCGCGCTGCATGATGCGCCCGGCGGAATCCTCGTCGTATTCCAGCGACCGCTCGATCCCCAGCCGGTCGGCGGTGGGCAGGGCATCCAGCACGTCGCGCCGCAGGTCGTCGTCGAGATTCTCGACCAGATAGACGGCGTCGTCGCTGTCCAGTTCGCCCACGGCCTCGGCCAGATAGACCGGGTCGACCAGCGTGACGATATCGTCGCGCAGGCCCTCCTCCAGTTCGGGCAGGACATCGGCGGGGAAGTCGTTGGCGGCGAGGCGCACGAAATCCTCGCGCGCGCCGGGCTTGATCTGTTCCAGGACGTCGGCGACATCCGCCGGATGCGCATCCCCGATGGCCAGCAGCAGCGCGCCCCGGTCGTCATCGCCCAGGGCATCCGAGACGCGCGCGGCGAGGGACGATTCATGTGCGTCCGGGGAAGTCTCAACCATGATCGTCTTCCCCCGGATACCGCGTTGGAAACGGCGTAGACCGCGTACGACGCCATGGCAAGGGCGGAGCGGTCAGGTTCCGGGTGTCGCATGCCGCAGGATCGCGTCCTCGATCTCGACCGCGAGGGCGGCGCGCTCGTCCGGCGTCAGGAACGCGCCGATGGCGACGACCTTGCCGGAGGAGGAGAGCAGGAGCTGATTCTCGACATGGCGGGTGGTGCGGGTGCGCACATTGGTCCAGTAGGGGCGGAATTCCCAGCGTTTCAGCGGGCGCTTGGGGTGGCGCGCCTCGATCACCAGCATGCCGTCGTCGATGGCGATCCGCTCGTGGTAGCGCGCATCGCGGTAGTTGCGCAGGAAGAGGCCCCAGACCAGCAAAAACGCCCCCAGCATGAAGCCCAGCACGATGCCGACCACGCCCAGATGCGCGCTCCACCGGATACCGGACGGGGTCGGGGCGAGGAAGGTCATGGCGGCGAAGAAGCTGAACAATCCGCCCAGAATCAGCAGGAAGATCCGCAATCCCCGCCGGGACAAGGATCTATGCGGCCACAGGACGACTTGCCACGCGGCATTCTCGCCCGAAAGGCCGATGGCCGGAGGTTCCCCCCCGGCCATCGCATTGTTCTCGAAGCCGTATATCACGTCGGGCGCTCCGTCAGTGGTTGCTGCCGCGAATGACCGGCAGGGTCTCGAAGGTATGGGCCGGGGGCGGGGAGGGCAGGGTCCATTCCAGCGTATCCGCGCCTTCGCCCCAGGGGTTGTCCGCCACCTTCTTGCCGCGCGCCAGCGTGTAGAACACGATGCCGATGAACAGCACGAAGGAGATGCCCGAGATGAAGGCCCCGATCGAGGACCACCAGTTCCAGCCCGCGAACGCCTCGTTATAATCCATGTAGCGGCGCGGCATCCCGGCGAAGCCAAGGAAGTGCTGCGGGAAGAACGTGATGTTCACGCCGACGAAGAACATCCAGAAATGCACCTTGCCCCAGAATTCCGGGTACTGGCGGCCCGACATCTTGCCGAGCCAGTAGTACATGCCCGCAAACACGCCCATCGTCGCGCCGATGCTCATCACGTAGTGGAAGTGGGCGACGACGTAGTAGGTGTCGTGCAGCGCCCGGTCCACGCCCGCCTGGGACAGCACGATGCCCGTCACGCCGCCGAGGGTGAAGAGGAAGATGAACCCGATGGCGAACAGCATCGGCGTCTCGAACCGGATCGAGCCGCCCCACATCGTCGCGATCCAGGAGAAGATCTTGATGCCGGTCGGCACCGCGATCACCATGGTCGCCAGCATGAAATACGCCTGCGTATCGGCGCTGATGCCCGAGGTGTACATGTGGTGCGCCCAGACGACGAAGCCCAGCAGGCCGATGCCGATCAGCGCCCAGACCATCCCCAGATAGCCGAAGACCGGCTTGTTCGAGAACGTCGCGATGACGTGGCTGACGATGCCGAAGGCGGGCAGGATGATGATGTAGACTTCCGGGTGACCGAAGAACCACAGGAGGTGCTGGTACAGGATCGGGTCGCCGCCCCCGGCCGGATCGAAGAACGACGTGCCGAAGTTGCGGTCCGTCAGCAGCATCGTGATGGCACCGGCCAGGACGGGCAGGGCCAGCAGGATCAGGACGGCGGTGATGAAGATCGACCACGCGAACAGCGGCACGCGGAACAGCGTCATGCCGGGGGCGCGCATGTTCAGGAAGGTCGTCATGATGTTGATCGCGCCCAGGATCGAGGAGGCCCCCGACAGGTGAACCGCGAAGATGGCGAGGTCGACGGACATGTTGTCGGCGGTGTTCGTGGTCGAGAGCGGCGCGTACAGCACCCACCCGACCCCGGCCCCGTCACCCACGAAGACCGACAGCACGGCCAGCGTGCCGCCCGCCGTGAACAGCCACAGGCTGAGGTTGTTCAGCCGGGGGAACGCCATGTCCGGCGCACCGATCTGCAACGGCATGAAGAAGTTGCCGAAGCCCCCGAACAGGCCGGGAATCAGCACGAAGAACATCATCAGGATGCCGTGCGCGGTGATCGCGACGTTCCAGAGCTGGCCGTTCGGCGCGCCCGATTCGTCGTTCATGAACTGGACGCCCGGATACATCAGCTCGGCGCGCATGATCATCGAGAAGATGATCGCGACCAGACCGAAGAATCCGGCGATCCACAGATACATGATCCCGATGTCTTTGTGGTTCGTCGAGCAGAACCACCGAGTAAAGAAACTCGGATGCCCGTGTCCGTCGTCATGGGCGTGATCGTGCCCCGTGGTGACTTCCGTCATGCAGAACGCTCCCTCTCCTGCGCGCGGCATCGACCGGGAGAGGCCGTTGCCGGAAATTCTTACATGACCGTCATCTAGCCCAGACGCGCGGCGGGGGCAATGCGGCGATGTGGCCGGGGCAGGCGATTCCCGTCGGGGGTGGCGTTCGGGCGTCACGGTGCTAGATCGCCCGAAGTACCGAAAACGACCGGGTGGACCATGGCCGAGCCGACGATCCTGTGGATACGGAAAGAATTCCGCCTCGCGGACAACCCCGCATTGGCCGAGGCGCTGGCGGGGGACGGGCCGGTGATCCCGGTCTTCATCCTCGATTCGGTCACGCGCGAATCCGGCGGGGCGGCGGCGCAGTGGCGCAGGGGCCGCGCGATTGCGGCCTTCGCGGAGGCGCTGGAGGCCAAGGGCCAGCGCCTGATCCTGCGCCGGGGCGAGGCGCTGGAGACCCTGCGCGCGCTGGTCGGGGAGACGGGCGCGCGGCGGGTCGTGTGGGGGCGGCACTACGACAAGGCGGCGCGGGAGCGGGACACGGCGGTCAAGGCCGCGCTGGAGGAGGACGGGGTCGAGGCGGTCAGCGTGCGGGCGCATGTGATGTTCGAACCGTGGTCGATCGAGACGAAGACCGGCGGTCCCTACCGCGTCTATTCCCCCTACAAGCGCGCCTGTTTCGACCGCGAGGAGGAAATCGGCGATCCGATTCCCGCGCCGGACGATCTGGCCGCACCGGATGCGTGGCCGGACGGCGAGGCGCTGGAGGACTGGGCGCTGGGGGCGGGCATGGACCGGGGCGGCGATATCGTCGCCCGCTATGCCAATGTCGGCGAGGCGGCGGCGCTGGAGCGGCTGGAGGAGTTCGTCGATATTGCCGCCCCGGTCCA
>ENA-ORXC01000744-ORXC01000744.1-marine-metagenome-genome-assembly--contig:-NODE-744-length-21488-cov-4.615058_pt1 | contig 21488 bp, 24 predicted proteins | sample MGYA00237865_ERZ511478 | MGnify/ENA metagenome assembly ERZ511478 | reverse complement strand
CAAACATGGAGCCTGGGAGGATTGACGGCGGTGACGACGGCCAAGAGGAGGTTGTGCCGGCGGGCGGCCGCGTCCTTTTCGCCAACGGGCAGACGTCTGGCCACGACCGCGGCGATGGAGGTTACAAGGAGGAGGAGGACGGGGGGGGGGAGGACGAGGGATTAGTGCCACAGTCGGGGCTGTTTGTGTCTGTTCCCGGATCCGCTGGCGCCGCTGCACGCACCCGCGCAATGGGCAGCCGCGGCTCGGCTGAAGACGAGACCGATTCAGCCAGCAGGCGAGCGATGGCAACTGCCGCGGAGGCCACGCACCTGGCTGCTCTCGACGCGGCGGACGACGGCGACGCGGGGTTCATCCCTCCACACGTCCTACACGACCATCAACCAACTGTGCATCCCCCCGCGTCCGCCTTCAAGGTGGTCGTATCGGTCTTGCGCGCGGTCATTAACAAGGCGGACGGCAAGGACGTACTGCGAAAGCTTCTCGGGGACGGGGTCCTTTGCCTAGCTCGCTCTCGGTCCGAACCCTCTGCTGCGCCTGGCATTCCTCGTCTGACGGGCTCAAAGGCCGACGCCGCCGCGATTCAGCGCATGTGCCGGGCATGGTGGCCGCATTGGAAGGCCCCTAAAGATCTCGGCTGCACGAAGCCGCCCGACGGTACATTGGCGTTCCTGCTCAACCGCAAACGTCTGGCCGCATCCTCTCGGTGGGCCATCCTCGTAGACCTGGCCGGCATTACCAGCGCGCTGGAGGACATGAGCTTCCAGTCGTCGGCGATGTTTAAGAAGGACAAGCTGCTGGCGGTTGAGTGAGTCCAGCGCGTGAGCGGCAAGTCGCCGATGAAGATGACCGTTGTGATCGCCTGCTTGCTTCTAATGGTGACGAAGGAGGAGCAGTTTTCCACTATCCTGACCGACTCGGCCTTCGCTGGGAGGGCCGACGTGAACAAGAATGCGCCTTTGACAGCTGCGTCGCGCCACGAGTTTCACACTGCGGGGCTGGTTCCGTCTGCCTCCGAGAGCAACGTGACCTCGAGCACCGGCTCCGCTTCAAACTCTGGCCCTGCCGATGTGCCCGCGTTTGAGGATGGGCTTCCTCAAAACATCACTGAGGAGTACGCGTCGATGGCGTCAGATGTGGCGGTGGAAAACAGTAAGGAGCCTGCTCGGCGCCGGGAGCAGCGGGTCGAGCTTCTCAAGTCTCGGCCACGTGCTCGTGGCGCTCGACCTCCCGTTGCCCGCAAGCCGCGCACAGCTTCCGAGGCCATACCAGGCGCAGGTGGGGAGCCGCCTCCGCCGGCTACGCTTCGCGGTACACATGTACCTCAATCTGGTGCCATTGGTGGTGGTCCAGTCGCCATGGACGCAGTTGGCGTGACGGTCGTCCAGGGTGGAAATACCTCCGCCGCCGTCAAGGCCACTGCCAAGGCGCCGAAGACCGCGCGTGCTGCCCGAACGCGAAAAGCCGCGACGGGTGCTGCTCCTGCACGAAATTCCGCAGCTGGGGTCCGTGTTGCCAGTGCCAGAGTAGCGCGCGACGGTGAACGAGATACCGACTTCAAGCTTGCGCATGCCCGGCCTCATCTCCGCCCCGTTACGGCCGTCGTGCATGGTGCTCTTGGCGGACTGTCTCTGTCGGGTGGACCGTCGACCGAGCCGACGTCTGATGTTACGACGGGCGTGCGTGGCGCTCCCAACGTGGTCGTTGGGACAAGTGCATCGGGTTCTGCATTGGGAGGTGTGTCTGCTCTCTCTACTCTTTCTACTCTGCCTATTAAATCCATTGGAACGGTGGGGGTGGGTACGGGTGTTACAGACGCGACCAGAGAGGTGACACAGCCGGCGGGCACGGGGGCGGCGGACACGGGGGTGGCGAAGGGCGTCGACGCAGCCGAGGGGAGACGGATGCGTCACGCTCGTGTTGCTGCCGACATGAGTGCCGCTAGTGATTCTCTTGCCCTCCTCCTACCAGTGAGGTATTCTGGCGATGCGGCGAGAAAGTGAACGAGCAACATAAGAATTTAGCGAGACATATTAACTTACAACCGACGCCACTCGCCATATATCTTCATAGCATTGTGGTCCGACCGCAGATGCGAGGCCGCAAGCGACTTGATGTGCAACCCACTCTTGGTCGGGAGACGGCTCAGAGCTGTCTGCACCATACCCGCCTCAATGCACTCAGATAAATCAAGCACCGCCCGGGAGATACTCAAACTCTGACACATATGGATGATGGTGGCCCAGCCCAAAACAAAGGGATTTTTCAAGCGAACAGCCAAAGCACCAGGGTAAGCGAGGATACGAGCGTTAAACTTCCCCGGGGGGCAAGCAATCTCAATCCAAGAGTCATCCGCGTCGTGCACGCCCGACTGCCCGCGGTCCACACCAGCCGGCAGCGTGTGGTGGTGGAGACGGCCAACAGGAGTACCGTCGGCCTCGTACGAAGAGATGAAGCCGACACTGCCATGGAAAACACCGAGCGCCTTGCGACGGATTGTGTTGATGATCACTCGGGCATGGAGGCAGTGCAGCACCACGGCTGGAGCGACTCAATCCACCAGCGCCGCCCTCCTCGACTCGCCGGAAACAGAGGCCAAGGCAGGTGGTGAAATCGACACGTCCCTGTCCGGATCCTGCTCCACGTCGTCGACCGCCACGAAAGAACGCGCCTCAGCACCTGGCGTGAGGCGCTGCAGGCAGGCACGGCTGTGCATGATGACCGCCTTGTGATGTGCCATCAGGTGAAGAACATCGTATTGCATGCTCTCATACTTGGAGCCATACACGCGCCAGTCCTTGATGAGGCCTTCCGCAGCGTCCGAGCAGTTGCCAACGCGTGCATCTCGAACAGCGTGGATGAATGCGGGATCGCTCTGCCGGAAGGAGCCGGGAAGAACCAAGAAGAAGCCGCCAAAAAGAAGCTGCCAGCATGGGGCTGTAAAAGCCATGGCTCCCTTGACCGGGCCGAGCTGGAGAAAGTCCCCGAAGACGAACAACAAGCAGGGGAGGGAGGCGTCGGACCGTGCTTGGGAGAGCAACTCGTGCATGATTCCGAACTTGTCTGCGCCGACAAGGGAGACCTCGTCCAGAAGCACAGCCCGGACGCGTCTAAGCCGCGCCTTTATCGGACGAAAGCGGGCGGTATGCAGCAAGAGTGCAGCCTCGATGCTCGGGTCGAGCCTTTCGGGGTTGTAGTCACGCCCAAAGCAGAAGAACGAATGGTAGGTCATGCCGCCGGCCGTCTTGGCCGACCTAACCGTCGGAGCGAGCACCACCACCTCACCCTCCGCCGGGTAGCGCTCCCGGAGAAAAGCGTGGAGGCGCCGCAAGAGCGTCGACTTGCCAGCGCCCGCCCCCCCCGAGATGAACGCGCTGTTGACCCGAGCAAAGAGTTGCTCACACACTTCGTCCCACCGCCCCGCGCCGGCCAACAAGCCAAAAGGCCTGACACCGTCGGGATTCAGTGCGAGACCATCACTGTCCCCACCGTCGAACCGCTCAGAAGAGAAGGCAGGATGTTGCCCAAGCCGGACAGGTCGACGACGCGGACTCTGTCCGCTGCGATCCGGGTGAGAGGCGTGGTCGTCTGGCGCCGCAGAGAAAGATGGCGCTGAATTCGGCACGATACCGAGATGCCGCGCGCAAGAGGCTGCCCGACGATGGCTTGCACTTGACCCACCACATCCAGCGCCACCATCTGGCGTGACGACCTGACGGGCTGCCTGAAGCAAGTCTCTTGCGTCCGAGGCGGACCACTGCGACGAGCGGCCATCTCTCGGTGGGGGCTCGTTGCGCCGTCGCACGAGGTCGTCGCATCCCGACATCCCCAACCTCCGGCGCTTGTTTTGTCTGCCATCCGTCAGGTCGAGCTCGATGATGGGTGGCTAGACGGCCACACGTCGTTCGCGTGCCACGGTCGAGACGCCGCTGAAGTGCCCCTCCCCTGGCCCCAAAGCAGCCATACCAGAGAAAGAGCGGTAGGGGGCGACGGTGCGCTTTCCCAGCGGCGTGGCTCCATACGCATGCCTGGGGCGGCGGTGGTGGGACCGCCCAGTCCACGAAGCGCATGAGCTGCTCAAAAACTCGCAGTCGTCTGCAGAGGGCGGTGATGGACGTCCGTCCCGAGCGGGACCACCAATGGAGCGAGCTGAAGCCGCCGTTGAGGCCGGGCCTGGCTCAGTTGACCCTGGGATGCCGCCGATGCGCCGGACAGGGCGAGCGCCGTCGTCTTATGGCCACCCGACCACCTCCAGCAAGCACCTCCCCGCATCGCCGACGATCCATCTCCAGGCGAGCGACTTGGAAGCAAACCGCCGGAAAACGCAAGCGCCGACCAGTGGGTCCCGCACCATAGCCAGTACAGGAGAGACACTAGCCGAGTCGATGCCAAAACAGCTTGAGGAAGAGCGCGTCACCACCGCAATGTGCTTGTTGTAGCTGTCATCGACGACCGGCTCCGTGCACCTGACGAGCGCCGCGGCTGCCGCCATCGCCTCCGTGTGGACAGGGTTGGCGAGCCAGCACAGTGCATCCTTTTGTGTTGGAAAGCACCGGGTGGCGAGCATGCCGTGGTTCTCAGCGGTGACCACGCGGAGCGCAATCTCCGTCGTATCGGCCCAGTTATGGATGACACACATCGACGGGGTTAAGACGGCGACAAACTTGCACGTGCGGTTCACCGCGGCCGCCATCAACGCGGTCGGTGTAGTTGCATAAGACCCCGCCGTCCTCAGCCAATGCTCCCTGCTTTTGACAACAGAAAATCTGTTCGCAAAGAGCAGAGAACAAAAATGAACCGTGCTTCGTCAGTAAGTAACCGGTGCTCACAGCTTCTGGCGGGAACAGCACTGAACAAGAGAGAAAGTAACAACCGACGGGCAGATTCTGCAGCGCTCTGAACGAGCTGGGGATCCATCGAGCCCAAGGACCAGCACCAAGTCCCGGCGGCTACCGCTTGGTCCCCAGGTAAAAGCGCAGAGAGCGGCAGGTCCCCAGGTGCAGGCGCAGCTGCGGAATCAACGTCTCGTGTCCTTAGCGTCCAGCCGTATCAGAAAGATGAGCACTGGAGAGGATGGAAACTTACTTATTGATGGCCGTGAGGGCCAGGGAGAAGGATGTACGGGAGACGGAAGACGAACCAAGGCGGCCTCAGTCGCAAGGCTTCCGGTCACGGCACCGTCTCGGCAGAACGAAAACACGGGGGTGAAGAGCGCGGGAACTATGCTTCTGCATGCCCGCCCGCCTCCAGAGATCAAGCCGTTGAAACAGCTGACACAGGCAGGTGCAGTCATTCGTCGCCACTTGTTTAGTGTACGCCCAGGCTACTTCTGTGACGTGTCACGGCTGTCGTGGCCGCCCTCTGGCATGCAAGTCGTAAGTGCAGCAATGAACCGAGTACACGTCAGCCAACTCCGCCTGGAGCTTGACTTGTGGCATCGTTCCCCTTCCTTCAGAGCCGCTCCCCGTCGCTCTCGCAGTCGAAGAATGGCCAACCTCCATACCACCGGCATGTACTGAACTCTCTGCATCGCATTCGTGAGCCACACAGAGATGGGCTTCAACACCAGAAAGAGGTCAAGGTGGCTGCCGCATGGTCGCCGGCGGACACGCACCTTTGCGCAGATAACCCACCTGTCCACGATCGCTACGCGGTCAGTTCCGCGGCAGGTGCGCTCCGTGCCTATTCCTCTGTTGGACCCAAGATCTTGCGCTTGCAACAGGGCGGCCAGGACCTAACTGTTCTATTCGCAGACGCGACAACTCCTTGTAGTACGCATGTCTCATGTCTGAGCTCTCATACAAGCCACGTAGTGAGGCGCACGCTCGGCATTGGCGACAGGGAAGGGCAGCAGATGGTGCCCCACGATCTCATAGAGTTACGCCGCTCACTCAGTTGCTATGTACAGCTGTAGCGGTGACGAGACTCACCGGGGACCGCACACTTGCCAGACCTGGTGTCTGGTACCCAGCATTGACCTTGCTCGCGGGGACGCCCTGTACTCTCTCTGTTCAAACGAGACAGGTCGTATGCAAGTTACACTTTCGTTCATGCCTACATCTCGCTGGCTGTGCGTACACACTCCAGGCTCACACCAGTTTGCAACGCGCCCAGTACATTATCTGCAGTTCCGTGGGAAACATGTAGACAGGAGATTGGTGTATTCTCGTTCGACGTCGGGTCTCCTATCGTCTGTCCCGTCGCTGCGTTCATTGCCACAGTCTCAAATGATGTACGATGAAACTATCTTGTGCTACGTGGCCATTCAACAGCTGACAGGTACTCGCGTTCTTCACTGAAGCGATGAAGGCGCCGTGTGTGCGTCTCCCTGAGAGGCCAGCTCTATAGCCTTTTCCAGCGAGTAGCAAGTACTCCCGGAAGCAGTTGCCCCATCCTTGTGGAACTAAAAGCCTCATCCGCTCAGTACGAACGTGTCGCTGCTAAATGGTGTCATTGGGAAGAATGGAAGACCCCCTTTGGTTGAGAGTTTCTCACGTGAAGTCTGTTCAGAGGGATTATTGCTGTGTCTTCATACATACGAGCCTATCTGCTTCTTCCTGGTTCAGACTCCCTGATTGAGTCGACGAGGTTCATGTGTGCTGGAAGTGGCAGACGGTGGTCGTACTTGTACAATAACAAAGAGCACATACACAGTTAAAAACATACTCAATAATAGTTTTTGTCGTCCTCATCATTTCCTAGCGGCGAGTCCACGACTGGCAATGCAGACAGCACCTCATCACCCACACACAAGTCATCAAGAAACAAAGAAACAGCGATACCCTCCCCCAGAGTAGGGATATCCTTCAGGTAAAACAACAAGGGCGAACCCAACGAGAAGCAATCGGCAGCCGCCACGGTAAACACCCAGCAACTCCCCGCGTCCGTCTGACGCGGCCATACCGGGTCCGCCCGCACCGCCCACGAATCAGAATCCCAGCGGGCGACGGCGTCATCGCCCAAGCGCGAGCGCACCTCGTCACCCAACCACCTCCGCACAACATCAACCACTCCGTGCCGGTCCGCGAGGTTGATGGAGTCGTAGAAGTAAAACAAGAAGTTGCTGATGTCGATAACCACCAACACCCAGTGCAGCTTGGCCAGGTTCACGGGAACGATAATCTTGTCGACCGCATCCAAATCGAGCCCCATTTTGAGGCCCCAGTTGCGCACCCACTCGTAGTTGTAGCGGAACGGGTGCGGCGCCAACCGCGAGAAGAAGAAAGAGTTCATCATTCTCGTCTGTGGTACGATGCGGCCAGTCTCCAATGAAGACGCCTCCGCGCCGAGCCTCCCCCCGGTGCGTAGCAGCTGATCCCGGTCGTTGATGAGTGCCAAGAAAAAGTTGATGAGCTCATCGTTGAGCCAGCTCTCTCCCGCCAGTCGAAGGAAGTCGGAACCCGTGAAATGGATGCGCCCCTTGTTCCGCGGTCGTACAGGTTGGGCAGGCGGGTCCTTGAACAAGCCTTGGGAGAACGCAAGCACCTCCCTGGCTAGCGGCTGTGTTTCTATGGGCTCGGGGTTGAGCAGCAGTCGGCCGGCTGAAACAAGTTCGTGCTCCAAAAGCAGCCACCCGTGCAGAAACTTGTCGAGTTCGTCCTTGCCGTCGACCCCTCCGTTGACTTCCACATCGTCGTCGACGGCACTGGACAAGTACAAAAACGCAGTTACACCGAGATCGGCATCAGTGGCAGGTCCGTTGACCGCCGCCTCCGCGGCCTCAAGGAAAGCGTCCGTCCCGGCCGGCGCGCTGGGATCCTCCCTGTAAACAACCGCAGCCGCATCGGAAGCCACCGCCACGATGGCTGCCGGCTCTGACCTGACCACCGCCACGCCGTTGCCCACCTGCTGCAAGTTGGATCGTGACAACTCCCTTCTGGCCACCTCGTCCGAGGTCGCCGACGGGAAGAGCTGCACCGCTGCATCAGGCTCCGCAGATGCCAGGACCGCCTCCACCGAACTGGCCGCCGCCGCATCGTTGGCCGCCCCCACCAAGTTGGCCCGCCATTCCACGTTGGGCACTTCCTCAATCGACGTGCCGTCCGAGTGCTGCCGCTTGCACGAGCACGAAGAGATGCACGCGCATTCGTGGGACACCTTGGTGTGGAAGGGCGCGAGCCACACGTGATCTTTCTCCCCAGAGGAGTTGTCAGAGCTGAGGCGATACTGCATCCGCACGTTCATGAACGCAACTTGCACCATCTTGTGCACCATGTAGGTGGCGGGGGTCATGTAGGCCAGGCTGGTACGGTTGACAACGGCGTCGGAGTGGGAGACCTCGGCGGCTTGGGTCGCGACGCCCGCGGTCGACCCCAAACTGTCGTCGGGCATGTAGACGGGTGACCAGGTGTGCGTAATGGAATGCGACCGGTCAAGGATGCAGCGGACCCCGTGTGCGCGCATGACGGGCCTTACGCGCCTCTTCGCGCTCTTGTCAAGTTTGCTCGCAACGTCTTAAAATATTACCCGCGGCAGCTTCGGAAACTGATCCAGGACGATCGACAGCGCCTCCTCCACGCTCTTCGCTCAGCAGAGGCAGCGAAAGCCGAGCGTGATGACGTGGAGGCGGACAACGTTGAAGACACCTTGCGTCAAACCGGCCTTGATAGAGAACGCCTTGTTGCACGCGTCGCCCTCCCCCTCCAGGTCGGCCACGTGACTGTCCTTCCCGCTATACTGGACGCGGCGCCTGGAAGCCTCCGAGTCCATGATGCCCGGCCGTACCCGGGGCAGCCCCGTGAAGTACTCGTAGCTGACCAGCGGGTCGTTGTCGTCCAGTGCGGCCAAGTCTTCCCGATCCATTCTCCAGTCCAGGTAGTCCGCCGGCGTGGGGGTGCCCTTCCACCGCGCGCACTACTTGGCACTCTGTCCCCCGGCTTCGAGATTGATCTTCTTGGCCGCCTGCTCGTCGTAGGCTCTATCGACGAACTTCTCGATCGAAACAGCCCTGAGCAGCATCTCCCCCGCCGACGCGCGGAGAAAGCGATCGTCGTCTAGATCGTCCGCAAAGCACCCCAAGAAACTGGTGACGTACCCCACACCGTCGGCAGCCGCCGAGAACTGGCGCCATGCGCCCCTACCTCGGATGCGAATGGCGTTTTCCAGGAGCTCCACCGCCGCCTCGTCAAAGATCTGAAACATGCCACAGATGGTCTCCGTGAGCATGGCGTGCAAGAAAGGGCGCGCCGTGCACCACGCGTCCGCCTCCTCCAGCGGATACAACTCGAAGACCGGGAGGCCCAGGCCGACGCGGTCGGACCACACCTCCACGAGCTTCTTGGGAGAGGGCCCCTTTCCTGCAAGCACGAGCTTTCCGTCCTTGTCGACGCGCACCGCACTCTCGAGGGTGAGTGACATGGACAAGTGGCGTCAATATTGGCGTCTACGGAGCATCAGCAGTGGCAGTAGGACTGCTGTTGGTGGCTGCTTTCGCGTTAGCTGCGGGCGGGTGGGGCGGCTGCTTGCTCCTCGCCTAGCGGGAAGAAGTGGAAGAACACCTTCGCGGCGGCTGCTGCCGGAGTCGGGCGGCCAGGGGCATCGACCGTCGCGTGCCAGGTACGCAACGCCGCGACCTGACTGGCCGTCAGCGCTGTTGAGCTCCGCAGCACCTTCGAAACAGCTTTTTGCAAAGCAGCTTTCTCAAGAAGGCGCAGCTGGGACGCTGGGATGTCGAGCACGGGGTATGTATCCCCAGGACGCAGCGGCGTGGTGTCGCCTGCATAGGAGCGCCCAAGTGCTTGGGTATCGATGACAATGAAGGCGGGATTGGGACCACACAACGGGCATCGCCCAGACTCGGGCGGGACCTCAAATTGTTTGAGGACAGTTGCAGTGCGGGAATTTCGGGAGAGCGGCTGGAGAAGTTTGCTTGTTGACGGCGGTTCCCAGCTTCACCACGTCCTGCCGCCGCAAGAAGAGGGATCGCACATCGGCGGAGAGGTGCCGGGTGGCTGCCGTGTAGGTTGCTCGGCCCGCGAAAATGAAGGACACTAACTGGTCCAGCAACCCGCGGGTGAAGAGCAACCACTTCTTGTCCTTGTTCCTCCGCCTCAGGGAGAACACCGCGTCTTCGTTTCCGTCGTACTCGACCGTGCGCTTGCACTTTGCAGCATCGCACTCCCACCTGCCAACTAAGACCTACTCCAAACGAAAAATCAACGACCACGAGCCTCTCGGAGACAAGGACGACAGTCAGTTATCGGCGCGGTCAGACCGTGCCATGCCGCTTCCGGGCGCACCACAAACACAAGTTTCCAGTAGAGCCTGCACGATAAAACAGAAAGAAGATCGTGCGCGGAAAGGAGCATGGTGGAATATCTGCAGAGATGGCGCAGAAGGGTGGTGTGTCGTCAATAGGCCCGACTCCTTGACAAGTTCGTGACGCTCCTCACGTCACTGCCCCCAGCTGAAACAATAGGGCTCCACCAGCACGTCTCGTACGTCCTTAATGGGACCCGCTCGGACCGAGTAGGTATACAGCTGGTGCCTTTATGGTGGTGGTGGGGGCGTAGCGAAGGTGGGGGGCGCGCACGCCCTGATAGCGCCTGGCTTCTTTGCGGTCGACCCGGGTTCGAACCCGTCGCTTTTTTGCCACACGCTCTCTTAGCACACCATTAGTAGCGCCTTTTATACGATCCAACCCCAACTACACGATCCAACCCTATTAATCTACGATCCAACCCTGGCCTTACCGGTACTCTGGTGGCGCGGGCGCTGACGCGTGCCGCTGTCTGCGGCCTGGCCCGAATTCATGTCAGACCCACTGGGTGTCTGGTCCCAGACGTCTGCGTGTGAATGTCTGGAAGGGTGCCTCCACGAGCCGCATTGTGAGGTGGTGCAGGGCCGTGTCTGAAGGGCCCTCCAGCGTCCTCAGTGGTGAAATGCCGGCCTCTGATTGGTGGAGAAGCCGTTCACAGCCGATTCTCGCACGCGATCCTGTGAATGTGGATGCGCCCGAATACTTCACGCAGAGAAAGTCGTCCGAGGCGTCCAGGACCCGTCGAGGAGCAGCGTGCACGCGACTGGAGCGGTGGAGCGACCCTCCGTGGCTCTCTGCAGTTGTGGTGTGGTACTCAGTGGCCCATTGTGAAGAGAGCTGAGCTCTGTTGCACTTCCCATTCAAGGGGCCCGCCTTCACAGGATTTGCTGTGAGCAAATTGGCCGGCAACACTGGGAGCAAAGGAGAGTGTGCCTATGGAGGGTCAGTCCCGGCAGGTCCTGAGGCAGTTTAGCCACGTGCCATAGACACAAAGAGCCCTGCCCTCTTGTACGACACACCTGGAACGTCTCTAAGGGGCGTTGCTGAGGGGCGGGCTGCGGGCCGATCTATTCGGCGGGAGGTGGGGGACTACGAGCCCATGCCGTGAGGGTCCGTTGAGCGGGTAGCATCACCTAACTGTGAAGAATCATATTCGACTGTCCCCATCACGATCGGCCATACCGGCGGATGCCCCCAAGCATCTTGTCTCCGAGGCACCAACAGGGCAGTGCCTGGTCGCATCTGCACAGCGCGACCGGTCATTTTTTTCGTCATAGGCCACGCTCGACCTGGACGAGCCGTCAAGCAGAGCTCGATTCATGTGTTCCCCCAGCATTGAGGCGGCGTGTGCAGGTGATGACGCGGATACTCTCGGTCCTGAAACAAGCTTTTCCACAGTAAAGAATGTCGCTCCGCCCTGGGTCGCTGAGACAGATCAGCGTGTCCTTTCAGAGCGCGAAATTGTGCCATCAGCTGCCAACGGAGGAAGCCATCCGACTTGCAAAAGACGTGGCGCCTGTACGCTACTCTGTGGTCGGAGCTGGCTTCAGTCTTGCGGTGGCCCGGGACTTTCGGAACGATGTCTCAGCTCCCTGTCCGCCTCTGCCAGCCCCAAAATTGATCTATCGTCTGTCCGCCCCCACCCCCTCTGAGCTGTAGTCTCGGTCGACTGGACGGAAATGGAACAGGCACGAGACCGCCGTAGCGTCTCTCGACAACACGACAACGGACCAAGGAAGCCTCTAATGGCGCACCGAATGGCCGCCAGCAGAATGTGCCACCTATCCATTTCTCTGGTCTAAAAGATATTTATTGCTCTTCCCAAGTAATATTTTTGACAAGAAAAATGATAATGTGCATGGCGTACATATCCACGCATGTGCATATACAGTACGTCTGGAGGAGGAGCTCGCGAGGTTTGGGCTTTGAGTCCGAAAAAAGAACAAATGATTCGGACGCTTACGTTCTCTCTAGAAGGAATACTTGGCCGATTGCTAATGCCGTCTTTTTGGCCGTCTTGTACCGACTTGCTGTGCAACAATGGCTATTGGGATATTTCCTTTGGGTCTCGACCTGACGAGGGGGCGTGAGACAGAGATTGGGTCGCGGACAGCCAAGAAGAACGAGAGCCGGCACTCTGTGTAGATGACTCGTGATCCTCTCCCGAGCAGGCCACATGGGTGCACTCGTCTGGGTCTCTCGTGCGATTGCGCGCCACACTGCACAACTTCACCATCAGAGAATATCGAGACTCTCACGATGGCTGAACCAGAGTGCCGCCCGGCAACCACTCGCAACCCGTCGGTCCGTCCGAATGGACGCGCCGGGGTGTGTGGGAAGCTTGCGTGTACCCCCCCTGACCGTCGCTGTGCACCTCGCGTCAGTCGCTCGTTTCCGGCGGGCTGCTGTCCGCAGAGGGGCTCGAGGAGGGCGCCATGCTCGCGCGACTGCGCCACCTCGGCGCGGACGGCCGCGCGTCGGACCGCGCCCGCCAGCGGCCACCGCCCGACCGGCCCAGATCCACGCGTCGCGCGGCCGCAGAGTGTCGCGCTTGGCGCGCGGCGGCGCCCCCGCACATCGCACCGTCGACGCGGGGGGGTCGGGTGTGCCCCTGTGGGGTTCCGCCTCATCCCCCGCCCCCGGTCCACCACGGCGGCCGGCCACGGCGGCGCGCCGCCCCGTCTCGACGGCGGCGCCCCGCCGGGCGGCCGCGGGCGGTGCGGCGCGGGCTCGTTGGCGCGCCCGCCGGCGGGTGGTTCCCGCCGGCAGAGGCGACGGTTGCACCGGGGCCCGCCTCACCCGGCGCGGTTACGGCAGCCATGGCAGCCATGCCGCGGTGGTGGGTCCGGCGGCCGACCAAACGCGCGGCTGGCCGTCGCTCCACCCGTTCGTGTCGGGTCCGCTGCTGGCGAAGCGGCGGTGCTCCCTAGACGGCGCGGACGCGGTTCCACCGCCACGGCGTGCGCGCAACGGCGTGCGTGCCCGCCGCTGCCACCGCTGGCGCGGCAGCCCACGGGGCGGGGCTGCGACCCGCCGTCCGCCCGCCCGCCTACGGCGCGCGCCGCTATATGGCGGCATTTTTCGCCGCATGTGGCGCAGGCGGCCACCCGCCCGGCGCCATTCCCGCCTCGTAACGTCCCCCCTGCGGTCGACGCCGGGTATCAGAGGACGACGCGTGGCAAGGGCGCGACCTCCGAGGACGCGCGCGCATCGCGATGCGCGCGTCGCAGCCACACCAACGCCTCTGCGGCGGCCGGTGGGGTGTTTGGTCACCGCCGCCGCTCGCGGACCTCCGGAAGCACCCGCCGTCGCGCGCCCGTGCGGTAGCGGCGCCGAGGCGCACGGGCGCCGCTCCGGGCGGCGACGCCGCCGCTGCAGCGACCCGCCCGTCTCCGCGCGCGTGGGCGCCACGCTTCTTCCGCTACCATTTGACTTGCCTCACTACCCGATGAGGGCACTAGCGGGAGGCCGGACGCCCTCTCCACTGCTCCCCGGGTGGTGGCCCCGCGCACTTTGTCAGCTGTGCACGCCCGCGTCCCGGCAACGCCGCCGTCGGCTGCCCCTGTTGGATTTTTTCGCTGGCCCTCGGCCCGCACGAGAGAGGGCATGCCGAGGGCGGCGTCGTCCCCGGGCGCTTGCGGGGCGCGCGATGACCGCCCGCGTATGGTCGGCGCCGGCGGTGACTGCCGGCGTGGGTGCGGTCCGTCATGGCAGTGACAAGGACTTGGTGGTAGCGGCGCCGGCACCGGCCGCGGGTGCACCCTGACGTCGTTGGCGTCGCGGTGCACCTCGACCGACCTGTGGCGGTGGCGCTGCTGCTCGCGAGCTCCCAAGAGGCGGCGCGGGCGGTGGAATTTTCCACCATGGGCTTGCGCTCCTCCCCGCCTCCGCACGCTTTCCCTCGCCTCTACAGCCAGCGCCGTTACGGGCGCGCCTGCCAGCGTCGCTGGAGGCGTTGGGTGGCGCCCCAAGAAGAAACGAAAGCGTGCCGCAGCCCGCAGCGGCGGCTGCTCGCCGCGACGATGAGGAGGTGGCCGTCCCACCGAGAGCTGTGGCCAGCCGTCACTCCCCCCGGGCGACGACGGACCCACCGCTGCCCGCCGCTGCCCGCGGCCTCTGGCCAACATCGCCACTCACAACACGGCAGGCGAGCGGCGGCGCCCGCACCCCAACGACGCGCCGACCGCCGCGACGTCACTCGCGCAGACGCAGCGTGGACCCCACTACCGCAACGGCGGTGGCGTCGCAGAGGCCTCCTCGGGGTTGTTGTCCTCCCTGCCCCAGCTGGCCCGCCGTTGGCCCGTAGGCCGCGTCCGCAGTGACGGTGGCGGCGGTGGCCATGTCTCCAGTGGCTCCGCCGCGGGCTCTTGGACGACACACGGCCGCCGCCATCGTCTGCGCCCGGGGCCACCGCGCGAGCGCGCTTACCCCGCGCCGCAGCGGGGCGGGGCGCTGGGGTGGGGCAGGTGGCGGTGCAGGCGTGAGGGGGGTGGAGCCCGTGCTCGTTCGGGGGGTCTGGCCGGCGGGCGGCGGCGCGGTGACCGGCGACGGCGGCTGGCGCCGCACACCAATGCGCGCGACCGGGCACCATTGGTGGAGGTCGCCCAGCGCCGTTGAGGGGTGGTCGTCGTCCAGGACCGTCGAGGGATGGTGGTGCCCAATGCAGGGCCGCGCGCGGCAGGGCAAGCAGCTGAGATCTCGTAGCACCCGATGGGAGCGCAATCCAGACATCGGCACGGCACGCTGCCGCGCACACGGAACCGAGCAGGGCCGCGAACGAGCAGAAAAAACCAAGCTTTTCACACTCCCCTCGGTCCAGCTGACCCGGGGTCGCACGGCACCACCCGCCGCCGCGGCGGATGCGCCGCCGCCACTGCCGCCCCTACCCCCCCCTCGCGGGCGGCAACAGCTGCGGCGGCATCCCCCCCCCCCCGCGGTGCGGTCGGCCGCGTCCGCCCGCGCCCGTGTGGTGCCGTCGGCGGCTCCGCCGGGTGGCCGCCGCCGGCGCGCCGCGGGAAGCGGCGTGGCCACCGCCACGGCGGCCGTGCGCCGCGCCCGGTGGGGACGCCGCCGTCGCCACACCCAAAGGCCGACGCACGGCGGGCCGCCGGCCGCCGGCCGCGCCACGGCAGCCGCCGGCGGTCGCCAGGCCGCGCGCGCAGCGGCGGTTGGACGGCGCCCTACTTTTAAAGTACTCCTCGCACCCCCTCTCGCGTCGCCTGCGGCTGCCGCGGCGAGCCCACGGGTGGCGACGGCTACTGCCGACCGCGGCACTCACATCTCACATCAGTACTACCAGAGAGTTTTGACAACATCTCAGTTCCCAATGTCAAACGACGTGAACTCTGCGTGCTCTTTTGGTGCCCATCCCATGTCCAACCACTCGCACCAGCCACTCGCACCAACTACTCGCACCGGCGAGGCGCACCAGTCATTCGTCCACCCCGCCGTGTTGTCGGCAGCGGCGGCGGCGTCCGCCTCCCTTGGCGTCAAGCCAACGGCGTCGCGCCGCCTTGTATCTCGCCGCATGGCAGGAGAGGAGGTCTGAGCCATAATGAGTCGTCGGCGATGACCCACTGTGGCGTGGCATCGCCGCCACGGACGGCAGCACCGAGAAAAATGAAAGGTGAGCGCAGCCTAGCAGTACCGCCTGCAGTGCTTTGACTGATACGACATCAGTACCGGCCCAAGCAGATGGGGCATGGCGACGTGCCAGCTACTGGGGTCTACGAACACGGGTGGTAACGCGCCAGAAAGGCCACCACCACTGCCACCACCACCACCTTCAATGACCGCCGTTCGGTATATGGTCGCGACAGGGCCGACCGCGCGACTGGCAAGCACACCGGGCGAGCTCAAACGTGGCACTTGTTTCGAAGACCCCCCAGTCTGCAGCGCCCAGTGTGAGAGTGATACGTGTCGCACGCTGGCACCGGTGCGACACGTATCACTCTCACACACACCCCTACGAACACAAGCCCTACGCCACCCGCACATTGCAGCGGGCCCATACCCATAACATGGTGAGAGGGAAGGAGGGGGCCAGCTAGGCCGGCGAGACAGACAGGGAGGGAGAGACCAGCGCCGACTTGGACAGGAAATCGGAGGGGCCGAGGCGGATGCCAAAGCAGCCGCAGCGTGTCTTCCAGCGCCGACCGCCGGTTGTGCTTGGTCAGCACGTCGGCAAGCTGGCCGGGCGCCCGAACGGACGTCGCCAGCGCACCGCCGTGGTAGAGCTCGCGCAGCTCCTGGACGGCGGCGCCCACCTCCTTGGGGGCGACCACGCCGTCCGCGTCGAGGGTGTTGTACAACGACAGGTTTTCGGTGTAGACGTCCAGGGGCGCGAGCTGGTACTCGTCGCCCGAGGCGAGAAGCGCGTGCACCACCGCCACATCGGTCGCCGCGCGGACACCCTCGAGCATCGCGTACACCTCGGCGGCAAAGGAGGAGTGCGTCTCCCGCCGCTGGCGGTGGGAACCGTACGCCAGCAGCGTCAGCGGCGAGTCGGGGGGGAGCCGCCCCGCCGGGACCGACGCGGGCGAGGCAAAGACGGCGTATTCCGTGTGCGCCACAGGGACGCCCGTATTGACGCTGGACGCGTCAACGAAGAGGCGCAGGCGGCCTTCGGGGCCGACCGGCGGAAAGACGAATGGCAAGGGCCGGGCTGCCTTGGCCGCGGCGATGACGCGGTTGTCCGCCCGCAGGTCTGCGGCCACGGCGCAGGTGAAGCGGCGGGCCAACAGGACCGCGGCGCACGCGAGAAAGGGCTGCGTCTGGCTCGTGATTGAGACGGGTGCCGGGCAGCGGGGCGCGCCCGGGATGGGCCGCCCCGCTGGGCTTTATAAAGAGAGGGGCTTGGCTGGGATTAGCCCAGCCAAACCCAGCATCAAGACAACAAGCTTTCCTCACACCCAGCACGGCTTGAAGGAAGCAACATCCGTTTACTCACGTCCCACAGTGCGTGCGATCGCTCACGAAGCCGACCCGTCGAGCAAGATGAGGGACCACAGGTATTCGTCGCCGTCATCCGTCGGGCTCGCCGCGCCATCCTAATCATCGCCGTCGTCGGCCGCCGACGCCTCGGCCGCGTCGCCGTCGTCGTCGGCCAACGCCTCGGCCGCATCGTCGTCATCTGCCGTCGGCCCCACCACGTCGTCATGGTCGCCGCCGTCGGCGGTCGGCCCCGCGGCATACGCATCGTCGTCGTCGCTGTCGTCACCATCGCCACCACTCACCGAGCGGCCGCCCCCTCCCGTCGACGGCGCAGACGGGGATACCGACGGCGTCGGGTGCGGCCCACCGCAGGGTGTTGGTGGCACCTCCCTCCCCCCATACACGCCGTAGGTGTCCCAAGCGGCGGGCGTCGCCGTCGGGCGGCCCGCTGCCCCCACGCCGTACGCGTCGCGGGGCGGTGCGTACCCCCCCCCTCAGGCGACTTGGCGGGCGATTGCGGGCACCGCGGGCGCCGGGCTCGTCTACCCCCCCCCCCGGCGCCGCTCGCGGTTGAGCACACGAATGCCGGCCGGTGACCGCTGCACGGTGACGGGCTCGGTCAGTGCCTCTGCCATGGCGCCCGTATAGTTGGTCACCGTCACTGGCGGTAGGTCTAACCAGTTGCCATCCTCTGGCAGCGCCCGGGTGACGATGGACACGACGCCCGCGTCGGGGCGTGCGACGACCAGCCGCCCGTATTGAAACGTGACGCCGACCTGCCCCGCCGCCCCCGTCAAAGCGGACGGGGTGCCCGCAAAGCCGCGGGCCTCCCACAGAACGTCGCGGAGCGGCTCCCAACTGGGCGGCAAATTGGCATTGTACACCTCCCCAGAGTTGACGTCGATAATGTCGACAACCTCGGGGTCGCCATAGCCAACATAGGAGATGCCCCGACTTGGCGCCGGTGCGGACATGGTCGTAAACGTCGGATCAAAGCCGCCCTCGCTGCCGTCAGCGGGGACAAGCGCCCGGACCGAGTAGACGGCGGGCACCCCCGCGTCGGAAACACCACCCACGGTCGGCCAAACGCCCCCACGTCCGACACAAACGAATCCGCATTGCCGGGCGCAAAGGTGTAGGTCGCCAGCAACGCCCCGGTCCTCCCATTGAGCGCGTACCCGACGCCAGATCCGTTGAGGGAGCCGCCCGCAGCCCACAGCATGTCAATGGCGGTTGAAAAGGCGAGGCCGTACAACCGCCGCCCAGTGCCAACGGTCGCGGGCAGTTGCGTCAGCGAGGCGGCGCCGACCGAGTAGCGGCCCGCCCACACCGAGCCGTCGACCGCGTCCGAAATGTAAAAAATGTCTGTGCCCGCATACGCGCCCGTGTACCCGCCGGGGGTGATGCCCGGCGGCAAGTCGAAGCGCGGGAGCGAGGGCCCGTCCCCACGGCTGGTCACGTAGAGGGGGATGGCCAAGCGGCTGCCACCACCATTGGCGGCGGCGGCGGCAGCGGCTTGGCGGCTCGACCCGACGAGGGCGGTCGCGACAGCGGCAGCCGCAGCGGCAGGTGCTCGCCGTGGTCCGGCGGCGGCTGTGATGGCGGCAGCGGATGCGGCAGCGGCAATGGAAACGACAGCGACCAGGAGCGCGGCACTGCGAGCAGCGGTGCTGTGCGGGGACATCGTCGCACCGCCTCAACGCACCCCCCGACAGAGGCGCAAGGGGAAGAAGGGGGGTGCGTGGGGGGAGACGGGCATTGAGGAAGAAGGGCGCCACCGAAGCCGCTGCAGAGTACGTGCGGGTGGGCCGCGACCACGGCTGAGGGGAGGCAGTGAAGAGGCGCCGCGCGGGCACCACCGACACGCACGGGGTCACGGTAAAAAAGGGTCACGGTGCCGGCGCACGTGACCGGGCGGCGTCGCCGCCACGGATGGCTCACTGCGCGGGGGCGGTGGCGGTGGTGGTGGCGACCGGCGCCGCCGCCATGGCGGGCGACCAGCGGGACGGCGCCATGGAAAAGGCGGGCGGCTCACTCGCGCAAGACGCGCCCGGCGGGCGAGCCTCCACGGCGCGCCACACCGGTGCGTGCCGACCGGGGTGACAGCCGTAGGGAAGGGGCCGGGAGTTTCAGGCGGCGGCGCTGTTGCCGCCGCCGCCCACGGCCGTGCGTACCGCGTGCCCGGCGGCGGCGCGGCACACGCAGGTTCGCGTTTGCACTAGTGATGTCGACATTCCAAACGAAAATTTGCGAAGAAAGGAAATCCCGGGAAGCCGTTCCGGCCGTTCACTGGCAGATCTTCTCGACTGGACACGACATGAGATTGACTCCTTCCACTCTCCACTCCTGTGCTCTAGTGTCGTGTCGAGAAAACAATAGGAGCGGCCCTTGCATTTACTTCTATGGCGTCCACGTCGAAGGCACCCAGGTCAGGAAGGGGATCCTCCTCCTCTGCCTTCTCTCCCCACAGCCCAGCCCCTCCCTCACTACCGTCACCCATGGCGTCCCCGCCGAGCAGGCGGCGCTGAGCAGGGCATGCGGTGAGGTAACGGGTGTGAAACAGACGCGAGGGGTGAAAATGAAAAAGAGAAGAATGAAGAGGAAGAAAGAAGAGGAAGGATGAGGGGGTAGCGGGGTGTGTAGGTTGCGAGTCGAGGTTGAGTGATGGCTGCAAGTGGGTGACGTCGCCGTGCACGCCAGCGGACATGCCGGGAGACCCGGGTGCTTCTTTCCTGGTGCAAGCTCCACTGGCATCAACAACCAATGGAATGGGCGAGAGTGTCCGCACGTGGCTCATCTCGAGAGGAAAGAGAAAGGAAATATCGTTTCCCAGAAAACGGCCCTCACGACCTCTGAGCGTGCAACAAGGAAATTTCCTGGAAATTTCCAAACGTGTCGGGAATATCGACATCACTAAAGTACTTTAGTCTTGAGCCGGGTTTCCTGACCGGAGTTCACCTCTGACATTTTTACTCAGATCCGCGTCTTTTCGGAAGAAAACCGAGCATTTGGCAAGGCTTGTTGTGCAGGATGCGCACAAAAAAGGTCTCTCCTCGAACCGATTCCAGCCGGATTAGTGGCAGAAACGTGCACGTCGTGCCAGGCGTGCTTGTTGGCACGAATGCCCCCGTTCCTGCCCCGATGCGGCCTACAACTGTCGCATGCACGTGAAGTGCGAAAGGGCGCACTTTGGGCGCTCTGGCGCCCAGCGCCTCCGTTTTTTCGGGAGCTGTTCGGGCGCTCTCGACAAAATATTGGGTACTTCTTCATGTTGATGATGTCGGCAGAAAATGTGAATTTCCAGGCAACTGGACTTGATAAGGTCGACACAGTGGGTGGGGATGCAAGCAAGCGGGGTATGACGGCCGGGGCCAGTGTGCTGGCCTCGGGCGTCTTCACCAGCATCGCTTCCCCACTTCTTCCCTCCCTACCAGTCACTGGAGAACCCCTTCCCCTCCCCCCACCGGTCCCCCTTCCCCCACTTGCCTCCCTCCCTTATGGTGCTTCTCACAAAAACTGGATCCGCTTCATCCGCTTCAATGGCATGCACCGCCCTCTGAGCCAATGAAACAGCGATTTTGCATCAGATGCTGGTGCATCAGGGTCCAGTTTTTGTGGGAAGCACAATAACCCGCCCCCTTTCTTCCACCCGCTCCCCTCATTTTCACCGCTCCCCTCCTTGCACCCGCTTCCCTTCCACCGCCCACCCCCCTCCTCTATCCCGCACGGCTGCCGACGCCGCCACGACCGCCTTCCGGTTTTTTATTGCCGCCACGCTTCACCAACGCCACATGTATACTAGTTACTTAAAAAAATGTGGGGCGTGTTGTTCAACTTTGCTTCACGCTGGTTCTCTGAGTCGGTCCTCTTTGCATGTTTATTTTACGATCCACCCGCACGCGGCGCTCCCCACCCATACACCAGCGAGTCTGTACGATCAACCAAACTCTTCCACGCTCTGGTTCTGACGGAACACACATGCCAGAAAATACAGCCTCCAATAGAACCGTTTACAGATGCCTTCGTTGAACCCCAACTGTATTGAAGATGAAAGCCCTAATTCTCAGTAGCGCACAACAGTGCGGCAGTGTCAGCACCGCGTCTTCGCGCTCTTCTGATGTCTCGCCATCTCACCCCCATCTCGTTTCTCCGTTGGGCCTTTCGCACAACCCTCCATCGTCGTCACCCCATCACCATGTTCTCTCCTGGAAGCGCGCACTGCATCCGCCCCTTTCTTTTTCCCCCCCCCCCCCCCCCCCCCCCCCCCCCCCCACCCCCCCCCCCCCCCCCCCCCCCC
>ENA-ORXC01000742-ORXC01000742.1-marine-metagenome-genome-assembly--contig:-NODE-742-length-21524-cov-5.942743_pt1 | contig 21524 bp, 21 predicted proteins | sample MGYA00237865_ERZ511478 | MGnify/ENA metagenome assembly ERZ511478 | reverse complement strand
AATTATTCATTAACCAAAAAACGAATCGTTATGTTATCACAATCATTTAGTCGTAAAAAAGTAGTGCTGCGCGCATTGCTGCTTGTTCCTGTAGTTGCAATTTGCTCACTACTTTTTAATCAAGAAATCATTGCCCAACAAAATCCAGACAGTCACGATGTGTCAACAGATTCTTATGCTTCGCAATTTATAGAAGGAGCGGCACGCAATGGAAAAAAAGCGCTCGTAATAGAAGTAAGGAATGACAGCATCTATATAAATGGACAATATAAAACGCTTGACACTTTTCGCGAAAGCGTAAATGAGATTACAGAAAACTGGGATAAGAAGGAGTATGCAGATCCTGTGAGTTCTATGATTTTAAAAGGCAACACAGAAGAGTTTATTAAAAAAGCAGAAAAAGAATTTAAGAAGACAATATTATACATGGCAAATAATTCTTTACGCCTTATTCCACCAGCACCACCTGCTCTACATGCTAAGTTACCTATACCGCCTGCACCACTATCACTAGTAGAGCACCTTATTAAAATGAGGAAGCTAGGTGGTCTTTTTATATATGAAGGGAAAGAAGTATCATTTGACAAAGCTGTAGCATTAGTTAGTAGGGACATATACAATGTAAAAACACCCTATCCGTATACAAATCCTCCTAAGACCTTTATTTCTAGGGCATCTCAAGATACTAAAGCCAGCGATATAAGTAAACAAGATACGATCAAGGCTACCAAAGAAGAAATCAACACTTATAACACGCTTGTAAAAAGATATAACGAGAATCCTACAGCAGTTTTAACTGCAAAAGTAAGAGGGCAGCTATTTAAAACATATGGTAAAATGACCCCTATACAGCGCGAGAAAGCTATTCCATTTCCCAAATTACCACCACCGCCTTCCGCACCTAAACAAGAACAAAATCCAGTCCTTCCTATAAACCAAAAAAATAATCACTTCGAAGTTAAAGGAAGTTATGATGAAAATGGTTCTTTATCAAAAAATGTCAAACAGCACGCCCTAAATGGTGGCACTTTTGAATTTGAAGGAAAAGAAATTACTAAGGAGCAAGCACTGCAAAAGATAAAAGAAAGCAACATTTCTACACAGACTTCTTCTTTCCATAACAAGATGATTATCATCAAAAACATACTAACAAGTAATGCAAATTATTACTTAAATAATAAATTACTATCTGAGGATGAAATCAACCAATTAGATATTAGTTACAAGTCAGTCCTTATATCAAGAGGTTCTGAAAAAGAGAAACCGTCTTTCAAATTTGTTAAAATCAAAGAATAAACAGAGGCTATACTCCACACAGGTTAATTCTTAAAACAAAGCCAATAGCACATCAATTTATGATCATATATGTAGCTTTGCGGTAATGGATTATAAAAAGGAATTAAGCTGTTTTTTTTACGACTCACTTGTGGTATGGGGAGTCTCTGATGATATTGCTAAATATCTCAATGCTCTTATTTTAGGCGTTTTACTCATTATTTTAGTACTAGTAATTGACAGAGTGTTCCGTAACATTCTGAGAACGGTAGCATATCGCTTTTCAAAAAGATCTAAAACTAATTTTGATGATCTTCTTATTGAAAATAGAGTCCCACGTAGGTTAGCACATATTTTACCGCTGTATCTCATGCTAGGTTTTTTACCTATTGTATTAAAAGACTTTCCAGAGATCCAGCGATTATTTGCTATACTACTCACATTTGTGGGGATTATTCTCGCTCTTCGTATTATACGTGCCTTGCTGCATGCATTAAGAGACTATTTTAAAACAGTACCGGGTCTTAGAGATAAACCTATAGATAGTTACATACAAGTTTTCATGATTATCGCATGGATTCTCATGATTTTTTATGCTATAAGCTTGATTACAGATGTATCTATAGGAGCGGCCTTAGGTACCTTTGGTGCTGCTTCGGCTATAATTCTTCTTATTTTTAAAGATACCATTCTTGGTTTTGTAGCGAGTATTCAGGTTGCTATAAATGACATGGTACGCATAGGAGACTGGATTACTTTTGAAAAATTTGGCGCAGATGGTGATGTGATTGAAATCAACCTTTCGACCGTTAAAGTGCAAAATTTTGACATGACCATTACTACAATCCCAACCTACTCTCTTATTTCAGATTCTTTTAAGAACTGGAGAGGAATGACAGATAGCCCTGGACGTCGTATTAAAAGATCGTTGTTAATCAAGCAAGATAGTATCAAATTTTTATTAGATGACGATATTGAGAGATTAAAGAACATACATTTAGTGTCAAGTTACTTAACTACCATGCAAGAAAAGCTTGACAAACTTAATGCAGAAGATGATATTGATCGCACACTACAAATTAATGGTGTAAATCTTACAAATGTGGGTCTCTTCCGTAAATACATGGAGACATACATACAAGATCACAGTGCTATAAATAAAGAAATGCTTCTTATGTGCCGCCAGCTGGCTCCAACAGCGCAAGGCGTTCCTCTTGAAGTATACTGTTTTAGCAAAGATAAAAAATGGGAAAATTATGAGTATATCATGGCAGATCTTTTTGATCATTTCCTTGCTGCAGTTTCCTATTTTGATCTTGAGCTATTTGAGTACCCTAGTGGTGAAAGCTCTGCAAAGTTTATTGACTCCTCAGATTTTGTGTAGGTACGCTTTCGCGAAAGCATAAAAAAAATCCATTGTAACATCTTATAAATATGCTAGTCTTTACTTAGGATAAGGCGCCGCTATGGAGTGACTGCTTTACGTTATCATATATACGAAACAAGCCGCAACAAGCGTTTAAAAGACGTAACATCATCAATCATATCGCTGGACCTCAATCACCCAGCACCTCAACATTAACGAACTTATTATGATTCAATCTTTCTTTATCCTATGCTCTGGGGCAGATCTTGACGTACTAGATACTTGCTCCCGTGGCGAGAAAAACAAATATGCTGGCATAGGTGCTACCGTATTTTTTACTGCCATTCTCGCAACCATTGCCGCTACCTATGCGCTATTTACCGTGTTTGATAATGTGTATAGAGCACTACTTTTTGGTTTGTTATGGGGACTCGTAATTTTTAACCTAGACAGATTTATTGTCTCCACGCTTAAGAAACGTGACCAGTGGTGGAAAGAATTTGGGATGGCAATCCCTAGGCTTATCCTGGCAATAATTATCGCTATTGTCATATCAAAACCCCTCGAACTCAAGATTTTTGAGAAAGAAATAGATCGTGTAATACTCAGTCAAAAAAATGAGTTTACAGTGCAAAATCAAGGTGAGATACTAGCACAATACACCCCAGAAATCAACAAGCTTGATGCTCAAATTGAAAATGCAAAAGGAGAAATAGCCACAAAAGAAACGGAAGTAAACAATCTATACGAAATCTACATAGACGAAGCCGAAGGTACCGCGGGAACAGAATTATTAGGTAAAGGACCCGTATATCAAGAAAAGCGTGATAAACACGATGCCGCGCTTGCTGAACTCGCTCTTCTTAAAACCACCAAAGCAGAAAAAATAGCCCAGGCCGAAACTCAAAAAAATCAACTGCGAGATCAATTCAATACCGCAGTAAGCACAAGCCAGCCTATCATCAATAACTTTGACGGATTAATGGCGCGTATTGATGCAATGAAAGAACTGCCGTGGCTACCATCATTATTTATCTTCTTACTCTTCCTTGCTATAGAGACAGCTCCTATATTTTCTAAACTTATATCACCTATGGGAGAGTATGATATAAAACTGGCAGATCACGAACTCACAATCAAAGAATGGAGCGTACAAAAAGCGCTGCAACGTAAGATTCTTATGGAGACAGATCATAATGTAAATGATCGTGTCTATACAGATCTTACCCAAGATGAAGAGTTATATAATTACAAGAAGAAAATGACAAAAGAGATTATGAAACGCCAGCAAGATGCCTTTTATAGAAGACAAACTAAAATCTTAGGATAGCACATAAGTGTTTCTTATAGATGCTTATCTTTAAGGAAAACGTCGCATCATGAAATTTCTTATTGCCATACTTATTCTCCTTCTAGTTACTTCAAGTTGTACTACTTCCTCTACCATAGAAGAGGATAAAAAAGAAATCAAGTCCATACTCAATGCTCAACAAGCTGCTTGGTCTGCCGGTAATCTTGATGAATTTATGCAAAGCTACTGGAACAATGACTCCTTAAAGTTTTATGGAAGTAATGGTCTCACCTATGGATGGGATCAAACTCTTGCAAACTATAAGAAAGGATATCCAACGGCTAATCACACTGGGACTTTACAGTTTGTAATTAATGATATGACTAAGATGGAAGAACATGCTTACTATGTAATGGGTGAGTATCATCTCACAAGAGATGTGGGAGATGCAAACGGTATTTTTATGATCATCTTTAAACGTATTAATGGAGTGTGGAAGATCATTGCAGATATGTCTTGCTAGTCTTAATGTAATCTGTTAAAAAGTAAATCGCATCTGTACATCAATTTCTTCTTCCTTTACAGCCTTTGCCGCATCCTTCTTTTTGCGGTCTTCGGTATTGAGGTTTGAGAGTGAGATACCTAATAATCGCACGCTATTTTCTAACTTTTCTTGATAGAGTAAATCCTTTGCCGTTTCTAGGAGAATCTCTTTTGACCGCACGTAATAGTCTAATGTTTTAGAACGTGTTTTAAGTGTAAAATCGGAATACTTTATTTTAAGTGTTATCGTCTTTCCAGCAACTTCACTTTTTGCAAGACGCTTTTCTACCTCGGCGGCAATGTGTTCTAGTTTTTCAAGCATAAAAATCTCCGAAGTAATGTTTTCAGAAAAGGTACGCTCTGCTGCAAGGGATTTTCTTATACGGTTAGGGCGCACCTCACTGTACTGAATCCCTCGTACGATATCATAATAATAAGCACCACTCTTCCCAAAGTTTTCAGAGAGGTATTCCTTAGACTTCAATTTCATATCCATACCAGTAAAAATGCCATGCAAGTACATCTTCTCGGCAGTTTTCTTCCCTATACCGTAAAACTTTCTAATGTCTAATTCCTCAAGAAATCCTATAACCTCCTCTGGCGGGATCGTCTTTTGTCCGTTAGGCTTATTTATATCACTGGCTACCTTTGCAATAAATTTATTGATGCTTATTCCAGCACTCGCATCTAGCCCAGTTTTTTCCTTGATGCGCTGTCGTATCCATGAAGCAATCACGGTTGCGCTAGGCATTCCCACTTTATTTTCGGTGACATCTAGGTAGGCTTCGTCTAGTGATAACGGCTCTACAAGATCTGTAAATTCATAAAAAACACTACGTATCTGTGCCGATATCTCCTTATATCGATCAAAGTTTGTACGTACAAAGATGAGTTCTGGACACAATTTGCGCGCAAGCGATCCCGCCATCGCAGATCGTACTCCATATTTACGAGCCTCGTAACTTGCTGCACTCACGACACCTCGCTCTCCACCACCACCTACAGCAATAGCTTTACCTCTTAGATCTGGGTTATCAAGCTGCTCTACAGATGCATAAAATGCATCCATATCTACATGAATAATTTTTCTAATAGGCAGCTCGATCATTACTGCAAGTTACGAAGCTTACCGGCAGATTTGCAAAGGAAAGCGTAACTTTGAACTATGTCAAAAACAGCAATCGTACTAGGCGCTACAGGTCTCACTGGCAGACTTGTTACAGAATTATTATTAAAAGATCCTGCTTTTAGCAAGGTTAAAATCTTCACTCGTCGCCCTACTTCTTTTAAGCATCCTAAAATAGAGGAAATCATCTGTGATTTACTAGATATACATACCTTTAAAGATACCTTTACAGGGGATGCAGTCTTCTGTTGTATAGGCACGACTAAAGCACAAACGCCAGATCGTAACAAGTATCACGCGATAGATTATGGAATTCCTGTAAACACTGCTCAGCTAGCTCATGAGCACAACATAAACACCTATCTCGTAGTATCCTCGGCAGGGACATCTACTAAGAGTCCTTTTTTTTATGTGCGCACAAAAGCTGCAATGGAACGAGATGTAATACAGGTAAACATACCACATACATATATCATGAAACCTGCATTTATAAACGGGCGTCCAGATAAAGATCGTAAGGGAGAACGTGTATTAAAAGCAATAATGGCTGTAATGGACTTTTTTATGATAGGACCACTTAAAAGGTATGCATCTACACAAGCTATAGATATTGCTAGAGCGATGGTCCATCTGGTTAAAAACCCACACAAAGAACAGAACATCACAAATCAAGAAATCAAAACTATAAGTAGTGCCTACCGAGTTTAATCATATAACCGTTCCCACACAAGACTTAGAAGTCTCCATTGCGTTTTACACCGCCATTGGCATGGTACTTATTGAGCATGAATCTCTGCATCACGCACATTTTGAAAACAAAGATCATGAGGTGATATTTACTGCATATTATAACTCACAGCGACCCTCATACCAGGTTACTGTGTACTATGAAGTAGATGCTATTGAAGATTTTGAAATACGCTTTCGCGAAAGCGTGATAACTCCAACCTCAACTAAAAAATGGGGAGGAAAGGAATTAATAATTAAAGATCCAGATGGCAATCACGTAGTGTTATATGAAAGATTATCTAGCCAAAGCACTCCTCCATGGCAATAAAAATTAAATAAGTCTTAGTTTACAAACCCTACCGAAAATGCAAATCCAATGTTAGAAATAGAACGTAAATTCTTAGTAACCTCAGCAGCTTTTAAAGAAGTAGCTCAAAAAGCTACACGTATTACGCAAGGATACCTAAGTACAGATCCAGAGCGTACTGTGAGAGTGCGTATCAAAGGAGAAAAAGGTTTCCTCACTATTAAAGGAAAATCAAACGACAGCGGTACTACTCGAATAGAAGTAGAAGAAGAAATCACCGTAGATAAAGCAGAAATTCTCTTAAAATTATGCCTCTCAGGAGTCATAGATAAAACTCGCTATGAGTATGCTGTAAATGAGCACATCTGGGAAATAGATGCCTTTTATGGCGATAACGAAGGGCTCATCATTGCCGAAATTGAACTCACCACCGAAGGTGAATCATTTGAGAAACCTTCGTGGATAGGAGAAGAAGTTACGGGAGATACTAAATATTATAACTCACAGCTATCTAATAATCCATTTAAAAACTGGTGATAACGGCTATAAATTAACCCCTAGAAACCTCAACGTATTTCTTAATCTCATTACCATCACTATCTACAGCTGTGAGTGTGTAGTTACCTACTTCTGGTGTAATAGCCAGCTCGTGAAAATCTTCTGTAGCTCCTATAAACTTAGCATCTAGATACCAGAAAATCTTAGTCCCAGGATTACGGTGAGCAACTTTAAAAATCACATCATTCACTGTAGCGTCAAAACCCTTAGGTAGTATCACTCCTTCATTATTTTTTGGATAGATAAAGGTCATCACCTCTTCTCCAGAAATCGCTGGTTACGTATGGTTAACTTACCTGAAATACTAGGACTTATTTTAAGTATATTATCAGGTAATTCTTGATCAAGTTCAAACTGTGAGAGTGCTTTTGCAAGCTCCACGCGTATAGGATTTTTTACGGACTGTCTCCCCTCTGTAGTATACGAGATGTAATCCCTAAACTTGAATAAATTATCTGTGGGAGATGACGTTTTATCACAAGAAATAGCTAGTAGAAATAAGGTAGCGATGGTGAGTAGATGGTTAACGCGCATTGGTTTTGGTAGTATTAGGTGTCCAAATCTAAGGCTTACTAGCTAATAAACTAGGTAGTTATTCCCTAAATATGAACTACTTAAAATGACACCAAAAGGCAACATATTTTAAGCAAATGAATAACTGATTAAAAAGATTCAGGAAGTGTGGTTTGTGTTGAACGGAAATGTTAAAACGTGTAGTATAAGTACATTAACATTTGGGAGTACTTTAACTTTTATTAAAAGAATAATCGCGCTCTACTTTGCAAATTCTCACCGTATAATTGTCATACCAATCTGATTTTCCCATGCGCTGGGCGCCTTGATGTTCTGCTTGTGCTTTCCAGTGTGCGATATCCTTTAATGTCTTCCAGTATGACACGGTAATCCCGAGATGGTCGCTATCATTTCTAGCTCCCTCTACTCCTAGAAAACCCGGCATTGTTGCCGCCAGTTCTTCCATAAGCTCTGCGGCTTGTTTATAACCTCTAGTTGCGCTAGTTTGGGTAGATGTAAAAATTACAGCGTAGTAAGGTGCCTTCATTATTCGGTTTCTATTTTATATAATATGGGCTTACTTGGTGTCGCGTCATTCTCAAAAGAGGCAATTTGTAAATTGAGAAGATATCTACCATCTGCTACTTTATCAGGCACATAAATCATCTCTGTGATCGTTGCATCCAGACGTATATTTTCTTCTACATTCCAGAATGCATGATGTGCTTTAAGAGCTCCACCATCTTTCTCTTTATCTACGCTTGGGAGGTCAATGAGGAGGTGTTTAATTCCGCTTTCGCGAAAGCGTACCATTGCTTTTTCCTCTATATACGGCCAATTAGTGTGAGACCAGTTCATTGTTTTCTTTTCTCGTGCATTATGCAATGTACGTATTACTAAAGCCTCAGGTTTTTTACCTTTAAGCAAGCCACGGAACTGCTTATCTCTTAGTATAAAATCGTCATCCTCATTGTCTAATGGCTCGGGAATAAGTGTAATCACCTCTGCCATAAAAAAGAATGTCTTTAGATTTTTATTAATGCTGTGTACTTTTTCGGTAATGTGTCCAGCAGTCTCTGTATGTGTGCCGTGAGAATGTGGATTAAACGTTATTGTGGTAAAGTTTACATCTCCGCCTTCACTCACTTTACCTATCCACTCGCCGTCTGTGACTGTCTCAAACTTAGGTGGATCAATATACCATGCCAGCGGATTCTTCTTAGGTGTAAGAGGAATGGAGAGGTCGATAGGTTTTAAAAGATCTACCGTAAAAGTTTCTTTATTATGGGTTATTGTTGCAAGCATAGTGTAATTCGAAAGAAAACTAAAGATAAAAATACGCTATTGATTTACCTAGGCTCATTAAGGTCATTGCTGCAAGCTAGGCTACTTTAAGTTGAGTATAAATAAATCACTAGCAATACCATCGCTTAGGAACTTCCCTTTTTTTGACACATACACACGGTCACCTTCTATAAACAAAAGATGTTCTTCTACATGCTTTTGCGAATGCTCAACAAAATAATCTTTATACTTCTCGCCATATAAAGTAGCAATTTCTAGAAGTGAAAGCCCAAATTGCGTGCGCAATCTAGTCATCACATACTCATTATATTGATCTGTAAGCGATAGCTCTTCTACCTCCTGTGGCAACTCACCAGCGGTGATTGCTTTAATATACTTAGGGTTGTTATTAATATTCCACGCGCGGCGATTATTATCATAGCTATGTGCAGAAGGCCCTATCCCTATATATTTTTTCCCTTGCCAGTATGCCGTATTATTTCTAGAATGGAAACCGGGCTTTGCAAAGTTTGAAAATTCATAGTTCTCATATCCTGCTTCTTCCATTTTACGTATTAATAGCTCATGATGTTCTTGCGCAACCTCGTCCTCTACGGGTGGTACAATTCCTTTTTTGATAAAGTTTTCTAATGCCGTCTTAGGCTCTACGGTGAGAGCATAAGCAGATATGTGAGGCACATCAAGTTTTAAGGCTTGATCAATATTCTCTTCCCAGCGCTCATTACTCATCCCAGGGATTCCATAAATAAGATCTAGCGAACTATTAGGAAACTGTTTTCTTGATAGTACTAAGCAATCTATTGCTTCTGTCGCATTGTGTGCACGGTTCATTAATTTGAGATCTTCTTCAAAAAACGATTGGACGCCTATACTCAACCTATTAATTCTTGATGCTGCTAGTTCGCTTATTTTCTGTGGAGTAAGATCATCAGGATTTGCTTCTAGTGTGATCTCAGGGTTTTTTTCAATATTATAATATGTAACACAAGCTTCTATTATTTGATCAATCTCTGAAGTTTTTAAGACAGAAGGTGTACCTCCACCTAAATAAATATTAGACACTTCTTCTTCTTGAAACTCGGCTTTACGCATCTCGAGTTCTTTTATGATAGCTGTTATCATTTCCTCCTTTTTACCCATCGTGGTCGAAAAGTGAAAATCACAATAGTGACATGCTTGCTTGCAAAATGGTATGTGAATGTAGATGGATGCCATAACAATAGTCTGTATTATTTTTTCACCCGTTTATCATTCTGCTTTACAAAGCTTTCCCAGCCAGAATAGCTTTTACCTATTTCCACTTTACCAGAATTATAATAGTGACAGACTGCAGCTGCGAGTCCGTCTGTAGAGTCTAAGTTTTTGGGCAAAGTTTTTAGTTTCAATAAAGACTGCAGCATTCTTGCCACTTGCTCCTTACTCGCATTACCGTTTCCAGTAACTGCCATTTTTATTTTTTTAGGAAGATATTCTGTGATGGGGATTTCTCTAGATAATCCTGCTGCCATCGCCACACCTTGTGCTCTACCTAGCTTGAGCATACTTTGTACATTCTTTCCAAAAAATGGTGCCTCTATCGCAATCTCATCTGGATGATAAGTGTCTATTAATTGTATAGTTCGCTCAAAAATGAGCTTAAGCTTTACGTAAGGATCACTATATTTCTGTAGCAATAACTCATTAAGCAACATGAATTCCATCTTCTTTCCTACCACCTTTATTAAGCCAAAACCCATAATTGTAGTCCCTGGATCAATCCCTAATATGATTCTTTCGTCTGCCACTGCTTTTATTGTTACTTTGTAAACATCCTTAACAAAGAAATGAATGCCTCGATTACCTCACAAAGCTACGCAATTACTCTGGGCGACTCTTAAGATTCTCATTGTAGTACTCGCTGGTTTTTTTATTTATAATAAACTTGACAGCCACGCTCTTAATTCCCTTAAGTATCAACTTTCTGAAATAAGCACATCATCGTTATATTTCTATATTATTATCATACTATTATTTACAGTTGCCAATTGGTTTTTTGAGTTTAAAAAATGGCAAGTTTTGGTAGGTTATTTTAGCCAGTTAAGCTTTCGCGAAAGCGCACAACAAACCCTTACTGCGCATCTTGCTGGATTTGTAACTCCTGCAAAAGCTGGTGACTATGGTGCAAAAGCGCTGTATTATCCCAAAGAGCAGCGCAAAAAAACACTCTTCTTAAATTTTATAGGAAACATGTATCAGCTACTAGCGACGCTTGTTATAGGCTTTATAGGATTAGGAATACTAGCGCTATTTACAAGTGGCACTGCCATCTTTTTCTGGGCACTTAGTATTTTTATGACGCTGGTATTGTATCAAATATTACCAAAAGTTCTCAGGCGTTTTAATTGGTCATTAAAAGGAAATGCATGGCATAAAATTAAGAGCTTTTGGAAGGCTGTGCCTAGGGTTATTAAAAGCAAGACTCGCTTATATTCCTTGATACGTTATGCAATATTTGCACATCAATTTTATATTATTCTACTGATATTGGGAGCAGATATTCCCTACGTATTTGCCATGTCTTGCATTGCGGCGATGTACTTACTGAGCTCTGTGATACCAGTGATGCAATTACTAGATGTAGTAGTGCGCGGTGGAGTCGCTGTACTAGTTTTTGGCTGGTATTTTGTACCTGAAGAAATTGTGTTAAGCACCGTGCTCGTTATGTGGTTATGTAATGTCGTGTTGCCACTTCTACCAGGAGCTATCTTCTTGTTTAAAAATAAAAAGCGCTCAAGCGCAGCTCTATAATAGATGATCTGGACACTGCTTTTTATTTTTATTTTTTACGGTATAATCATACTTGGCTTCACCATTAAAACAAAGCTTGCTGGTACTTTTAATAATCGTACTATAGCGCATGAAAACAGATTTACGGTAATTGTACCTTTTAGAAATGAATCTAAGAACCTGCCGCGTTTATTAGCTTCACTAGCCGCGATAGATTACCCGTCTCATAAATGGGAGGTGATTCTTGTAAATGATGACTCTACAGATAACTCCCTGGAGGTAATTGATCAATGCCTCACGAGTAATCCTATTTCTAATGTGCGTATTATTAATAACGTGCGAACTACAGCATCACCAAAGAAAGATGCGTTGCAAACTGCTATTAACAAGGCTCAACATAACTGGATAGTCACCACAGATGCAGACTGTCACGTCCCTGTACAATGGCTTCACACACTAAATGCTACGATACAGCAAGAGCAGGCGCTCATGGTAATTATGCCCGTTACTATCGCTACCACAGCGCGTCCTTCTTTTGTAACTGTATACGAGCAACTGGACTTTTTAAGTCTTATGGGAGCAACTGCTGGAAGCTTTTATTTTGATCTTCCCTTTTTATGCAACGGAGCAAATCTCGCTTATGACAAAGAAGCATTTAAAACCGTTCAAGGCTTTGCTAATAATGATCATATAGCTAGTGGCGATGATCATTTTTTACTAGAAAAATTTCAAGAAACTTTTAAAAATAATATAAGCTACATACGTTCTCGGGAAGCCATTGTAACCACACAGCCTCAAGAGCAGTGGAGGACGTTTATAGCGCAACGCACTCGCTGGGCGGCTAAGTCTAGCGCTTACACGTTTTGGTTTTCAAAACTCATGGGTTTATTAGTTGTGAGCGTTAATCTTATGAGTGGCTTAGGTTTGATTTATCTCGCTTTCGCGAAAGCGGAAACCCAATCTCTAATCATCATCGCACTGTTACTGAAAATCATTGCAGATGGCATTCTAATCACCACCGAAGCGAAGTTTTACAAGAAAATTTCCTATTTAAAATGGTATCCTATTGTAATGATTTGTTACCCATTTATAAGCACTTACATAGCTGTAAGATCGCTCACTAGTAGTTATCAATGGAAAGATAGAAACTATAAAAAATAACAACGCAGAGAGCGTTATTATGTACTTACTCAACCTTGAGAACTACTGGGATTTTAAATTTTGTCTTTACAGGAACACCTTGTTTTGTAGCAGCTCTAGCCTGCGGAAGTTGTTGAGCAGCCTCATGAATCCACTGCTCTAGTTTTGGAATTTCATTGCGAATTTCTGGCGTAATAGCAAGGGTATCAATACAGTATTTACCTTTTTCATTTACCACAAAGTTTACTACAATCGTATCGTTAAGCTCCTTGTTTACAACAATCGTATGCTTACCAAAGGATTCATAAAAGGTGCTCGTCACTGTTTCCTCAAAACAGACTCTCAACGCCTCCCCTTCTGCTTGTGAACTACACGTATCAAAGGTAGGATAGCCATCCACTTTATGAAGATCTATGGCTTTCCAACTTTCAGAAAGATACTCTGAAGAGGACACCTTTTTTGTTTCTATACGGTCGCAAGAAATTACTACAGTCATTGCTGTAACTATTACTAAACCACGATATAATAAGCTTTTCATACGCACTCCGAAAGTACGATTTTTAAATCTCGTGTAAAAGCGCAGTATATAGGGTTAATCCTGCGCTTTTGTTGCTTCAAATATTTCTCTTTTAAGTATCTCTATTCTCTCTTGAGCTATTCTTTTTATGTATGGATTTGATTTTGATTTTTCAGATTGAGCCACAAACTTCTCATACAACTGGATAACCTCTTCCTTGTCTTTATAATAATTATCGGCTGCTACGGCAATGGCATATAGGGCATCAAGATTATCAGGATCTTCTTTAACTGCTAGTTGATAATGCTTCATTGCCTTAGGGAATTCTTTTTCAAACTCGTAAGCTCTACCTAATGTAAAGTACACATCATCAAGCGGCAAATCTTTAAAATAGAGTGCTTGCTTACCATGGTATAATGCTTCTTCATATTCTCCATTAAAAGAATATAACCTAGCCAAGGTAATATGAGTTCCCCAGTCTTCATTATCATAAGCAAGTACTTCTTGATACGCCTTTATAGATTCTGGGTACATTCTTTTCTCATAATAGGCACGGCCTAATTTTTCTCTTACAAATAAAGTGTCTACTCCCATATCAAGTAGCTTATTAAGCCAGTCTATAGCTTCTGTCCACCATCCTTTGTGATAATAATTTTGCGCGAGAACACCCATCATCTCGATATTTTCTGGATCACTTTCAAAAGCTTTGTTTGCAATCTTTTCTACTATCGTAAAATCTTTGAGACCTAAATGGTGTTTTGCTAGCTCAAACATTGCTTTTTGATGTGTAGAGTCTAGCTGCACCGCCTTTGCAAAAGCCTGTTCTGAGGTATTTATTTCTTGATTATCTACTTTTTTATTTAAGACCAAGGTATCCTTAACTGCAGTCTTTTTTAGTGCGCGTCCCCATTGATAATAATACTCAGGATTAGTAGGAAACCTCTTTGCTAAATCAGAAAAAATAGAGTCTGCAAGATCATGCTTTGATTTTGACAGTAACAACCTTCCATATTCTGTTTGAGCTATGGGTTGTTTGTCATTGAGGTCTAACGATTTTTTGTAATATACTAGCGCATCGTTTTTTACTCCTTTACCGTTGTATGCTCTTGCTATTTGCAAATATGTTCTAGCCGAAGGATCTATTATAGATTCATACTGAGCAATTGCCTTTGTATAATCTCCCACAGCATATAAACTATCTGCAATAGCCAAAGCCGGAGCTTGTGCTCCGGCTTTGGCTATTGCTATGATACTTAAAAGTATAATTAGTTTTCTCATAGTTTACTCTGCTATTATAAAAGAAATAGGTAAGCTATAAAGAACTCCTACTTCTTCTCCGTTCTGTTTACCAGGTTTCATTTTTGGCAACATAGAAATTACGCGCTGTGCTTCTTTATCAAGATCTGGGTGTGGTGAGCGAGTTCTTAGATTTGTGACGTATCCATTTTTATCAATTCTAAAACTTGCAAAAATTCTGTTAGTCCCAGTAAGATTTAACTGTTTACCTAATCCAACGTTAAAGTTAGAATTAACCAAGGCACTTACTTTTTGTGACATACAGTCTCTACGTTGCTCATTTGTATTTAAGCCTACACATCCAGGAAAAACTGGAACTTCATCTATCACTGCAAATGGGATATTACCATTCTCATCAAGATCATATACAACCTCTTCCTCCACAACCTCTATTAATTCGCCATCATCCTTATTCATATTAAAAGTATGCACAGATGTTCCTTTTGTTTTTTTGGCTGATGTTATATTTAAATCATTAATCATTTGAGATTCTGTTTTTGAAAGATTCTGTTTTTGCTCTACTAGCAGTTGTAGTTCACTAATTTTTTGCTCTAGTGATTGGTTTTCCACCAGCTCATTATCTTCACTACATGAAACATAGACTAACATTGATAATACTAGTGGAACAATAAAGGCATACTTGATTAATGCACTCTTTTTTGATTTTGATTTTTGTAACATAATAATTCGTTTTTTGATTAATGATTGATTGAAAAATGTATTTGTAAAAGAAAGATTATTGGTGCCAAAGGCAGTATTTAGTAGCTCTTCATAGTATGTCTTTTTTGAGGTAGCTGCAGTTGCTTTTTGGTCTGCTAGATATTCATGAACTGTGCATATTAGTTTTTGATTTAAATATATTAATGGGTTGAACCAAAACACCACTTTTAAAATCTCAAAAAATATGAGATCCCAAGTGTGACCTTGTGTTGCGTGAAGCTGCTCATGAGTGAGAATTTGCTTACGCGAAAGCGTATCTATGTCCTCACCAATAAAAATGAAATTAAAGAAGGTAAATGCTTCTCTACTATTAGGGACATTAATAATATATTCGCCAGTCTGTTTATAAGATAAGTAGCTAATAAGGTTCTTCATTTTTATTACAAGAAACATTATGCTTATTGTCATTCCTGAGATATATAGAGGTAGCCATGGGATAACAAAGGGACTTTCTTGAGGTAGTTGAGTAGAGGACACCTCTCCTATTACTACTTCTGGTAACATCACAGACGTTACTTCTACAGGGACTACTGTCTGTAACGTTACAATCTTAATAAGCGGTAATATTAGGGCCAGTATGGGTGTGACTAGCAGGTATATTCTATTATGAACAAAGAAAGTTTCCTTCCTTAATAACAAATAATACATCCCTAAAAATAATGCTTGAAAACAGACAACCTTGATTACATATACCGCCATCATTAGTCTTTTTTATTAATTTCTCTAAGTATGGATTCCAGATCTTTAACGCTTACATCATTCTTTTTTACAAAGAAACTCACCATGCTTTTAAAACTACCGTTAAAATAGCTGTCCATCATTTTATGCATGGACTCATTACTGTATACCTCCTTTGTAACTAATGGATAATAGAGGTAGCCTCTGCCTTCTTTCTCGTGACCCACAAAACCTTTATTTTCTAAAATTCTTATAATGGTTGAAATGGTATTATATGCTGGTTTTGGTTCTGGCATTTTATCAATTAAACTCGCAACATTTGCCTTTTTTGCTATCCACAATAACTGCATAACCTCTTCTTCTGCCTTTGTGAGCTGTTTCATAATCGTCCTTTATATATTGCTATATTATAAATACTTACAATCTTATGTGTCTATAATTGCTCAAATATAACTAAAACATTAGTTTAAACTAATGTTTTAGTTATAAAAAAATTAAATTTTATATCATTGAAGTAGCGTTATTGTGAAATAGCACTAAAAAACAACTGTATAGTATTAGAAAAGTGCTCTAATAGAAATTTGCTGTAAACTCTAGCGAACACTACATGTAAAAATCCACACAGAAGATCTTTCTGCAACTTTTTGTATAAATCCTATATACATAGGTACAGATGAGCAAAAAGACTTAAAACGTCTCTTATGCGTGCGTACTAGTTTGAGAAAAATGTAAATAGGCAGCTATTTTTTGCCTATATCTATAAACGAGATAGACCTCTCATGGTGAATGGTTACGCTTTCGCGAAAGCGCACAAAAAAGCCTCCTATTCAACAGAAAAGGAGGCTTGCTATGAATTATGAACTCTATTCTAGTTTTTTATAATAATAAACTCTGAGCGTCTATTGAGTTGATGTTGTGCATCAGAACATTCCACTCCGTTTATACAGTTATTTACTGGTTGCTTCTCTCCATAACCTTTTCCAGTTATTCTTGATGCACTGATTCCTTGATTTACAATATAAGCTACCGTTGCTTTTGCTCGCTTATCTGAAAGACTTAAGTTATAAGAATCTTTACCTCTGCTATCTGTATGTGATCTTGCGTCTAACACCATATTAGGATACTCACGCATTACAGCTATTACTTTTTCTAGCTCAATCTGGGCATCTGGTCGTATATTGAAGCGATCAAAATCAAAATAAATAGGATTAAGTTCTAGAACTTTAGCAAGATCGTCTCCTACGCTTATAGGCTTTTGAAGTAAGCTTAACACAAGATCATTAGTAAGTGTACCTGAAACTTCTGGAGTGGTTGTTATAACCTCTGCAGTACTATATGCTTCTTTTGACGCACGCACCACATATTGCGTTAAACAAGTTGCATTAAATAGGTAACTACCACTAGAAGTTGCTTTTATAGCTTCAACGACGGTACCTTCACTATCGATAAGCTGTACTGTGGCTTCTGGAATAGGGTTACCGCTATCTTTATCTGTTACAATCCCTTTCAGTTTTATATCACATGCAATATCTTCTTTTAAAAACTTATAAATATCATCACTACCTAACCCTGTCTTTCTGTTTGAAGCAAAATAACCTACTTGCGTATCTTCATTTAAGACAAATGTAAAATCATCATAAGAACTATTTATAGGTTCACCTATATTACTTATGACTACTTTACTGTTACTGTCAACATTAGGAGTTGTTGCAAAAACATCAAGACCTCCAAACCCAGGATGACCATCTGATCCAAAGTATAGTATGCCTTTTGAACTCATGAACGGAAAAGTCTCTCTTCCTTCTGTGTTAATAGGCCTTCCTAAATTTAACGGTGTTCCTACAGAGTCTTTTTCATTAAGTGTAACGACCCAAATATCTGAAAGTCCTACAGTTCCTGGCATATCTGATGCAAAATAGAGCTTAGTCCCATCTGGATTTAGCGCAGGATGTGCTGTAGAGTACTCGTCACTATTAAACGGCATCTCTACTGGTGTAGACCATTTACCATTTTCCTTTTTTGATTTATAAATTTTAAGCTTATTGGTACCGCCTTTAGATTTACGGTAATTACCATTATTAAAGTTGTTTCTAGTAAAATACACTGTATTACCGTCCTTTGTAAATGCTGTAGTACTCTCGTGAAATTTGGAATTCAATTCTCTACTAAAAGATTTTGGCTTAGTGAAAGATCTCTCACCTTTACCTACTTTTGACTCATAGAGGTCTAAGAAAGGTTCGTTATTCCACTTATGTATTTTTTTTGATACACCTCCAGTATCTCGAGACGATGCAAAAATTAATTTACCTTCATATTCTGTAGGTGCAAAGTCTGAAAATCTAGAATTTATACTACGTATGTTTTCTATAGTATATTTACTTTTTTTGTAATCAATATTAGTTAGATAATTAGGTTCTTCTGTAAATAAGCCTGCTCTCAAATCACCACCATTGATCTCATTGAACTTAGCCATCATAGCATCTGCACGATCATAATTCTTAAGTGCACGTAAGGTTTGTGCGAAGCGGAAGTAATATTCTGGCTTAATTTCTTCTGGATAGTTTGTTACAAGTTTGTCGTACCATAACTCTGCTTCTCCATATTTTGCATTAAAATAATAACTATCTGCTATTTTTTGAAAAAGATCTGCAGATTTATAACCTTTCTCTGCAACTTCAAGATAAACTTTTCTTGCATCGACAAAGGCATACTGATCGAACATTTTATCTGCTCTATCAATTTTACCTTCTTGTGCGTTTATAGTAAGAACTCCTAAAAGAAAAAGACTTAAAAAACAATTAATTATATTTTTCATCATGTAATCAAATTAAGTATACTGCTAAATATACGTATTAAAAGAATCTTGGGGTAAGCATTCTATCATACTCATTAAAGAGTTCAAAACGGAGAAAAACTTCAAAACTCCCATCATTATAAACCGTATTACCTAAATCTGTGCTTTCACGATCATAAGCGAGGCCTATAAGCATACTATCTGATACTTGGAAACCAACTAAACCACTAAGCGCTGCACTCCATCTATAAGCTGCTCCTAGATGTAGTTTTTCCATTATCAGAAAATTTGCAGTAAGGTCAACTTGAAGAGGAGCTCCAGACACTAATTTCACAAGTGTACTAGGTTTAAATTTAAGTTGATCACTTATATCAAACGTGTAACCCATAATACCGTAGTAATTGATACGTTCTTCTGCTATAAAACTTGCTGAATTACTATTATTACTTTCATCAAAATGTTTAGTCTGGATTAAGTTAGGCACACTTAATCCGGCATAAAATCGATCTGTATGGTAATATAAACCTGCACCTATAATAGGAGAGATTTTATTATCTATATTTTCAGAAAACCGAGGATCTGAAACGTCAAACAAGGTTAACTTTGTAAAATCCACATCTAATACGTGCCCTCCTGCCTTTAGACCAAAACTTAATTTTCCAGTGTTTGAAGTATTTATAGTATAGCTAAAGTCTGCACCGATGTAAGTTTCTTGAGCTGGCCCTAGAGCATCGTTTACTATAGATAATCCCAAGCCTACTTTCCCTTCTCCTATAGGAGAATGAATACTCAAACTTTGAGTTCTAGGTGCCCCTTCAAGACCGACCCACTGGCTTCTATGCAACCCTACAATGCTGGTTACACCTCTATTACCTGCATACGCGGGATTGATAGCAACAGTATTATACATATACTGAGTGTACTGAGGGTCTTGTTGTGCAATCATTTCAAATGATCCCAATACAAAGATTGCCAAGAATAAAACTGTCAATATTATATTTTTCATATATACATCTAATAAAATCTTTGAGTGCCAAATGCACTCAAAGATTTAAAATTATTTATCTCGTTAGGTATAGATATCCTGAATTATAGATAGTAGTACCTACAGAATTTACATACTCTAATGTCCAGTAATAAGTTCCTACTGGTAAGAATTTATCTTGAGATATCGTAGTTCTACCCTCTGATAACCCTATGAACGCTTTACCGTCAAATCCATACCCTTCTGCATCATAGACTTCAATACCCCATCTATTAAAGATTCTTAATCTATTTTCTGGGAAGTTCTCGATTCCTTGTATTCTAAATGAATCATTACGACCATCGCCACCCATAGATATACCATTGTTAAAGATCAATCCTGAATTCTGGCTTAATACTGTAACTGTAGGATCATCGTCACCAGTAGTATCTGATACATCATCGGATACATCTGTAATCTCTAATCCATCATTAGTTAATCCTATTGCAAGTGCAGTATTAACTACTTCACCATTAATAACATCCTGCTGTGTAATAATATACACTGCTGTAAATGTAACTGATTCTCCTGGAAGTAAGCTTACAGAGTCACCTATCACATCGACAAGGTCATCAGTTACTATAACATCATTTAATATTACATTACCAGTATTTACTACTACAAAGGTATAGAGAATCTGATCACCAGCATTTGCAAAGCCATCTTGATTAAAATCTTGGTATGCTCCGTTTTTAGTAATCATGATATCTGGAGACAGTTCTAATATTGTTACCGTAGGGTCTTCAAAATCTCCATCGCCATCTACATCAATATTTGTTCCATCATTAGGATCATCAGATTGATCTGTAATTGTATTACCTGTCTGATCAGTTCCTTCTGCAATAGCAACATTGACTACACCCCCAGCTTCAATATCATCCTGAGTAATAATGTAAGTCCCTGTAAACGTAGCGCTTTCACTTATCGCAAGTACAGCAACTGCTCCTTCATTAATAATAATCAAGGGATCAACCACAATAACATTAATAAGATCTTCATTACCATTGTTTGTAACAGTTAATGTGTACGTAATAGTGTCACCTGCATCAACGTTACCGTTGCCATTTAAGTCATTTAAAACTCCAGTTTTAACTAAATCTAAGTTAGGTGTTGTTACTGGTGGATCATTATCAATAATTGTTACTTCTCCTTGTGCAGTATCGTTATCAGTGTTACCACTTGTTACGGTTCCATCTACAGTAAAGATCTCATCGTCCTCATCTAATGTATCATCAGTAATTGGAATCACAACCTCTCCAGTAGTTTGGCCAGCAGGAATCACTACCGTTACAATAGTTTCTTCAAAATCATCCTCCCCAGCAGTTCCTATAGTGGTTACAATATCTATTACTGTATCCTGATCACTTGGATTACTTAATGTTACCGGAATTGTTACTGTTCCAGCATCTTCGTTCACTACTACATCTTCAATAGTCACCGTTGGTGCACCATCGTTATCTGTAATTGTTACTTCTCCTTGTGCAGTATCATTATCAGTATTACCACTTGTTACGGTTCCATCTACAGTAAAGATCTCATCGTCCTCATCTAATGTATCATCAGTAATTGGAATCAC
>ENA-ORXC01000739-ORXC01000739.1-marine-metagenome-genome-assembly--contig:-NODE-739-length-21601-cov-6.448801_pt1 | contig 21601 bp, 13 predicted proteins | sample MGYA00237865_ERZ511478 | MGnify/ENA metagenome assembly ERZ511478 | reverse complement strand
AGACTTAAAAGGTGGAGAAACATTACCAGTTACAGCAACAGATAAAGATGGTAATAAATCAGACCCAGCAACAACAACAGTGACAGATACAACAGCACCAGATGCACCAACAGTAAATCCAGTAACAAGTGATGATACAACAATCACAGGTAAGGCTGAACCAGGCTCAACAGTGACAGTAACATTCCCAGATGGCAATACAGCTAGTGCCACAACAGATGCGGATGGAAACTATACAATTAATATACCAACTAATGAAGACTTAAAAGGCGGAGAAACATTACCAGTTACCGCTACAGATAAAACTGGTAATACGTCAGGAGAAGCAACAACAACAGTAACAGATACTACGGCACCAGATGCGCCAACAGTAAATCCAGTAACAAGTGATGATACGCAAATTACTGGTAAGGCAGAGCCGAATTCAACAGTGACAGTAACATTCCCAGATGGTACTAAAGCTAGTGGTACAACAGATGCGGATGGCAATTATGTCATTGATATTCCAGCGAATGAAGATTTAAAAGGTGGAGAAGATTTACCAATTACTGCTACTGATAAAGCAGGTAATACATCTGGAGAAACGAAAACAACAGTGACAGATACAACAGCACCGACAATACCAACAGTTAATCCAGTAACAAGTGATGACACACAAATCAAAGGTAAAGCCGAACCAGGCTCAACAGTAACAGTAACGTTCCCAGACGGCACAACAGCGACAGGTACAACAGATGCGGAAGGTAATTACGTGATTGATATTCCAGCCAACGAAGATTTAAAAGGTGGAGAAACATTACCAGTTACTGCAACGGATAAAGATGGCAATGAGTCTGAGCCAGCAACAACAGTAGTGACAGATACAACTGCTCCAACGACACCGACTGTCAATCCAGTAACAAGTGACGATACACAAATTACAGGTAAAGCAGAGCCAGGTTCAACAGTGACAGTAACGTTCCCAGATGGCACAACAGCGACAGGTATTGCAGATGAAGATGGTAATTACGTGATTGATATCCCTTCAAATGAAGACTTAAAAGGTGGAGAAACGTTACCAGTTACTGCAACGGATAAAGACGGTAACAAATCAGACCCAGCAACGACAACTGTAGCTGACACAACAGCACCGACAGTACCAACAGTGAATTCAGTGACAAGTGATGATACTGAAATCACAGGTAAAGCAGAACCAGGTTCAACGGTAACTGTGACATTCCCAGATGGAACAACAGCAACTGCAATAACAGATGAAAACGGTAATTATGTTATAAACATACCTACGAATGTAGACTTAAAAGGTGGGGAAACATTACCAGTTACAGCGACAGATAAAGATGGAAATAAATCAGAACCATCAACAACAACTGTGGCAGATACAACAGCGCCAACAGCACCAACTGTCAATCCAGTAACAAGTGACGATACACAAATCACAGGTAAAGCAGAACCAAATTCAACAGTTACTGTAACGTTTCCAGACGGTAAAACTGCAAGTGCTACAACAGATGCAGACGGAAACTATGTCATCAATATTCCATCTAGTGAGGACTTAAAAGGTGGAGAAACGTTACCAGTTACTTCAACAGATAAAGCAGGCAACACATCTGATCAAACAACAACAACAGTGACAGATACAACAGCACCAACAGTACCTTCAGTAAACCCAGTAACAAGTGATGATACACAAATCACGGGTAAAGCTGAGCCAGGTTCAACAGTGACAGTGACATTCCCAGACGGCACAACAGCTACTGGTACTGCAGATGATAATGGTAACTATGTGATTGATATTCCAGCTAATGAAGATTTAAAAGGTGGAGAAACATTACCAGTTACAGCGACAGATAAAGCAGGCAACACATCTGATAAAGCAACAACAACAGTGACAGATACAACAGCACCGACAGTACCGTCTGTCAATCCAGTGACAAGTGACGATACACAAATTACTGGTAAAGCTGAACCAGGTTCAACAGTGACAGTAACGTTCCCAGATGGCACAACAGCAACTGGTACTACAGATGATAATGGTAACTATGTAATAAATATTCCTGCGAATGAAGATTTAAAAGGCGGAGAAACATTACCAGTTACAGCGACAGACAAAGATGGTAATAAATCAGAGCCAGCAACAACAGTGGTAACAGACACAACAGCGCCATCTGTACCGACAGTGAACCCAGTGACAAGTGAAGATAAAACAATCACAGGTAAAGCCGAGCCAGGTTCAACAGTGACAGTGACGTTCCCGGATGGCACAACAGCGACAGGAACTACAGATGACAATGGTAACTATGTTATAAATATACCTGCGAATGAAGACCTAAAAGGTGGAGAAACATTACCAGTTACAGCAACAGACAAAGATGGAAATAAATCTGATCAAGCAACAACAACAGTCGCAGATACAACGGCACCAACAGTACCAACTGTGAACCCAGTGACAAGTGAAGACAAAACAATCACAGGTAAAGCCGAGCCAGGTTCAACAGTAACAGTAACGTTCCCAGACGGAACAACAGCGACAGGAACTGCAGATGATAATGGTAACTATGTCATCGACATTCCATCTAATGAAGACTTAAAAGGTGGAGAAACATTACCAGTTACTTCAACAGATAAAGATGGTAATAAGTCTGATCCAGCGACAACAGTTGTCGCAGATACAACAGCACCGACAGTACCAACTGTCAATCCAGTGACAAGTGAAGATAAAACAATCACAGGAACAGCTGAGCCAAACTCAAGAGTGACAGTGACATTCCCAGATGGCAATACAGCAAGTGCAACAACAGATGCAGATGGTAATTATGTGATTAATATCCCTGCGAATGAAGATCTAAAAGGTGGAGAGACATTACCAGTTACAGCAACAGATAAAGACGGTAACCAATCAGATCCAGCGACAACAACAGTAACGGATACAACAGCGCCAGAAGCACCAACTGTAAACCCAGTGACAAGTGACGATACACAAATCACAGGTAAAGCAGAGCCAAACTCAACAGTAACAGTAACGTTCCCAGATGGCACAACAGCAACTGGTACTGCCGATGCCGATGGTAATTATGTGATTGACATTCCATCTAACGAAGATTTAAAAGGTGGAGAAACATTACCGGTAACAGCGACAGACAAGGATGGCAATACTTCTGATAAAGCGACAACAGTTGTCACAGATACAACAGCACCAACAGTGCCGACTGTGAACCCAGTAACAAGTGAAGATAAAACAATCACAGGAACAGCCGAACCAAATTCAACAGTAACAGTGACATTCCCAGACGGAACAACAGCAACTGGAACTGCAGATGCCGACGGTAATTATGTGATTGACATTCCATCTAATGAAGACTTAAAAGGCGGAGAAACGTTACCAGTTACTTCAACAGATAAAGATGGTAACGAGTCTGACCCAGCAACAACAGTTGTAACAGACACAACAGCACCAGATGTACCAACAATCAATCCAGTGACAAGTGATGATACACAAATTACAGGTAAAGCAGAGCCAAACTCAACAGTAACAGTGACGTTCCCAGACGGAACAACAGCGAGTGCAACAACAGATGCAGATGGTAATTACGTGATTGACATTCCATCTAACGAAGATTTAAAAGGTGGAGAAACATTACCAGTAACAGCGACAGACAAGGATGGCAACACATCTGATAAAGCAACAACAGTTGTGACAGACACAACAGCACCGACAGCACCAACTGTTAATCCAGTAACAAGTGAAGACAAGACAATCACAGGAACAGCAGAACCAGGTTCAACAGTAACAGTAACGTTCCCAGATGGAACGACAGCAACTGGAACTGCAGATGCAGATGGTAATTATGTCATCGACATTCCATCTAATGAAGATTTAAAAGGTGGAGAAACATTACCAGTTACAGCAACAGACAAAGATGGTAACACATCTGATAAAGCAACAACAGTTGTAACAGACACAACAGCACCATCAGTACCAACAATTAACCCAGTAACAAGTGAAGATAAAACAATCACAGGTAAGGCAGAGCCGGGCTCAACAGTAACAGTGACGTTCCCAGACGGAACAACTGCTAGTGCAACAACAGATGAAGATGGTAATTATGTCATCGACATTCCATCTAATGAAGACTTAAAAGGTGGAGAAACATTACCGGTAACAGCAACAGATAAAGATGGTAATGAGTCTGCCCCAGCAACAACAGTTGTAACAGACACAACAGCACCGACAGCACCAACTGTTAATCCAGTAACAAGTGAAGATAAAACAATCACAGAAACAGCCGAACCAAATTCAACAGTAACAGTGACATTCCCAGATGGAACGACAGCAACTGGAACTGCCGATGCCGACGGTAATTATGTGATTGACATTCCATCTAACGAAGACTTAAAAGGTGGGGAAACATTACCAGTAACAGCGACAGATAAAGATGGCAACACATCAGAGCCGGCATCAACAGTTGTAACAGACACAACAGCACCATCAGTACCAACAATTAATCCAGTAACAAGTGAAGACAAAACAATCACAGGAACAGCAGAACCAGGCTCAACTGTGACAGTAACATTCCCAGATGGAACAACAGCAACTGCTATCGCAGATGATGATGGTAACTATGTCATCGACATTCCATCTAATGTAGACCTAAAAGGTGGAGAAACATTGCCAGTTACAGCAACAGACAAAGATGGTAACGAATCAGAGCCGGCAACAACAGTGGTAACAGACACAACAGCACCAGATGTACCAACAATCAATCCAGTGACAAGTGATGATACACAAATTACAGGTAAGGCTGAACCAGGTTCAACAGTAACAGTAACGTTCCCAGATGGAACGACAGCAAGTGCAACAACAGATGCAGATGGTAATTACGTGATTGACATTCCATCTAATGAAGATTTAAAAGGTGGAGAAACATTACCGGTAACAGCAACAGACAAAGATGGGAACACATCAGAGCCAGCAACAACAGTCGTAACGGATACAACAGCACCGACAGCACCAACTGTTAATCCAGTAACAAGTGAAGACAAAACAATCACAGGTAAAGCAGAACCAGGTTCAACAGTGACAGTGACATTCCCAGATGGCACAACAGCAAGTGCAATAACAGATGCAGATGGTAATTATGTCATCGACATTCCATCTAATGTAGACCTAAAAGGTGGAGAAACATTACCAGTCACAGCGACAGATAAAGATGGCAACGAATCAGAGCCAGTATCAACTGTGGTTAAAGATATAACTGCACCAGATGCACCAACTGTTAACCCAATTCACAAAGAGGATAAAACAATTACAGGTAAAGCAGAGCCAGGTTCAACAGTAACTATAACGTTCCCAGATGGTAAAACAGCAACTGGAATTGCGGATGATAATGGTAACTATGTGATTAATATTCCTACAGGTGAAAACCTACAAGGTGGAGACCATATTGGCGTTACAGCGACAGATGCAGATGGTAACGTTTCACCATCAACTGATGGAATAGTGATTGATAATAGTAAACCGGTAGATCCAGTAGATCCAGTAGATCCAACAGATCCAACCAAACCAAGTGATCCTACAAAACCAGGTCATAAGGTAGACCCAAGTCAACCAGCAAAACCAGCTAAAACAACGGATTCAGGTCAACCAACAAAAGTAAATGATTCAGCAATATCAAATCGTTCTGTTCAACAAGATACTGAAAACCAAACAGAAACAGCAGCGACAAGCCAAGATAATGGTAATAAAGTAGTAGATATAAACAGCAAACAAGCAGAACAATCTAAAAAATCATCAACAGATAAAGTTAATAATAAGGAAAAAGATCAAAGTGAATTACCTGAAACTGGTGAAGATGGCGTGAATAAAGGAACATTATTCGGCACGCTATTAGCAGGATTAGGAGCATTGTTCTTATTCTTCAAACGTCGTAGAGAAGATGAAGACGAAGAAGAAAACAAATAATGAAATGAAATATTGATATCATAGGCCCATTCCAATTCTGGAATGGGCCTTTTATCATATAAAAAACCGTTAAATCAGATTTTGATTTAACGGAAATATTAAACAATATGAAATATATATGAGGAAATATTGGTAATTTAAACATAAAAAAACAGCCTCAATAATGAGGCTGTAAATTAGTAAGAAGAATTATAATTTAACAACGTTAGCTGCTTGTTCTCCACGATCGCCTTCAACGATGTCGAATTCAACTTTTTGTCCTTCTTCTAATGATTTGTATCCTTCTTCAGCGATTGCTGAGAAATGTACGAATACGTCATTTCCATCTTCTCTTTCGATGAAACCAAAACCTTTTTCTGCATTAAACCATTTAACTGTACCGTTATTCATATCGAATACCTCCGTGTGCTTTTGCACTAAATATTTGTAACAAATTTCATTAATCAAAAGGAGTATATTCTAAACAAATAAACTTCAATCAAATTCACGACCTTTTATTACGTTAGATTAACTATACACCCATAAACTATATAAGTAAAGTAAGAATTATAATTAATGTTAATAATTGATAGATAATCGGTATAGATGAAATGGGGTTGTTGTTGAAATCTGTTAAATATTAAGGAACATCTAAAACAAAGAAGTTAAAATAATTGCTATTTTTAGAAAAATCAGAAAATGGTGTTGACTAGATCACGCCCTTACAATATAATGCAAATATTCAGATAATAATTATCGGGATTAAAACAGGAGGAGGGTTATGATTGATTGAATTTAACAATGTAAATAAAGTATTTCATAAAAAGAAAGAAAAGATACATGCATTGAAAAATATATCATTCACAATTAATCAATATGATATTTTCGGTGTCATAGGGTATAGTGGCGCAGGTAAAAGTACCTTAGTTAGATTGGTGAATCAATTAGAACATGCTACTGATGGACAAGTAATCGTTGATGGACATGAAATTAATACATATAAGGAAAGGGAATTACGTAAAGTTAAAAAAGATATCGGTATGATATTCCAACATTTTAATTTATTGAATTCTAAAACAGTCTTTAAAAATGTAGCAATGCCCTTAATTTTAAGCGGAAAAGATAAAAAAGAAATTCAAGAAAGAGTGGATTCCATATTAAAATTTGTTGGTTTAAGTGATAAAAAGAATCAATTTCCTGATGAATTATCGGGTGGACAGAAACAAAGAGTTGCCATTGCTCGTGCCCTAATAACTAATCCTAAAGTATTGTTATGTGATGAAGCAACAAGTGCACTTGATCCCGCTACAACCAATTCAATATTAAACTTATTGAGTAATGTAAATAAAACATTTGGCGTTACAGTGATGATGATCACACATGATATGAGTGTTATACAAAAAATTTGTAATAGAGTAGCAGTTATGGAAAATGGCGAAGTAGTTGAGATAGGTGACGTTAAAGAAGTATTTAGCAATCCTAAAACCAAGACCGCTCATAACTTTGTAACTACTGTAGTCAATATGGAACCTTCTAAATCACTCATAGATTCTTTTAATCGTTATAAAAATGAAAGTGATATTGATTTAAAATTATTTATTGATCAAGAACAAATTGAATATCCTTTATTAAATGAAATGATAAACAACTATTATTTAAATGTGAACGTCTTGTTTTCATCTATGTCTGAAATACAAGGAGATACGGTTTGCTATATGTGGATTCGTATCAAAAAAGATGAAAATTACAAGAAATTCAATCTTAATTCATTTTTTGAAAATAACAAAATACATTATGAGGAGGTTTAGATAAATGTTTGGTTCTAGTTTAGATTCATCACAATTAATACAAGCGCTATATGAAACACTATATATGGTTACAGTAGCATTGGTTATTGGTGCATTAATCGGCATACCACTAGGTGTATTACTAGTTATTACTAGGAAAAATGGGATTTGGCCCAATGCGATTTTACATCAAATACTTAACCCCATCATAAATATATTAAGATCTATACCTTTTATTATTTTACTAATTGCAATTATACCTTTTACCAAAATGTTGGTAGGTACTTCTATAGGTACGACTGCTGCAATTGTTCCTTTAACAGTGTATGTTGCACCTTATATTGCAAGACTTGTAGAAAACTCATTATTAGAAGTAGATGATGGTATCATAGAGGCCGCAAAAGCAATGGGAGCGTCTCCTATACAAATTATCCGTTATTTCCTACTTCCAGAAGCATTAGGATCACTTATTTTAGCAATTACAACTGCCATTATAGGCTTAATAGGAAGCACAGCAATGGCTGGAGCTGTTGGTGGCGGAGGTATAGGTGATTTAGCACTTGTATATGGTTACCAACGTTTCGATACAATCGTCATCGTCATAACTGTAGTTGTATTAATTATAATTGTACAAATTATTCAATCACTCGGTAATTTTATTTCACGTAAAATTAGAAGAAATTAAAATCTATTTATTTCCATGATATAGGAGGCGTAAACAATATGAAGAAAATTTTAGGAGTAATTATTTTAGCGGTATTAGTATTATCTGCTTGTGGTGGGAAGAACGACAAACAAGTTACAGTTGGTGTAGCATCTAATGACACTAAAGCATGGGAAAAAGTGAAAGAACTAGCTAAAAAAGATGGTATCGATGTACAAATCAAGCATTTTTCTGATTATAATGTTCCGAATAAAGCATTAAGCGATGGAGACATCGATATGAATGCCTTTCAACATTTTGCGTTTTTAGATCAATATAAGAAAGCACATAAAGATGCCAAAATCTCAGCAATGAGTACAACGGTATTAGCACCTTTAGGTATTTATTCAGATAAGATAAAAGATATAAAAGATGTGAAAAAAGGAGCTCAAGTAGTTATACCAAATGACGTATCAAACCAAGCACGTGCACTTAAATTATTAGAATCAGCAGGCTTAATTAAATTGAAAAAGGATTTTGGTTTAAATGGCACTACAAAAGATATAGTTGATAACCCTAAAAATTTAAAAATTAAAGCAGTTGATGCACAGCAAACTGCACGCGCATTATCAGATGTAGATATATCAGTTATTAATAATGGTGTGGCGACAAAAGCAGGAAAGAATCCAAAGAAAGATCCAATTTATTTAGAAGATCAGAATTCTGATGCAGTACAACCGTACATTAATATAATTGCAGTTAATTCAAAAGACATAGATAATAAAACTTACAAAAAAATAGTTAAGTTATATCATTCAAAAGAAGCTCAAAAAGCATTGAAAGAAGATACTAAAGATGGCGAAAAACCTGTAGATTTATCTCAAAAAGAAATTAAAGATATTGAAAAAGAACTAAAAGAATAATGATTAGTCTTACATCGAGAGAGTAAGTATTATACATTTTTAATTGTTAGAAACTAGAACAAAGATGTATTTGCTTTACTTTCTCGATGTTTATTTTATGAATGCAAATAATTTTAAAAGTGACATTATGAAAATAAAAATGCAATTTGTAACTTTAAAGTGTAAAGAGAAAATGTACAATTTATATAGTAGAAATGCATTTTATGTAAGAATCAATTTGATAATATTATTATATTTGTAATCATAATGTCATGAAATACAAATATCATATACATATAAAACAAGTATAATAGATATTGTATAAATAATCCGAGATATAAATAGAGTATTTTAGGAGGAATAAGTAATTGAATAAAAAAATTATTGCTGCAATCGTTGGAACTAGTGCAGTAAGCGCTATTGCAGCAACGCAAGCCGATGCAGCAACAACGACACATAAAGTTAAAAGTGGAGAGTCACTCTGGTCTATATCGAATAAATATGGTGTTTCCGTTTCGAAATTAAAATCATTAAATGGAATGACATCTAATATAATATTTCCAAATCAAGTTTTAAAATTATCGGGATCAACTAGTAGTACGAGCAAACCAAGTAATTCAACTTCAACAAGTAGTTCATCTACTTATACAGTTAAAGCAGGAGATACATTATCTTCAATTGCTTCTAAGTATGGAACGAGCTATCAAAACATAATGAAATTGAATGGTTTGAATAGCTTTACTATTCATCCTGGACAAAAATTAAAAGTATCAGGAAAAGCTACTAGTACAAGTAAGCCAAGTAGCTCAACAACTACAAGTGGTAGTTCATCAACGTATACAGTTAAAGCAGGAGATTCATTATCTTCAATTGCGGTTAAATATAACACATCTTATCAAAAAATTATGAGTTTAAATGGGATGTCTAACTTCTTTATTTACCCTGGACAAAAGTTAAAAGTAACAGGAAGTGCTACTGCATCTAACACTGGTTCTAGTAATGCAAGTGCAAGTAATAATGGTTATAAAACACCTATTTTCAATCATCAAAACTTATATACATGGGGACAATGTACTTATCATGTATTTAACCGTCGTGCTCAAATCGGTAAAGGTATTAGTACATATTGGTGGAACGCTAACAATTGGGATAACGCAGCAGCAGCTGATGGTTACACAATTGATGGTAAACCAACTGTTGGTTCAATCGCACAAAGTGATGCAGGATATTAGTGGTCATGTAGCATTTGTAGAACGTGTTAACAGTGATGGTAGTATTTTAATTTCAGAAATGAATTGGGCTGCTAAACCTGGAATTGTAACATATAGAACAATTCCATCATATCAAGTAAGCTCATATCGATACATTCACTAATAAATAGATATAACAATGGACTACTGATTAAGTTAATTAACTTTTTCAGTAGTTTTATTTTTTATTCATATAAATTGGATACGTGAAATTAGAAGTAATGACTATTGTAGAGAATTCAATCAATTATATTATTCACAAATAAAACATCCACCTCACCTTTGAATAGGTAAGATGGATGTTTAACATTAAATTACATTTAAATGTTCAAGCAATTGCTTATAGTTATTTACTGCTGATGAATAATAAAGTTTTTCATTATTTTTAACATTTGTTAATGGATGTTCGATAATTTGAGTCATATATTCAGCCAACTGATTAATATTGTTGGCTTCTACTAAGTAACCGTTTTGACCATGGTCAATAATTTCATTCGGACCGTATCTAACATCGTACGAAACAACTGGACAACCCATTGAAATACTTTCCATAATCGTTAAACCAAATCCTTCATAGCTACTTGTTAAGAGAGATGCTTTAGATTTTTTGAATTCTGCTAATGGATTCGATGTATATTTGTGAATACTCACTTTGTCATTTAACTGATATGTTTCAATTAAATCATCCATCATTGCTCTTTGATTATCCACATCTCTACCGAAAAGCGCCAATTTGGTCTGATGACCACTTTTAAGAAATTCATTATAAGCTTTGAGTAAGTGATCTAATTGTTTTTCTTTACTGAATCTACCTATAAACACGAAGCGGTCTTCTTTTTCATCGTCTTTAGTTGGCTCTTTAGCTGTAGTATCCTCAATAAAATGTGGTATAAGTGTAAATTGGTTATCTGCAATATCGTACATTTGTTGAATATCTTCTTTTTGCTGCTGAGTCAAAACGATAAATTTTTCTACATTTTCTTTATGTTCAAAGGCGTATTTAAATGATTTTTTAATTTTTTTACCAGATAAGTGTGAACTATGCAGAACTAATATGTTTCGTGTTTGATGTGATTGGGAGAGTAGCGGATCGTCTAAAAGTCTAGCATCGCAGAATACGATATCATCATCATTGAATTTATGTTCAAAATAGTATTTTGCAAAAGCTTTGTCGTCAGAGAAAGTTTCATAGACTTCTCCGTTTTTAAGTAATTTAACAAGATTCACACTATTTTTATCATTATCTTTAAAATGACGTTCACAGTACATTTCACCGTCAGGGTAAAACATCATTTCCTGGCTTTTCTTTTTTGAACCGTCAAAATAGTGAAGTACTCTATGTAAATAACCATAAGAGTTGTATTCATGACGCATTGTTTTCATACCTGTTTCTGGAGAGATAACATCTTCGTAATGTAATATTGAGTTGTTAGAAAAATATTTTCTAAAACGTACTAATTGTTGATTTTTGTCATAATATTTAATTTCATGATTTTGAGGATTTTTTTCAGCTTTAAGACCAGAAATACGTTTTGATACTTTGTTATATTTTGGTTTCTTTAAAATTTTGGTCTTTGGAACATCATAAATTTTGAAATTTGTTAACCATTCATAAATATTTTCAAATTCTATATTATCTGTAACTTTATGATCTTCTAAAAATTTTTTATAAATATTGGGGTAGTTTCTATTATAATTCGTCGTCAAAATTTTAGTCGGTACATTAAATTCTTCATCGATTAACTTTATTCTTCTTAATAAGGCTTGTGTTCTACCACCGTGTGAGGGAGGTAAAGTGGACGTGACTGTATAAATCATGTTGCAAGCTCCTTTCGGTAGTATCCATAGATTATTATAAAATGATAAATTCAACATTATTCAATTTTGAATTATTGTCATAGTAAGATTTTTTAATGAAAATTACAAATATTTTGATAAATAGTTGTTTGAAGTAAAATGTAAAAAGAAGAAAGATATTAATTGGTTGATATGAATGAATATAGCCTAAGACTTCGATGTCCTAGGCTACTAAAAATTTTATTTGTGCTTATTTGAAATCATCTGAGTATTCGTTTTTAACTTTTCTAAAGCTAGTAAATAAACGAGTACCATTAATTGCAAAAGATACTAAAGCGTTTAATTTACGGAATTTACTAGCAGATTTAATTGATACATAAAAGTCTATGATTGTTCCTAATGCACTTAAACCTAATGATAAATAAACAAGTTGTTTATTTTTTGCATCATATCTAATACCATTATATCCATCAACAATAAAGCCTGCGATTCCAAATAAATTTGATAAACGTGTTGTACTTGATTTTGTTGCCATGATTTTCCCTCCAATGTATAACTTTTGATTATACTGATTACCCATATTTTATTAATTATACACTAAAAATTATAAAATGATGAAACAAACCTTTAGGGGAATTATGATAACATAATACTAAATATATTTTGAATTTTAAAATATTTGATAAGGGAGTTAATGACATGATTAAGTGTGTTTGTTTAGTTGAAGAAACCAAAGACAAAATTTTACTTGTACAAGTGCGTCATCGTGAAAAATATTATTTCCCGGGTGGTAAAATTGATGAAGGAGAAACACAATTAGAAGCACTAATCAGAGAACTTAAAGAAGAATTGAATCTTCACCTTTCAGAAACTGAGTTATCATATATAGGTACAGTAGTAGGAAAGGCGTATCCTCAGGAAAATATGCTTACAGAACTAAACGGATATCGTGCTACAACAACAATCAATTGGGATAATATACATACAGATAATGAGATTACTGATATTAAGTGGTTTGATAAAGATGATGTTGATATGATTGCACCTGCCGTTTTAAAATGGATTAATGAAATGTCTACAGAGTAAATAGGTGAGACTATGAATATATTGAAATATGAAACTAAATATTATGATGCAGTAAAATCAATAGAACTATTAGAAGAAGATTTACGATTTGCTAAACCGCCATTAGAAAACTTAGCATCTGCAAGGAAAAATGAAAATAGACATCCTACTCTAGTGATGGAAGGTCAGCAATGTTTGGCTTTCTTTACTTTACATGAAGGTGATGGCCCAGAATCGTATTCATCTAATCCTAATGCCATTTTCTTTAGATCATTTGTTGTAGATTCTCGTTATCGTGGTAAAGGCATTGGTAAATATGTAATACAACAACTTGATCAGTACATTAAAGAAGTATATCCGCATATTAATGAAATTGTTTTAGTTGTAAATACTGATAATCCAAAAGCAAAATATATATATGAACAAGCTGGCTATCGACATACAGGTAAATCTACAATGATAGGTAAACCTGTTTATGTTATGTCACATACAATTTAAAAAGCAGAACGTAGATAAGAATGATGAAGCATGTTTCATTCCTACGTTCTGCTTTGTTTTATTGTTTTGTATTTGGCTGATTTATTTTTCTTTTAATTAAAAATGCAGTTATCCATGCGGTGATAGGGATACTTATAGCAACAGCGATACCACCGAATAGGATTGAGATAAATTCTTGGGCAAATATTTTTGAATTAATAATATGACCGAATGAATAATTGAGTTTGAAGAACCAGAAAAATAATGTCAACTGACCGCCAAAATAGGCTAAGTATATTGTGTTTGCAGATGTTGCTAAAATTTCTCTACCTACACGCATCCCTGATTGGAATAATTGATGTTGACTTAGATTTGAGTTTGTTTCATTGAGTTCGTACATTGGTGAACTAATAGTTATGGCTAGGTCGATCACTGCAGCTATCACTGCTAAAACGATAGTAAATATCATGAATTGAACCATATTGATGCCAATGTTCATTGAGTAGACATATGTTTCATCTTGTTGTTCTGTAGCGAAACCTTGTAAGTGACCAACATTTACTGAGATGTAAATGGCTAAAATTAAAATAACTGTCGTTACAAGTGTGCCTATAAAGGCGGCTTGTGTCTTAACGTCGTAACCGTTTAAGATAAATAAATTACATGCAGCTACAACGATACAAAATATAATTGTCGTGAGATAGATAGGGACTCCAAAGATAATCATTAAGATGCTAATAATGAGTACAATAAAGTTTAAGAATAATGTAGCAAATGATATTAATCCTTTTTTACCACCAAAAATAATCATTAATATTAATAATAAGAGGCCTAGTATTGTAATAGCACTCATTGTTGATGCCCCCTTACTTTAAACCATAATTCCATTAGAGCAATCGTAATTGGAATCGTTAAGACAATACCAATACCACCTATCAGCGCGCGGGCAACTTCTAATGACCAATTCATAGAAATAGTATAAGTAATGGTATTAGCATTTTTTAAGTAAACAAGGAACATAGGCAAACTACCAGCTAAATAGGAAAATAATAAAATATTTGTCATTGTTCCCATAATATCTTGCCCAATGTTTCTTCCAGCAAGAGCCCATCTTTTCATACTAATTTGTGGTGTGCGTTGGAGTATTTCATTCATACCACTAGCAATAGTGATAGCAACATCCATCACAGCTCCTAGTGAACCAATTAACACAGAAGCTAAAAATACATCTTTAGGTGGTAATGTTAGGAAACTCATCGTTTCATATTTAATACCGTTGCCATGTGTCATACGGATGACTAGCTCGGCTATACCTATACAAAGGAAGGTTCCGGCTAATGTTGAGATAATAGTGATAAGTGTACGCATTCGCCATCCAATAACGAGTAATAGAGTGAGCGTTGTCGATACAATCATAGCTATTACCATTAATAAGAACAAACTAGTGCTGCCTATTTGGTTATGAATGTATATAGCACCTAATACAGCTATTGAATTCAATATGAGTGACAGTATAGATTGCAAGCCAACTTGCTTACCTACTAATAATATAGTGATAAGGAAAATACCTGTTATAAGGACAACAAGGCTATCACGCTTTTTTTCAATAATATAAGCATCATTCGGTTTTTTAGAGATATGTAATAAAACTTTATCGTTTTTAGAAAAACGTTCTGAGTCAGCTTGTGACTTAACATAGTCGTTAGTAATTGTTGATTTAGCACCTTCAAATTTACAATTCAAAATTTGGACGGTAAGTCGATCTTTATATTTAATGTCTTTATTATGTTGTTCGTCAGTCACTTGTTGCGTATTGACTCGTTGGACATCTGTAACTTTACCTATAGGCATTGAGTAGAACTTTTCATTAAATAAAGTAAAGATAAATAATCCTATAAATAGGAAGATGAATATCATAACAATCCAATAAAATTTAGTTTTGAAAAAGGTATGGAATTGCATTCAATAACCCTCAATTCTTCAGTTAGAATAATAGAATGATTATACGATTATTTAATTTATATTTCAAAAATTAACTTAGCCTTTAATTTTTAAGGCTATAAAAGTTGTCTATTTAAATTAGTTCATTTGATGATTTCATATTTAATGATATGTAGATGTTTTGTTGAATAAGGTTTTTATTGTTTGTAATGCTATTGGTAAATCTGGTTTGAGATTTTCCTTTTTAGCAATAACGCAAATTGTACGCTTTAATTCCGTATGACTAAGTGATACCTTAGTCCATTGGTTTGACTGTTTATCTAATGAAATCGTTTGGGGGGTAATAACTACACCTCTTTCATTCTTTAAAAGATATTGTGCTAATTGTATATCTGTAATCGTACGGATTGAAGATGACAATTTATCTTTAATAGACTCTGGTAATGCTGTTAGACAGTATACATTTTCTTGTTGTAATTGTTGCAATTGTGGTTGTAACGTGAACGTAATTGAATTGTTTTTATTTGAATATAAGTGATAGTGTTCTTCAAATAAAGGCGTCATAATTAGGTTTGTATGATGCTTGATTTGATCGGTTAATTCAACAATGCCAATATCTATTTCCCCCGCTAAAACACCTTCTAAAATAGTTTCATCCTCGCTTAAGTCTGGAAAAATAAGACTTTCTGTTTGCTGTTCAAATGTTTGGACAAGTCGTCCTAGTATATTGGAAACGTCACTTTCACTATAGGATAAATAAATACTTTGATTACTCAATATATTTTGATGCTGAAATAATTGAACAGTTTTATCAAACTGATCCAAAATTTTAGTTGCCTCTTCTAGTAATTGTTTGCCCTCAGTTGTTAATAAAATATTTCGACCTCTTCTTTTAAATAAAGAGACGTGGAGTTCCTTTTCTAATTGGGTTATTTGGCGGCTTATAGCTGATTGAGCAATGTTTAATTCTAGTGCAGCTTCTGAAATATGTTCGCGTCGAGCGACTTCTACAAAATATTTAAGTTGTTTTATTTCCATGATTAAACCCCTCGCTTTAACAATCCATGCTTCTTGATTACATTTAACACTTATTATAACAGTTTATACACAAATCATTCTCTTTTTTAGATAAATATTATCTAATTTATATATTGAACAGATGAAAAAATTACATTATATTATTTATTATCATGTATCAATTGTCAGAAAATTCTAAAAGGGAGTGTGCATCATGTATAATGAGAGGCTAAAAAAGGGATTATACGACTATCGTGAGGAACATGATGCTTGTGGTATTGGTTTTTACGCTAATATGAATAATATTAGAACTCACGATGTTATTGGAAAATCATTGGAAATGTTGTGTAGATTAGATCATCGAGGCGGTGTTGGCGCTGATGGAATGACTGGTGATGGTGCGGGGATCATGACAGAAATTCCTTTTGAATTCTTTGAACATTTCTCTGATTTAGAGCTTCCAGATGAAGGCGAGTATGCTGTTGGTATGTTTTTCTCAAAAGAGAGAGTGATAGGAAGCAATCATGAAGCGGTATTGAATCAATATTTCGAAAATGAAGGACTAAAAATTATTGGATACCGGGATGTGCCGGTCAATAAAGAAGCAGTAGCACAACATGTTGCGGATACAATGCCTTATATTCAACAAGTATTTGTAGATATTAGACACGTTAATCATATAGAAAAACAACTTTACTTAGCTAGAAAGCAAATTGAATTTTACGCTGAAAAAGAAGACTTGGAACTATATTTTACAAGTTTGTCCCATAAGACGATTGTTTATAAAGGTTGGCTGCGTTCGGACCAAATTAAATCTTTATATCTGGATTTAACGCATGAATCTTATCAATCTAAACTTGGACTTGTTCATTCAAGATTTAGTACGAATACATTTCCGAGTTGGAAGCGAGCACATCCAAATAGGCTCCTCATGCATAATGGAGAAATTAATACCATAAAAGGTAACGTGAATTGGATGCGTGCACGTCAAAATAAATTAGTTCGTACATTATTTGGTGAAGACCAACATAAAATACACCGTATTGTCGATGAAGATGGTAGTGATTCTTCAATTGTAGATAATGCATTGGAATTTTTATCTTTAGCAATGGAACCGGAAAAAGCAGCGATGTTATTAATTCCAGAACCGTGGCTTTACAATAAATCAAATGACAAAGAAGTACGTGCATTTTATGAATTTTATAGTTATTTAATGGAACCATGGGATGGGCCGACTATGATTTCATTTTGTAATGGGGATAAAATTGGCGCTTTAACAGACCGAAATGGTTTACGTCCAGGTAGATACACGATTACAAAAGATAATTACATTGTATTCTCATCTGAAGTGGGAGTTATAGATGTACCTGAATCTGAAGTAGCATTTAAAGGACAATTGAACCCTGGTAAGTTATTATTAGTTGATTTTAAACAGAATAAAGTAGTTGAAAATAATGATTTGAAATCAGAAATTGCAAGCGAACATCCTTATTCGAAATGGATACATACAGACAAGTATGACGCTAATATTGAGAATACTGAATATCGTTCAAGTCATTTAGATTCAAAAACATTGTTAAAATTGCAAAATCAATTCGCTTATACGAAAGAAGAAATCAATAAATATATCGTTGATTTAGTAACTCAAAAGAAAGATCCGATAGGGGCGATGGGCTATGATTCACCTATCGCAGTCTTGAACGATAGACCTGAAACCCTATTTAATTATTTTAAACAGTTATTTGCACAAGTGACTAATCCACCTATTGATGCATATAGAGAGAAAATCGTTACAAGTGAGCTATCTTATCTAGGTGGAGAAGGTAACCTATTAAGACCAGATCAAACTGTACTACATCGCGTTCAACTTAAAAGGCCTGTAATGACAGAAGCACAGTTAGAAGTTATCGATGTAAAGAAATTTAAAACAACATATGTATCGACAATTTATCAAGATAATTTAGAACATAGTCTTGATTTGTTGGCAGAAACGGTTATACAACATGTTAAAGATGGTGCAGGAATTATTGTATTAGATGATAGTTTATTAGAGTCTAATGAAGGATTTGCAATGCCAATGTTATTAGCAGTAAGTCATGTTCATCAATGTTTAATACGTGAAGGACTAAGAATGGAAACAAGCATAGTTGCAAAATCAGGAGAAACACGCGAAGTACATCATGTAGCATGTTTATTAGGTTATGGAGCTAATGCAGTTGTACCTTATTTAGCACAACAAACAGTAGAACAATTAACCATTAATAATCAATTATCAGGAACGGTTGCAGCTAATGTTAAAACTTATACCGATGTTTTATCAGAAGGTGTAATCAAAGTAATGGCCAAAATGGGTATTTCAACAGTTCAAAGTTATCAAGGGGCACAAATTTTTGAAGCTGTTGGTATATCACAAGATGTTATTGATAAATATTTTACAGGTACACAATCTAAAATTTCTGGTATTAGTATTCAACAAATTGATGATGAAAATAAAGCTAGACAGAGTCATCATTCAGATTATTTAGCACCTGGTAGTACATTCCAATGGAGACAACAAGGTCAACATCATGCCTTCAATCCACAGACTATTTTTCTATTACAACATGCTTGTCGTGATAACGATTATAAGTTATTCAAACAGTATTCAGATGCGGTCAACTATCAAAGACAAGATTTTATACGTCATTTATTGGAATTTAAGTCTTGTAAACCAATTGATATATCTAAAGTGGAACCAGCCTCTGAAATTGTAAAACGTTTTAATACTGGTGCCATGAGTTATGGTTCTATTTCAGCAGAAGCACATGAAACATTAGCACAAGCGATGAACCATCTAGGTGGTAAGAGTAATAGTGGAGAGGGTGGCGAAGATCCATTACGTTATCAACCTCAAAAAGACGGTAGTAGTAAAATAAGTGCTATCAAACAAGTAGCGTCAGGTAGATTTGGAGTAACAAGTGATTATTTACAACATGCGAAAGAAATTCAAATCAAAGTAGCACAGGGTGCTAAACCAGGGGAAGGCGGTCAATTACCAGGATCTAAAGTATATCCATGGATAGCCGAAACAAGAGGATCTACACCAGGTATAGGATTAATTTCACCGCCACCACACCATGATATTTATTCTATTGAAGACTTAGCACAATTGATTCATGATTTGAAAAATGCGAATAAAGAAGCGGATATCGCTGTTAAGCTTGTTTCGAAAACAGGTGTAGGAACAATTGCCTCAGGTGTAGCTAAAGCTTTTGCTGACAAAATTGTAATCAGTGGTTATGACGGAGGTACAGGGGCATCCCCTAAAACGAGTATTCAACATGCAGGGGTGCCATGGGAAATCGGATTAGCCGAAACCCATCAAACATTAAAATTAAACGATTTACGTAGTAGGGTGAAATTAGAAACAGATGGTAAATTACTTACTGGTAAAGATGTAGCGTATGCATGTGCGCTTGGAGCGGAAGAATTTGGATTTGCAACAGCACCGTTAGTTGTACTTGGATGTATTATGATGCGTGTTTGTCATAATGATACATGTCCGGTGGGAGTTGCTACTCAAAACAAAGATTTACGTGCGTTATTCAAAGGTAAAGTACAGCACGTAGTTAATTTTATGTACTTTATTGCAGAAGAATTAAGAGAAATACTTGCATCTTTAGGATTGAGAACAGTTGAAGAATTAATAGGACGTACAGATTTATTACAACGTGCCTCACATATAACACCTGGTACTAAGGCTGCATCTATTGATATTGAGCGTTTGCTAAGCATAGTAGAAGGACCAGATACTAAACAAATTGCTCAAGATCATCATTTAGATGAAGGTTTTGATTTAAATTATTTATATCCTGATGCTATACAAAGTATAGAAGCAGGACGTGCATTTTCAGGAAGTTATACAGTTAAGAACGTACAACGTGATGTTGGCGTAATTACTGGTAGTGCGATTGCTAAACAATATGGGGAAAAAGGATTGCCTGAAGATACAATATATGTACATACGGAAGGTCATGCTGGACAGAGTCTAGCAGCATTTGCACCTAAAGGGTTAACCATACATCATAATGGTGATGCGAATGACTATGTTGGAAAAGGGTTGTCTGGGGGAACGGTGATAGTTCAAGCGCCAAATCAATCACGTGAAAATGAAATTATTGCAGGAAATGTTTGTTTCTATGGTGCGTCGAAAGGTAAAGCTTTCATTAATGGTAAAGCTGGCGAACGTTTTTGTATCAGAAATAGTGGTGTCGATGTAGTAGTTGAAGGTATTGGTGACCATGGACTTGAATATATGACAGGGGGACATGTATTAATTCTTGGTGACGTTGGAAAGAATTTTGGTCAAGGTATGAGTGGTGGTGTTAGTTACATCTTCCCAAGTGATGTTAATGAATTTAAAGAAAAGCATGCACTTTCTACTATGGAATTTAGTGATGTGACATATGAAGAAGAAAAGCAATTTATTAAATCAATGCTAGAAGCTCATGTGAAATATACACATAGTTCAAAAGCACAAACACTACTACAACGCTTCGATCAAATTTCAGAATCAGTCGTAAAAGTGATACCTAAAGATTATAAATTAATGATGCAAAAAATTGATATTCAATTACGTCATCATAATCAAAAAGACGAAGCAATGTTAGCAGCATTTTATGATGAAAGAACAAGTATAGATACAAAATTAAAACCGGCAGTAGTTTATTAAGAAAGAGGGATTATCATGGGCGAATTTAAAGGGTTTATGAAATATGAAAAGCAAGCATTATCAGAGTTGTCTT
>ENA-ORXC01000738-ORXC01000738.1-marine-metagenome-genome-assembly--contig:-NODE-738-length-21602-cov-3.828711_pt1 | contig 21602 bp, 25 predicted proteins | sample MGYA00237865_ERZ511478 | MGnify/ENA metagenome assembly ERZ511478 | reverse complement strand
CCCCCCGAAGCCCAGCCCCAGCGTCCAGACCAGCAGGAGCGCGCGCCGTTCCGCGATGATGCGGCGGTCGGAATCGTCCCCCGGTACCGCGATATGCACGATCGCATGGGTCGCGGCCCCGGCAAAGGTGACGAAGAACAGGATGCTGAGAAGCAGGAGGAGGACGCGCAACGTCGTGGGCATCCACAACTCGTTCATCGCCAGCAGCAGCGCGCTGTCGGTCCCTATTCCCGGCAGGGCGGCCCAGATCTGCCCGCCCGTGCGCTGGTCCATGGCCAGCGTCAGCCCGCCGAGAATCAGGATGCACAGAAGGCTGAGCAGCATCGGCACAAATACCAGATACCGCACCGCATCGGCCAGCGTATACCCCCGCGCCGCCCGGCTGAGGACATAGCCGACGAGGGGTGCGAGCAGCATCCACCCCCCCAGATGCGTGATCGTCCAGCGCCCCGCCCAGCCGCGCGGATCGTCCAGAAAGCCGCCGAACATCAGCGCCGGGAAGTTCGAGAGCATCGTGCTCAGCGCCCGGAACCCGCCGCCGAAGATGAACCCCTTTGGTCCCAGGATCAGCACCAGCAGCAGAAAGACCAGCACCAGCCCCAGCGATACGCGCGACAGCGCGGCCAGACTGGTGCCGAGGGGGCGCGCGCCGAGGATGACGGCGGTGAATACCAGCGTCACCAGCACCCCCGTCAGCAATCCCCCGCGCAGCCCCGTCCCCGACAGCGCCAGCCCCTGCGCCGTGATCGACACCGTGGCGCTCGCCAGCGCCGAGATCAGCGCGAGGATGACGAAGACGAACACGATGCCGTCCAGCAGGTCGCCCCAGGCCGCCCGCCGCGCCCGCCGCGCCCCCGCGATCACGCTCTCGACCGAGCGCCGCCCCTTCAGGGTGCCGGTGGCGACGGCGAAGGCGACCATGAACAGGCCGAACGTCATGTGGGACAGCACGCCCCAGTGCAGATAGGCGGCACTGCGCGCCATGATCTGCGCTTCGCGGGTCAGGGGCGTCAGGCCGAAGGGGGGATTATGGGCGTGGAACAGCGGCTCGCCCGCCGCCCAGAACAGCAACCCGACCGACGTGCTGGCCGCGAAGCCGACCGCGACCGCCTCCGCCGGGGTCACCCGCGCCGGGGCGTCCCTGCCGCCGATGCGCACGGTGCCGATCGTGATCGCCGCCAGCACCACGGCGAGGATCGAGAGCGCGCCGACGCCGATATACAGCCAGCTCAGCGACGCGATGGCCATCTCGCGCACGCTCTCGGTCCAGCCCGTGATCCTGCCCCCGAAGCCGCGCCGATAGATCAGCCACACGCCCGCGAAGACGAAGAAGGGGATCACGACAAGCGCTATCCGGGGGGGATTGTGCATCACCGGCCACTCCGACTGCCCCCGCCGGGGGGCCGTTATTCGGCCCCAGATGTGCAGGATTATGGCCGGAAGGTAAAGGCATAGCGGCACGGAAGCCGCTCGCGCCCGGCGGGAGTGCGGTATTCGAACGCTATCACCCCGCCCCGGGCGAAGACCCGGGGCAGAGCGGCCCCATGCCTCAGACCAGCGCGATGAGCCGCGAGTTCATGCCCGTCGCGCCGCCGATCTTGGGCGCGGCGGCCACCAGCGTGGCCCCGGCGGGCGGCACGTCATCCAGCCCGGCGATGCACTCGACCCCCCAGCGGCCCGAGGGCAGCCAGGCGTAATGCGTGTCGAAGGTCTGGGATGCGCCGTGGTCCAGCGACAGGGTGTCCGACGCGATGCCCAGCGCCCCGCGATCACTCATCAGCATATCCGCCGAATCGACGTGGAAACCGGGGAAGTGCATGACGCCCTCGGCATCCTTGTTGGCGAACCCCTCGCCCGGGGCCTTCTCCGCCCAGCCCGAATTCATCGCGACACAGGCCCCGTCGGGGATGCGGCCATGCTTGGCCTCCCACGCCATCAGGTCTTCGGGGGTGAGCTGATAATCGGGGTTCGAAGCCGCCTGCGCCTTCACGTCCACCACCACGAGGGGCAGGACCAGATCCTCCAGCGGAATCTCGTCCAGCGTCGCGCCATCGGCGGTGAAGTGGATCGGGGCATCGACATGCGTGCCGGAATGTTCGGTGAGCGTATAGCGGCGGGTATTGAACCCGTTCTCGGCAAAGGTCGTCGTCTGCTCGATCCCCAGCGCCCAGTCGGGGAGGTAGGTGGGGAAGTCCGGCGTCAGGGTATGGGTCAGGTCGACCACCCGGTTGAAGACGCGCAGCCCCGCCGCCCGCGACGGCGTCGCCGCACTGGCCAACGTGCCTGCCGCCAGGGCCGCCGCCCCCGCCTTGAACAACCCGCGCCTGTCCAGTCGTGAATGAACCGCTGCATGACATCCCGGAACGCACATCGCCTGTCTCCCTCATGTGGATTTGTGTCCCCTACGACAATGGCGCATACCGGGGGCGCGTCAAACCGGAGAATGCATCATGTCGATTGAAAGCCTCGCGATCCGTCCCCTGCAGGCCGGGGACCGCGCCGCCTGGGGCGCGCTGTGGAAGGCGTATCTCGGGTTCTACGAAACCGGGGTGACGCCGGAGATCTACGATGCCACCTTTGCGCGGCTGATCGACCCGGCGGTGACGGCGATGGGGTGCTTTCTGGCGGTGGAGGGCGCACGGCCCGTGGGTCTCGTCCACTATATCACGCATCCCCATAACTGGCGGATCGAGGATGTGGTGTATTTGCAGGATCTCTACGCCGACCCGTCCGTGCGCGGCAGGGGCGCGGGCCGCGCGCTGATCGAGGCGGTCTATGCGGAGGCCGACCGGCGCGGCACGCCCTCGGTCTACTGGCTGACGCAGGATTTCAACGCCGAGGCACGCCGATTGTATGACCGCATCGCGACGCTGACCCCCTTCGTGAAGTATCAGCGGTAGGCATCAGCCCCGCCCCCGGTACCCCGCCACGCCCTGCTCCGGTATCCACACATCCGCCGGGGTCGCGTCCGACTGCCAGAACACGTCGATGGGAATGCCGCCGCGCGGATACCAGTAGCCGCCGATGCGCAGCCAGTGGGGCGACAGCAGGTCGGCGAGGCTGCGACCGATGCTGACGGTGCAATCCTCGTGGAAGGCCCCATGATTGCGGAACGCGCCCAGATACAGCTTCAGCGACTTGCTCTCGACCAGCCAGTCACCCGGCACGTAGTCGATGACCAGATGCGCGAAATCGGGCGCGGCGGTCATGGGGCAGAGCGAGGTGAATTCCGGCGCGGTGAAGCGCACGCAGAACTTCGTGTCGGCCTGGGGGTTCGCCACTCGCTCCAGCACCGCTTCTTCCGGCGAGGTCGGCAGGGCCGTCTGCGCGCCGAGTTGCTGGAGGTCGCTGTAGATCGTCTTGTCGGCCATCGCCTAGACTCCGCGTTTGTTGCCCCAGAGCGTCACGTGCAACTGGGGAAGGATCGTCGCCGCATACCAGTGATCGCCCAGCGCCCGGTCGATCAGCCACAGCATGCGCTCGTTCAGGCCGTCATGGTCCACCACCGCCGTTTCGTCTGACGCCGAAGGCTCGGGGGGCGGGGGCGTGTGGTTGCCGGGTTGCAGGAACATCGGCACCGCCGGATGCCGCCGCGCGACGTCCTGCGCATACAGATAATCCGCCTCGTCGAATACCACGATCTTCAGCACCACACGCGCCGATTTCGCCGCCGCGATGCACTCGGCCAGCACTGCCCAATCCGTCTCCATCCCGCTGGAGGGCGGCTTGGGGCTGAGGGTCAGCAGGTCGAGCGCCGCGAACCAGTCCCGCGCCACCGACCCTTGCGTCTCCAGCCCGAAGCGGTAGCCCCGCGCCTGCCCCAGCGCGATCAGGGGGCCGAGATCCTGGATCGCCGGGTTGCCGCCCGACAGCGTGACCATCAGTGGATGGGGGGCGAGGCGCTCGATTTCGGCGAACACCGCCCCGGGCGTCATCGGTGCCCAGTCGTGGCGATAGGCGCTGTCCACCGCATGCATCGAATCGCACCAGACACACCGGTAATCGCAGCCCCCCGTGCGCACGAAGACGGTCGGCACCCCGATCAAGGCCCCCTCGCCCTGGATCGTCGGGCCGAAGATTTCGGCAATGCGCAGGGGGGGGTCGTGCAGGGGGTCGGCACTCATGGCGCACCCCCGCAGCATCCCCTGCCCCGGACCCCGATCCGGGGCAGGGGCCTGCCGATGCCGGAGCATTTCGGCGGTGACAGGTCCCGGATCGGGTCCGGGACAGGAAAAATCACCCTCATGGCCGCCACGTCGCCCAGGTCTTCGGCGTCTCGCTGACCGCCACGGCGCTCGTCTCGGGCCAGCGTTCGGCGCACCAGTCATACAGCGCCTTGGCGAGGAACTCTGCCGTCACCGCGCCATGGCCGAACACGTCGTTCAGGTGGCGGTGGTCCAGCGTGTCGTCGATATACCGCTTCAGCTCGGCCAGTTCCCCGTAATCGCGCACGAAGTTGTTCGCATCCAGCGCGGGCGCGCTCAACTCGATCCGCACGGCGTAGTTATGCCCGTGCAGCCGCGCGCATTGATGCGTCTGCGGCAGGCCGGTCAACTGGTGCGAGGCGGAGAAGGCGAAATCCTTGGTGATGGTATACACTACGTGACGCTCCGCCAGAAATCCGGGTCGGCATAGGTCGTCGGGTCGGCCACCCCCGCGATGTCGAAGGCTTCGCGCCGCTCGACACAGGTGCCGCAGCGCCCGCAATGCAGGTCCCCGCCCTTGTAGCAGGACCACGTCTCGGCGAAGGGCGTGCCGTGGCGCACCCCCTCCGTCACGATGTCGGATTTCGGGCCATGCAGGAACGGGACGTAGAGCGCGACGGCGGGGTCGCCGTCCAGCGCCGCCTCCTGCATCGCGGCGAAGGCATCGGTAAAGGCCGGGCGGCAATCGGGGTAGATGAAGTGATCCCCCCCGTGCATCGCGGCGGCCACCGCCTCGATCCGGCGGGCGGCGGCGATGCCGAAGGCGATGGTCAGCATGATCGCATTGCGGTTCGGAACGACGGTGATGCGCATGGAGTCTTCGGCATAATGCCCGTCCGGCACCGCGATATCGTCGGTCAGGGCCGACCCGCCCAGCGCCGCCCCCACGCCCGAGATATCGATCACGTCATGCGGCACCCCGAGGCGCAGGGCGCAGGCGGCGGCGCAGTCGATCTCGCGCCGGTGCCGCTGGCCGTAATCGAACGTGACCAGGCCGGCCAGCGCGCGCTCGGCGGCGACCTTGTGGGCGAGCGCGACGGAATCGAGGCCGCCGGAGCAGACGACGAGGGTTTTCATGCGGTATCCTTGTTTTCACCGGGTAGGCCACGACCGGACCCCCTGCGGGGCCGGACGCGCATAGCATCCCGGCCCGGCGCTGCAAACCCCCTATACCGACGCGGCGAAGCCGATGCTCATCAGCACGACGAAGAAGACCGCGCACCAGACCGGCAGGACGAGCAATCCGCGCAGGAACCACCCGGCCCAGTCCCCCCGCGCATCGCGCCACGCGGCATAGGTCATCAGCGTCGGGGCCACGGGCATGGCCCAGAAGAACGCCACAACCCCCGCGAATCCGCCCAGACCCGCCGCTGCGGCCCCCGCCACCAGCGCCACCATCGCCACGGTCACGATCAGGACGCGGTAGATCGTGTCCTTCAGCGAGTTGGACCAATGCGCCGGCGTGGCGGGGATATCCGCCAGCGTCTGGCGCAGCGCATGCTTGGGCGCGCCGCATCCCCCGCAGGTGCGATCCTGATCCGTGTAAACGTTCCCGCAATACCTGCAGTTCATCCTCGCCCCGTCCGTCGCCGCCTGTCCCCCTATACTATGGGTCGGACGGGCTTCACGGACAAGATGTTGAAGAACGGCGTCCGATACCCCATCTTGAAACCCATGACAGAAGTGGAGACCACGACAATGGAAGAAGCGGGTCTGGAAGGACGGTTCCTGATCGCGATGCCCGGCATCGGTGACGAGCGTTTCCAACGCTCGGTCATCCTCGTCTGCGCGCATTCTGACCAGGGGGCCATGGGACTGGTGATCAACCAGCGCGCGGAATCGATCAGCTTCGACGAATTGCTCGAACAACTGGAGATCGAGCCGAACACCGCCACTTCCGCGACCCCGATCCGCATCGGCGGGCCGGTCGAGAGCGGGCGCGGCTTCGTGCTGCATTCCAGCGACTACGCGGGCGATACCGCCCTCGACATCGCGGGGAAGTTCATGCTGACCGGCACCGTCGACATCCTGCGCGACATCGCCAAGGGCGAGGGGCCGAGCAACCGTATCATCGCGCTGGGCTATACCGGCTGGGCGCCGGGGCAACTGGAGCAGGAAATCCAGCAGAACGGCTGGCTGGCCTGCGACTCGGTGCCGGATATCGTGTTCGGCGATTCCGACGACGACAAATGGGTCGCGGCCCTGTCCGAACTCGGCGTATCGCCCGAATTGCTGTCAGCCGGGGGCGGATCGGCCTGATACAAGCAGACCGCTGCACGGGGTACCGGGGCAGAGCGGTCCTTGTTTCGGGCCGTCGGCATCACCCTTTCGCATCCCCCCCGACCCGCGCGAACAGCATGTGGTCACGCACCGCGCCGTTCACCTCCAGATACGATCGCGCGACCCCCTCGAACCGGAACCCGCAGGCCGACAGCAGGGCGCGCGAGGCGGCGTTCTCCTCCAGACACGCCGCCTCCAGCCGGGTCAGCCCCTCGGCATCGAAAGCATGGCGCACCACCGCCTCCGTCGCCTCGGTCATGTAGCCGCGCCGGGCGTGGTCCTCGCCGATCCAGTAGCCGAGCGTGCCGCATTGCGACGGGCCGCGCCGGATATTGCTCAGGGTGATGCCGCCCACCATGCGCCGGGGCGCGCGGGTGAAGATCAGGAAGGACAGCGACCGCCCGCCCTCCGCCTCGACCCGCGACCAGCGGACCCGGCGGCGGAACGAGCGTTGCGACAGGTGATCGCGCGGCCATTCCGGCTCCCACGGTTGCAGGAACGCGCGGCTGGCCCGGCGCATGCGCGCCCATTCGGCGAAATCGGCGGCTTGCGGCACGCGCAGCTCCAGCCGGTCCGTGCGCAGGACGGGGATGGCCGATTCGCGCCGACCGCCCGTCAGGAACGACCACCATCTTCCCATCCGGCCTCCCATCCGGCCCCCCATTCGGCCTAAGCCGCGTCGGCGAGACCGTCGGACAATCCGCCCCCTTCCGGTCCCAGATAGACGGCGCTGGGGGCGGGGCCGTCGAGAATCGCGCGCAGGGCCGCGCGCACGTCGGTCGCGTTGACCGAGTCGATGATCCCCTCGATCTCGCTCATCGGGAAGGGGCGGCCGCGCAGGGATACCTGCCGCGCCAGCGTCTCGGCCCGGCGCATGGGCGATTCGAGCGCCATCAGCATCCCGGCCTTGGATTGCGCCCGCGCACGGCTGGCCTCCGCATCGGTGATGTCGTCGGCGGTGCGCGCCATGACATCCAGAATCAGCGCGGAGAGTTCATGCGACTGCTCGGCGCTGGTGGCGGCATAGACCGTCATCAGCCCCGCATCGGCGAAGGCATCGGCATAGCTGAAGATCGAATAGCACAGCCCGCGCTCCTCCCGCGCCTCCTGGAACAATCGCGACGACATGCCCCCGCCCAGGACCGCCGCCGCCGTCTGCGCGCGGAACTGCGCCTCGATATCGCGGCTGTCCGGGGCGTCGAAGCCGAAGACCAGATGCGCCTGCTCGCTGTCCTTGAAGGTCTGGCGGCGGCCCGGGGCGTAGTGGCCCGGCTCCATCGGCAGCGCGTCGCGCGCGGGCATGTCGCCGAACAGCCGCTCCGCATCGCGCACGATGGCGTCGTGATCGACATACCCGGCGGCGCAGAGGATCATGCGCGACGGCACGTAGTGGCGGTCCATGTACCCGGCGATCACCGCGCGGTCGAAGGACAAGACACTCTCGGGCGAGCCGATGATCGGGCGGCCAAGCGGTTGATCCGGATAGGCGATTTCCTGCAACGTCTCCATCGCGACCATCGACGGCATATCGTTGCGCTCGCCGATCTCCTGCAGGATCACCTGCCGCTCGCGCTCGATCTCCTCCGGCAGGATGGTCGAGTCGCGCAGGATATCGGCGATCAGGTCGAGGGCCAGCGGCACGTGCTCGGCCAGCACGCGGGCCTGGTACGCGGTCGTCTCGTAATCGGTATAGGCGTTCAGATCCCCGCCCACATCCTCGATCTCCTCGACGATGGCGCGGGCCGTGCGCCTGCCCGTTCCCTTGAAGGCCATGTGCTCCAGCATGTGCGACAGGCCCGCCTCGGGCAGCGTCTCGTTGCGCGATCCGGCCCCGACCCAGACGCCCAGCGCGGCGGATTTGACGAAGGGCATGTGCTCGGTGACGATGCGAAAGCCGTTGGGCAGGGTGGTCGCGCGGATGCGCCCGCCCTCGATCGAGATTTCGGAGGTCATGCGGTCGCTTCCTTGCGGATGAAATCTTCGAGGGCGGCGAGGTCGTTGGGCAGCACGGTCATGCGCTCGGGCCGCTCGTACAGATCCTCCATGCGGGCGGGCAGCGGGGTCTCCACGCCGGTCGCCTCGCGCACCGCATCGGGGAACTTGGCGGGATGCGCGGTGGCGAGGGTGACCATGGGGGTGCCGGGCCGGGCCTTCTCGCGCGCGGCGGCGAGGCCCACGGCGCTGTGCGGGTCCAGCGTCATGCCGGTTTCGGCGCGGGTCCGGCGGATCGTCTCCAGCGTCGTCTCGCGCGGGATGCGGGCGGAGCCGAACCCGGCGCGCAACCGCTCCTGCTGGCCCTGCGACAGGGTCATGCTGCGGGTCGCCTTCAGCTCGTCCATCATCGCGGCGACCGCCAGCCCCTCGCGGTCGGCGAGGTCGAACAGCAGGCGCTCGAAGTTGGACGATACCTGAATATCCATGCTCGGGGTCAGGGTCTGCGTCACCCCCTCGATCTCGTAGCGGCCCGTCTCGACCGTACGGTGCAGTATGTCGTTCTCGTTCGTCGCGATGATCAGTTCGCCGATCGGAAAGCCCATCTTGCGGGCGACGTATCCGGCGAAGATATCGCCGAAATTGCCGGTCGGCACCGAATACGACACCTTCCGTTCGCCCCCGCTCAGGGCCAGCGAGGACGTGGCATAGTACACGATCTGCGCCAGCACCCGGGTCCAGTTGATCGAGTTGATCGCGCCCAGACGCATCGAATCGCGGAACTCGAAATCGTTGAACATCGCCTTGACCAGCGCCTGGCAATCGTCGAAATCGCCCTCCACGGCGATGGCATGGACGTTCGCCTCGGTCGGCGTGGTCATCTGGCGGCGCTGCACCTCCGAGATCCGGCCATGGGGGAAGAGGATGAAGACATCGGCGCGGGCCTTGCCGCGAAACGCCTCGATCGCCGCAGACCCCGTATCGCCGGAGGTCGCGCCGACGATGGTGACGCGCGCGTCCCGCGCCTCCAGCACGTGATCGAAGAGCAGCCCGATCAACTGCATCGCCAGATCCTTGAAGGCCAGCGTGGGGCCGTGGAACAGTTCCAGCACCCAGTTCTGCGCGTCCACCTGCACCAGCGGGGCCACCGCGCGGTGGCCGAAACCGGCATAGGCGCGGTCGATCATGTCCTTCAGCGCGTCCATGTCCAGACGCCCGACATAGGGGCGCAGGACTTCGAGGGCGACCGTCTCGTAGGGTGCGCCGCGCAGGGATGCGATGGTCTCGGCCGACAGTTTCGGCCAGACGGCGGGGACGTAGAGGCCGCCGTCCCGGGCCAGACCGGCCAGCAGGGCATCCTGGAATCCGACGACGGGGGCCGCGCCCCTCGTGCTGATGTAGTTCATGGGCGGCTCCGCGCGGCAAGAGGCATCGTTGCGCCCTGCTCTACCCGCCCTGCCCGGAGCGCGCAAGGCGCAGGCGGCGCGCCCAGATCACCGTCATGACCAGCCATATGAGCGCGACGCTGAACCAGGTGAGGGCGTATTGCAGGTGGTGGTTCCGGATCTTGACGGCCACGGCCCGGCCGCGCGGATAATCGGCGGCACCGGTCGGGGCCTGCACGATCATCACCGGCTCGGTTCGCGCGGCCCCGGACAGGGAGGGGACATTGCGGGCATACCAGATGCGTTTCGCCGCGTCGGGATCGGGGGTGAAACGGTTCACGTCGTCGGGCCAGCGCAGGAACCCCTCGATCCGCACCTCGCCCGGCGGCGACGTGCTGCCGGTGGCCGTATCGCGCTGCTCCTGCGGGATGTAGCCGCGCTCGATCAGAATGCGGCGTCCGTCCGCCGTCTCGAACGGGGCGATGATATCGAAGCCGGGGCCTTTCGGCTTTTGCGTCGTGAGGTGGTAGAGCGGCTCGCCGTCGAAGCGGCCCGTCACGAAGACCGGCAGGTAATCGTCGCGCACCGGCTCCAGATCGTCGGGCAGGGCGACGGGCGGATTGTCCAGCCGCCGCTCCGCCTCCGCGATGATCCCGCGTTTCCAGTCGAGGCGGTCGAGCTGCCAGAACCCCAGGGCCAGCAGGGTCGCCAGCCCGCCGAGGCCGATCACGATCGGCCCCAGCATTCCCGTTCGTCGGTCGGCTGTCATGCCGCGTCAGTGGCCGACGGCGAAGAATCCGGCGCTGCCGACATAGATGGCGAAGAACAGGAACAGCCACACCACATCCACGAAGTGCCAGTACCAGGCCGCCGCCTCGAACCCGATATGCTTCTCGGGCGTGAAATGGCCCTTGCCGACCCGGATCAGGCAGATGGCGAGAAAGACGGTCCCGATCAGCACGTGCATGCCGTGGAAGCCCGTCGCCATGAAGAAAGCCGCGCCGTAGAACGTGCTCTGAAGGGTCAGGTCGTGGTGGTAGGCTTCCATGTACTCGACGGCCTGCATCACGAGGAAGATGCCGCCCAGCGCCGTGGTCAGCGCCAGCCACCAGAACACCTGCTTGCGCTTCGGATCGGGCGTTTCGCCCCCCTCGCGCATTTCCATCAGGTAGTGGTGCGCGGCGGTCAGGGTGCAGCCGGACAGCAGCAGGATCAGGGTGTTGACCAGCGGCAGGGCCAGGGGGTCGACGGCGTGGATACCCTCGGGCGGGAACATGCCGCCCTGGGCGAAACCGATCCCATGGCTCTCGTCCGTCGTCTCGTCCGGCACGAAGAGGGCATAGCGGAAATAAGCCCAGAACCAGGCGAGGAAGAACATCACCTCGGAGATGATGAACAGGATGAAGCCGTAGCGCAGGCCCAGATAGACGACCGGCGTATGGTCCCCGGCATGCGATTCGGCGACCACCTCGGACCACCAGGAGTACATGACGAACAACACGCCCGCGAACCCGGCCAGGAACAATAGCGGCGTGCCGCCCTTGAACCACAGGACCGCCCCGAACAGCATGACGAAGGCGCTGACCGACGCGACGAAGGGCCAGATGCTGGGTTCGATAATGTGGTAGTCGTGTTTAGCTTGGCTTGCCATCGGTCGCTCCAGCGGGGTGGTTCTTCGGTGAATCAGTTGACGATGCTGTCATCGGCGGATGCGCGCGTGTCGAACGCGGTCTGCACCCCCTCCGGCAGGTCGGTCTGGTAGAATGTGTAGGACAGCGTAATGCCCTTCACCTCCTGCGTCGAGCGGTCTTCGCGAATGCTCGGGTCGATGTAGAAGGTGACGGGCATGTCGACGCGCTGGCCGGGCATCAGGACCTGTTCGGTGAAGCAGAAGCAGTCGATCTTCACGAAATGCGGGCCGATCTTGAACGGCGTGACGTTGAAGACGGCGGTGCCGGCAATGGGGCGGTCGGTCGGGTTGTGGGCTTCGTAGAAGGCCAGCCCCGTCTCGCCGATGGGGATTTCCATGTCCTTCTGCACCGGCTTGAACGTCCAGGGCATCCCGCTCTCGATCGAGGCGTCGAAGGTGACGGTCACCACCTCGTCCAGCACCACCGCGCTGGCCGCCGATGCGCGCAGCGGCGTGCCGCCGAACCCCGTCACCTGACAGAAGATCTGATAGAGCGGCACGGCGGCGAAGGACAGCCCGACCATGCAGGCAGCCACCCCGAACAGGGAGGCGGCAGTGCGGCGATTCGATCCGGTGGCGCTCATCCTGCGGCGATCGCGGCCTGCATCTTCACCATGGTCACGGCGAAGATGAGGAGGACGAAGGCGAGGAGAGCCACCCCGACGAAGATATTGCGCCCGAGACGGCGTTTGTGCACTTCGGAATCAATGGCCATGTCTATATCCACCCGGAACTGCGCAGCGCCGCATCGACCAGCAGGGAGGCGAAGATCAGCGCGAGATAGGTCAGCGAAAAGGCGAACAGTTTCTTCTCCGCCCCGTATTTCTCGGCAATCGCCGTCTCCTCGTCGCGGCGATAGACGGTCCAGGCGAGCCAGCAGAAGATCGCGTTCGTCACGATGGCGGTCGCGGTATAGGCAGGCCCGGCAACCGGCGTGAAGATCAGCGCCAGCGAACTGATGGCCAGCAGGACGGAATAGACGATCACCTGAAGGCGCGTCGCCTTGGGTCCGGCCACCACCGGCAGCATCGGCACTTCGGCCTCGGTATATTCGCGGCGCTTCCACAGGGCCAGCGCCCAGAAATGCGGGGGCGTCCACAGGCAGATGATGGCGAACATCAGCAGCGGTTCCAGCGCGACGGACCCCGTCGCCACCGTCCAGCCGATCACGGGCGGAATCGCCCCCGCCGCGCCGCCGATGACGATATTCTGGGGCGTGCGGCGCTTCAGCCACATGGTGTAGAACCCGCCGTAGAACGCGATGGTCCCGGCCAGCAGCACCGCCGACAGGATATTCGCGAACACCGCCAGCATCGCGACCGATATGACCGACAGGCCGATCCCGATGGCGAGCGCTTCCTCGCGGGTCACGCGGCCCGAGGGGATGGGACGGTTCTGCGTGCGGCCCATGCGCGAATCGATATCCGATTCCCACCACATGTTGAGCGCGCCCGACGCCCCCGCCCCGATGGCGATGCACAGCAGCGAGGCGAAACCGACGACCGGATGGATCGCGACCGGGGCCGCGAGCATGCCGACGAGGGCGGTGAAGATCACGAGCGACATCACCCGGGGCTTCATCAGCGCGAAGAAGTCCCCGATGGTGGCGTCGTTCTCGCGGGTATCGCCGTCCCGCGCGATGTCCTGGGCAGAAAGGTCGGTCATGGTGCCTACTCGACCGCCGCAGCGGCGACCTTGACGGCGGAGGATCCGTCGGCCTTGCCCGCATGCACTTCGAGCACGGTATTCAGACGGGCATCCCATTCCTCCTTCGGCACCACGTCGACCATGATCGGCATGTAGGAGTGATCCCTGCCGCACAGTTCCGAGCACTGGCCGTAGTAGCGGCCCACGGTGTTCGCCTCGAACCACAATTCGTTCAGCCGTCCGGGGACCGCGTCGACCTTCACGCCGAAGGACGGCACCGTCCAGGCATGCATGACGTCGGCGGCGGTGATGTGCATGCGGACCTTGGTGTCCACGGGCACGACCATGGGCGCGGTCGCGGCCAGCTTCCACTCCATCTCGGAGGGGATGGCCTCGTCCGGCTCGCCATCGGCCTTCATGCCGGCGACCATCTCCTCGTAATTCGCGTAACCCTTGCCCGCCATGTAGGCGTCGTAGACGTAATCCTCGCCGTCGACGTTGTAGGTGTAGCCCCAGTACCACTGGTACCCGGTCGCCTTGATGGTCAGTTCGCTCTCGGGAACGACTTCCTGATAGTAGAGCAGCTTGATCGACGGATAGGCCATCGCGACGAGGATGAGCACCGGCACGACCGTCCAGACGATCTCGACCGTCGTGTTATGCGTGAATCGCTTGGGCGTCGGGTTGTTCTTCGCCGAGAACTTGACGCAGACATAGACCAGCAATCCGGTCACGAAGAGCGTGATGACCGCAGCCAGGACATGCAGGTTGAACGAGGCGGCCTGCACCCGCTCGGCGATGTCGGTCGCGGGCAACTGCCAGCCGAGTTGCCACGGCTCGGGTTGTCCCAATCCGGCGGCGAAGGCGGACCCGGCCCCGAGCAGGGCGAACAGTCCGGTAGCGGTAAGAGCGGCAGTCAGGCGAGCCATGGACGAAGTCTCCGGTTTCCGGGGCGCTATCGAACGCGCGATACCCCTTTCGTGATTGGGATGCAATCAACCATATGGCTTGCCGCATCGCAAGATCGGCAACGCGCGTCATCGCGTCGCTAACATCCGGGCATCGGATGTCGCCATTGCGGGGGATGGTATCGAGGAAAAGCCCGGCGCACTCATCTGTGCCTGCAGGTCACAGATCGTTATTCCGCAGCGCAACACGCATCATATTGCATCGCAGCAAACAAACCGGCAGATTGGAGGCAGGCAACGCATCTTCCTCCCTTTGCGTTGAACAAACTAAAATGCCCCGTTCGCATCACGCGACGGGGCATCTTTTTGTGCGGTACCGGCCAGCGGGCCGGTGGAGGCTTACTCACCCGATCGCGCAGACACGCCGTCCCGGGCTTCGCGGGCAAGGCGCGTGATGTCGGAGCGTGCGATGCCGAGATCGTTCAGATCGCGGTCGGAACAGGCGCTCAGTTCCCGGATGCACTGGCGGTACTTGATCCGGCGGTGATGCGTGGCGGCGATCCGCCGGGTCAGGGTCGAGACGGCGTGCCGGATTCGGTCGCCGGGGGCGGTGAGGAGCGTCGAGGGGGTGAAGGTGGAGTGGGTCATCGTTCTTCTCTCTGTTCATAAGATTTCACGCGGAAGTGTCGTAGAGGGCGGGATCGGGACGGCCATTGGTCCGCCCTTCTCCCGTTGACAGTATATTGCAGCGCAGCATACGCTTGCTGCATTGCACATTTATGACTTTTCGAAATTTCAGTACCCCCTGCTGAGTCACGGCATCCTTTCCCCGTGGGAACAGACGGGTGCCGGCGTTGAGAGAAAGGACGGTTCCATGGACTTGCCGAGCCAGATCGTCCTGTTCGCGCGCGTCGTGGAAGCGGGCAGTTTCTCCGCCGCCTCGCGCGAACTGGGCCAGTCGCCCTCCGCCGTCAGCAAGCAGATCGCCGCGCTGGAGGACCATGTGGGCGTGCGCTTGCTGGTACGCTCGAAGCACGGGGTCACGCTGACGGATGACGGGGTCGCCTTCTACGAGCATTGCGCCGAGATCCGGCGCAGCATCGCGGCGGCGGAGGATCTGGTGGTGTCCTTCGGCGACCATCCCAAGGGCCTGCTGCGCATCTCCGCCACCGTCGCGTTCGGCAAGGCGCAGGTGATGCCCACCCTGCCCGCCTTCATGGCCGCGCATCCGGATGTGCGCGTCGCGGTCGATTTCACGGACCGGAAGCTGGATCATGCGTATGACCAGATCGACGTCGCCATCCAGTTCACCGAGCAGATTGAGGACCAGTCCCTCGTCGCCCGCAAGCTCGCCCATAACCGCCGCGTCATCTGCGCGTCGCCCGAATACCTGGCCCGCGCCGGGGTGCCGCAAAAGCCCCGGGATCTGGCCACGCATAACTGCCTGCAACTCTCGACCGTATCGCGCTTCAACGACTGGTATTTCAGCGAACTGGACGAGAGCGGCCTGCGCCTGCGCGGGAATTTCGAGGCGAACAGCGCCGATGCCGTCTACCACGCGGCTCTTGCCGGGATCGGAATTGCGCGCCTGTCGACCTATCTGATCGGCGACGATCTGCGCAGCGGTCGGCTGGTGCGGGTGCTGCCCGACTACGAAGATAACAGCTCCGACGTCTACGCCGTCTATTCCGCCAAGCGCAACCTGCCCCCCAAGGTCCGCGCCTTCATCGACCACCTCGTCGCCGAATTCTCGCCGGTTCCGCCGTGGGAGCGCGAACCGATCGAGCCGGTGTCGTGAGCGGCAGCGTGCCGGGAGACGTCCTGAAGACCATCGCCGCCATCGGTCCCGGATATCCTGAAGGCCCGGCGCGAATGGCGGCTGCATGCGCCGCTCGACAATCCCCCCCCCGGAACCCGGCTGTTTCCGCCTGTATCCCTCCTCGACCATTTCAAACCCGATGAGTGCGCCGGATACTTTCTCAAGTGCGGATACCGGGCCAAATGAAAATCAGGACGCTCAATCCTTTTGTTTTGGCGCGATTCCCGAGGCGGGCAATGAATCCGTTGCCCTTGCAATCGCTCTAGCCGATGCGCCCCAGCGAGGGCATCAGATCCAGCAAGCGCCAGGACAGCGCGGCGAAATCACCGGTGACGAACAGGAGGCCGACGACCACGAGAATCGCGCCGATGATCTTCTCGACCGCACCCATATGCCGCCGAAACCGCGCCATCGCGCGCATGAACGGCCCCATGAACAGCGCGGCGACGACGAAGGGCGCGCCCATGCCCACCGCATAGGCCCCCAATAACCCCGCCCCGGCCATCGCCGAGTCCGTCTGCGCGGCGGTGAACAGGATCGTTGCCAGCACCGGTCCCACGCAGGGCGTCCACCCGAAGCCGAAGGCCAGCCCCACGGCATAGGCCCCCGCGTATCCGGCAGGCCGCCGCCGCACCGCGATTCGCGCCTCGCGGTTGAACAGGGCGATTCGGAATACACCGAGGAAGTGCAGCCCCATCCCCACGATCACGATGCCCGCGACCTTCGACAACGTCTCCAGATGCTCCGCCACGAACTGCCCCAGCGCCGAGGCGGTCGCCCCCAGCGAGACGAAGACGGTGGCAAATCCGAGCGCGAAGACCAGCGCGGTCAGGGTCACGCGGCGGCGGGCGGCGGGGTCCGGCGCGGCATCCGATATCTCGCCCAGCGACACCCCGGCGATCCACGCCAGATAGGGCGGCACCAGCGGCAGAACGCAGGGCGACAGGAACGAGAGCAGACCCGCGATCACCGCCCCGATATGCGAAATCTCCGGCATGGGCTACTCGTGGTTGTGTCTGGTTTCAACGGTCTTCCACTGCCACCGATTACCATGCCGCCCCGGGCGCAGACCCGAAGCCTCGAAGAACAGCACGCCGCCCGGGGCAGGGCGTTCGATCCGGAAAGGCCGGTGTGAGGGCCGCAGGTCCAGGATACCCGGACCACACATACAGTCCACCCCCCTTACCGGATCACGATCGCAGACAGCCCCCGCCCGTAATCCCCCTCACCCCGGTGCAGCGCGCGGCGGTTGGAGTAGAAGCGGTCCTCGTCGGCATAGGTGCAGGCCCCGCAGAAGGTGGACTGGCGCACGCCATAGGCCTTCAGCGCCGCCGCGCAGTAGCCGGGCAGGTCGAAGCGGTGCCGGCCCTCCTCCGGGTCGGGGCCGAAGAAGCGCGCATTGCCGCGATCATCGGCGAGAAAGCGGTCGCGGTAGGCTTCGTCGACCTGATAATTCGGCTGGGTGATGCACGGGCCGATTCCGGCGCGGATGCGCTGGCGCTCGGCCCCGAGCGCGATCATGGCCTCGACGGTCGCCTCCAGCACGCCCCCCAGCGCGCCCTGCCACCCCGCATGGGCCGCGCCGACGATCTTGGCTTTCGAGTCCGTGAACAGCACCGGCGCGCAATCGGCGGTCAGGATGCCCAGCGCGATGCCGGGCGTTTCGGTCACCATCGCGTCGGCCTTGGGCGGCTTGCCGGGGCGCCACGGGGCCGTGACGGTGACCACATCCGCACTGTGATGCTGATAGCAGGAGATCAGCGCCTCGCGCGGCACGCCCATCTCGCGGGCGGCATAGAGGCGGTTCTTCGCGACATTATCCCGCGAATCGCCCGTGGCCCCGCGCCCGCATTGCAGGCCGCGATAGATCCCCTCCGACACCCCGCCCTTGCGGGTAAAGAAAGCATGGCCGATCCCCTCGGCGGACAGGTCGTCGATCGTCAGCGTCTCGATCACGGGGCGTTCGGAAAGGGTGATGTCGGTCATGGGCGGTTCGGGTCCGGGTTTGTCGCGGGGCGTCCCTGTGTCGCGCCAAATCCGGCGCGATACAAGCCGCATCGTGGGGCGGCGGCCCTCATGCGCCCAGTTCGTCGGCGAAACCGGGGGGCGGGATATCGTCGCCGGACAGGGCCAGCGCCTTGAACAGCGTGCCCATGGCGCGCGGTTCGGTCAGGCGGTCGAGGGCGGCGGTGATCTCGTCGGCGCGATCGGGCTGCGCCTTGGCCAGCATCGCCGCGCGCACGCGGATGCCCAGCCAGTCGAGCAATGCCCCCTGCCCCCGCACCCCCCACGCCGTCGCCCCGCCCCGCTCGGCGGCCCTGGCCAGGGCGAGGAAATCCACATGGGCGGTCAGATCCGCCTCGCCCGGGGCGTCGAGCGCGTCGGCATGGGCATGGCCCTGCACCGCCTGAAGCGTGTCGCCGCTGGCGCGCGGGGCCGCGTGGCCGTAATCCACCGCCAGCGCCACGCCCCCCTGCGCCGCGAGCCGCGCACCGATGGCTTCGGCGATGCTGCGACCCTGGGGGCAGGTTTCGTAGGTCGCGCCCTCCTCCGCCCCGTCGGGCAGGTCGCCGGAGGAGACGGGGGGCGAGAGGCCGAAGGCGAGGCCGTCGCCGCCCGCATCGCCGGACAGCCCCACCATTCGCTCGCACAAGGCCCCCTCCGCCAACACGAATTGCCGGATCGGCAGGGCGTCGAAGAACTCGTTCGCCAGCAGGAACACCGGTCCCTCGGGCAGGCCCGCCACGTCATCGGCCCAATGGGGTTGGTGCGCGCCCAGCGCCTCCCACTGCTTGCGGCGCAGGGCGGGGGAGGTTTCGACCAGCCACAGATCCGCCGCCTCCACGAAGCCCGGCACCCGCGCCGCCGCCCGCAGCGCATCGGCCATCAGCGTGCCGCGCCCGGGGCCGAGTTCGGCCAGCACGAAGGGCGCGGGCGACCCGCGATCCATCCATGCCTGCGCCAGCCACAGGCCCAGCATCTCGCCGAACATCTGGCTGATCTCGGGGGCGGTGGTGAAGTCGCCCCCCCGGCCCAGCGGGTCGCGCGTGATGTAGTAGCCGTGCTCCGGATGCGAGAGGCACAGCGCCATGTATTCCGCCACCGGCATCGGTCCCTCGGCCCGGATGCGGCGGGCGATGATCTCGTGCAGAGGGGTCATGCGGCTTCGTGCTGCGCGGGCTTGCGGGTGAGCGCGTAGGCCATGAGGGCCAGACCCACCGCGACCATCGGCAGGGACAAGAGCTGCCCCTGTTGCAGGCACTGCCCCAGCGGCGCGATCACGCAGTCGAGACCGGGATTGGCCTCGCGGAAGAATTCGACGAAGGCCCGCGATGCGCCGTACCCCGCGATGAAGATCCCCGCGACCAGCCCCGGACGCTTCAGCCCCCCGCTCCACGCGACGACGGCCAGCACGATCATCAGCAGCAGACCTTCCAGCGCCGCCTCGTACAACTGGCTGGGGTGGCGCGGCACCTGTTCGGGGTCGAACGGGAACACGAAGGCCCACGGCCCGTCCCACGGCTTGCCCCACAACTCGCCATTGATGAAGTTCGCGATGCGCCCGAACAGCAGGCCGAAGGGCGCGGCGCAGGCCACGGCATCGGCGGTCGACAGGTGCGGGGCGGGGTTGAGGCGGCAGAACAGCAGCGCGCCGACCACGACCCCGAGGAAGCCGCCGTGGAACGACATCCCCCCCTCCCACGTCTTCAGGATATCGAGCGGGTTCGCGATATAGTACGAGAAATTGTAGAACAACACATACCCCAGCCGCCCCCCGATGATGGTGCCGAAGGTGGCGAAGAACAGCAGCGTCTCGGCCCGGTCCGGCGCGAAGGGCGGCACGCCCCCCGCCCACAGCCGCGCCCGCGCCGTCAGCATCATCACGTAGCGCCACCCCAGCAGCAGCCCGACGATATAGGCCAGCGCGTACCATCGTATCCCGACGGGTCCGATCTGCACGGCAAAGGGGTCGATATTCGGAAACGGCAGGACCATTTCGATCAAGGACATCGGGGCGCTCCGCACGGGACAATCGCAGCGGGTGTGGAGCGTTGCGCCGTGGACGTCAAGCCCCCGAGAGGTCCGAGGCCCGCCCCGTCATCTCCGCCCCCTGCTCGCGCACATGGCCCACCGCAGGGTGCGCGGGCCAGTCCTCGGTGCGCTCGGCGGGCCAGGGCGACAGCAGCCGGGGCGCGGCGGGGCGGGCGCAATCGAGCCATTCGCGCCGGTCTTCGGGGGCGATGACAAGCGGCATCCGCTCGGCATGGGCGGCGATGCGGTCGTTGGCGGGGGTGGTGAGGATCGCGAAGGTGTCGATCTCGCCGCCGTCGAATCCCCACCGCTCCCACACTCCGCCCATGCAGAACCACGGCGCACCGGCCACCCCCACCGCATACGGCACCCGCCGCCCCGGCGCCCCGCTCCAGACGTAATACCCGCTGGCCGGGATCAGGCAGCGGCGATAGCGGTAGGCCCCCCGGAAGGTCGCGCTCTCCTCGATCCCCTCGATGCGGGCGTTGAAGCTGGTCCAGTCCTTCTCCTCCAGCGATTTGCGCCACCATTGCGGCACGAGGGACCAGAGCTTCAGGGTCAGGTCCACCCCCGGTTGCCCGTGGTCGCGCGGGCGGATCACCGGCACGAGCGACATCGGCGCGATGTTCCATTTCGGCTCGGGCGGCAGGACGCCGGGCGGCGGGGTCAGGGGCAGATGCTCGGCATAGGCCCGCCACGGGACGGAGCCGCGAAAGAAGCGGGAGGTCATGGGCGGCGGAGGGGCAGGAGGGGGTGGGTCATGGTTTCGGTTATAGGGATCGTGCAGCGCAAGGCCAGCGCGGCTTGTCGGAAGCGGGCGGGTCTGACAAGGATACTACGCGAAGGAGAGCCACGATGCGCGCAAAGGACGAGCCGGAAATTCAGGGTGCCCGCGTCGATCATTGGTGGTCGGTGGCGAAGGGCTTCTGGTTCATGCGCGGTGTGCTGGGTGCCTTCGCGATCCTCGGGCTGGCCGTAAAAATCTTTCCGCTTGAATGGCCGGAGGCGCTGGAGGCGGCGCATGCGGTTATTCTGAGCTGGAACGAGTTGATGGGGTGGATCGGGCGTTGGTTGGGGCGATTTGAGATATTTCCAGAGGCAAGCGAGGAGTTTTTGAACTCATTTGCAATCGGCTTACTCATTTTTCCAAAAATATTAAAGACCGATTTCAAAGAAAAAGTAATTTTGAACTACTTTCTCTTGGCTTTTTCCATTGCGCCAATTCTCATAATGACAAATCTTCTGTTTGCATCATTCCTACAATTTTCTTTGAAACTGATGAAAGAAGATAGATATCTAGACTTTAGTTTCATTTTATATTTTATATTTTATAATAATATACCTTATTTGCAGGTTATACGACTATGCAATATTTGGAAATATTGCTGCGATGATACTGTGGTTTGTTTTGACTATCGAACTCCTCTACAGCTTCAACCAACCCCACATCAAAACCGCCATCGACCGCTTCACCTGCACCCGCATCGATCCGCCCCCGGCGCGCTGTGCGGCATTGCTGGAAGGCAGTTGAGATCAATAACCTGCTCCGTCCCGGGCAGCGACCCGGGACCTCGCGAAGCAGCACGCTGACCGTCGAGGCTCCGGTCGCTGCGCGAGGCGTCCTCCGCCCGGGGCAGGGAGCGGGGACGCGAGATCGGAAGAGCACACGTCTGAACTCCAGTCACGCCAATATCTCGTATGCCG
>ENA-ORXC01000737-ORXC01000737.1-marine-metagenome-genome-assembly--contig:-NODE-737-length-21608-cov-4.789745_pt1 | contig 21608 bp, 16 predicted proteins | sample MGYA00237865_ERZ511478 | MGnify/ENA metagenome assembly ERZ511478 | reverse complement strand
AGCAGCACCTTCATCTACGTTACATACGTACATTACTGGCTTATCTGTAATAAATTGTAATGGCTTTACAAACTCTTCTCTAGTTTTCTCATCAATCTCAATAGCACGTATAGAGATTCCTGCTTCTAGTGAAGATTTTATTTTTAAAAGTACCGCCTCTTCTGCTTGTGCTTCTTTATTACCTGTACGAGCAGCGCGTTTTACTTTTTCAAGTTTTTTATCTGTAGTCTCAAGATCTTTAAGCTGTAGCTCTATATCTATCGTTTCCTTGTCTCTTATAGGATCTACACTTCCATCTACGTGTACAATGTTATCATTGTCAAAACAACGTAATACGTGTATAATGGCATCTGTCTCACGTATGTTTCCTAGAAACTGATTTCCTAGTCCTTCTCCTTTACTTGCTCCTTTTACAAGACCTGCAATATCTACAATCTCTACCGTAGCAGGAACTACACGCTCAGGCTTTACAAGCTCTTCTAGTTTTGATAGACGTTCATCTGGTACATTTACCACACCTACATTAGGCTCTATTGTACAAAACGGATAGTTTGCACTTTGCGCTTTGGCATTAGACAGACAGTTAAAAAGGGTTGACTTCCCTACGTTAGGTAATCCTACGATTCCAGCTTTCATAAAATAATGTGTATTAATAGTACGCTTTCGCGAAAGCGGAAAAAATACCTTTCCACTCTTTTTTCAGGATGCAAAGATAATTCTTATTTATAGATCTACCGACTGCCAGGTCGAGCTTATATAAACTACCGAAAGTTGTGATATTTTAAGATAATAAGGAGGTTACCACATAAACTTTGGCAAAGACTTAGTAAAGCATTACCATACCCTTAAGCCTCTTAGAATGATTGTATAAGTATTTTTGTCTAGAACCAAAACAAAAAAACATGAAGAAGTTACTATATACAGTATGTGCAGCGCTTTTTACAATCACAGCAGCACAAGCACAAGAAACAATAGAAGAAACGACAACGACAAGAACGACCGTAAAATCTTCACTAGGTAACGAGACTGTTTATAAAACAGAAAAAGTATCTACAGTAACGCCTACACAACTGGATCCTACTGAAGAAGGACAATTAAACCAGACCTTACAAAGAGGAAATACCATCGTGAAACGTGAGGTAACCTATACTTTTAATGATTCTGAGTTCAACCTTAAAGAATCTGAAGAAGGATATACTATTATGAGAACTCGTGATAATAATACTTCTGAGTATGGGACAATGCGTAGACTAGCAAAAGGTGACGTGTACTTACTAAAAACGGCAAACGGAATCTCTGTAAGCTATTTTGATGAGGACGGTAATATGGTCTCTGAGGAGTATAACAATGATGATGACTCTGTAACGACAGTGACTTATAAAATTAAAAAATCGCCAACTTCTACTCAATTCTAAAAAGTAATGATTGATATTACAGCCATAGACAACTTTGGTTGGTTAGATTCCCGAGAGCGCAAGCCTCGGGTTTCTTTTTGTTAGGCTTTCGCCAAAATTTGAACACTTTACCCTCAATCCATACATTTACAAGTATATTAGCAACTTACCTATTTTTTATAAATTCATTATGAGAGCACTTTTTACACTTGTTATGGGATTATCACTCGCGCTTACCTCCTACTCCCAAGAAATTGTAGGCGATTGGATAGGCACCGTTAACTTTCAAGGAAAGAAAATAAATTTTGCATTTCACATTACAGAAGAAAACACGGCTATTACTACGACTATGGATATCCCAAGTCAAGGACTTATGGCGGGAAAAGCAGGAACCACTACGTTTAACAATGACACTCTTGTAGCAACTTTTCCAGATTTTAATATCGTATATAAAGCCTCTTTTAAGGATGATAGTTTTACTGGTGATATTATACAAAATAACTTTCCCGTAACACTCAACCTTGAGCGTGGTGTGATCACATTAAACAGACCACAACAACCGAAGGCTCCCTTTAACTACACTGCAAAAGAACTTGTTGTAAAAAATAAGGAGGATGACATTGAGATAGCAGGCACACTCACACTTCCTAACGGAATTGAGAATCCTCCAGTAGCAATTATCATAAGTGGTAGCGGCCCGCAGAATAGAGATGGAGACATGTTTGGCCACCAGTTATACTATGTCCTTGCAGATTACCTCACCACACAAGGGATTGCAGTTTTTAGATATGACGAGCGCGGCGTGGGTGCATCTACAGGAACTTTTAATACCGCAGGCATCGCCGAGTTTACGAGAGATGCGACTGCCGCACTAGATTATCTCAAAAAACGCTCTTACCTCAAGGAGTCTAAATTTGGTTATATAGGTCATAGCATCGGAGGAATTATTGCACCACAAATTGCAGCCACTAATGATGATGTAAATTTTACGGTAATGCTCGCAGGACCAGGAGTAGATGGCGACCAACTTATGCTTTCTCAAAAAGCAGCGCTAGAACGGTTACTTAATGTGCCAGAAGCACAAATTAAGCAAGGCCTAGAAATCGTGGGACTTGCTTATGAGATCATTGTAAATGCTCCAGAAAATCATAAAGACTTAAAAAACGAAGTAAATGCGGCCTTGCTTAACAAACTTGGTTCTAATGTACCCGCACAGCAAGTAGAATCCATCACAAATCAAATTACAACCCCAGAAATTGTAAGTCTACTGAGAACTAAACCTAGTACGTATCTCAATAAAATTAAGACTCCAATTCTTGCAATGAATGGTAAAAAGGATTTCCAAGTTCCTTATGAAGAGAATCTGGAAGCTATAAAACAAGCCTTTGCTGCCGGAAATAATGAAAATACCAGAACCGTAGCCTTTGATGATCTTAATCATCTTTTTCAAGAAAGCACTACAGGAGCACTCTCTGAATATTCAGAAATTGAACAAACTATGGCTCCAAAGGCACTTGCCCTCATTGCAAAGTGGATCAAGAAAGAAACGTTACGATAATTAATTAAGAACCTTATCTATAGCTTCCTCATAAGCAGGAAACTCAGTAAGATTATTATGCCCAGCTTCTGGAATGGTGATAAACACCTTTTCTTCTTGATCAATGCTGTCAAACAATCGCTTTCCGTGCTCGTATGCGACCACGCCATCTTCTGTACCATGGAAGACAGTAATAGGTGAAGGCACATCGTTTATAAAACGATATGTAGGAAATTCATACTTAAGTAGTTTCTTTACAGGAAGTATAGAAAATCTCGAGCTTGCCTCATCTTCTATACTATAAAATGGTGTTTCTAGTACGAGCCGGCTCACAGTTTCCTTAGACGCCACATAGGTTGCAAAGGTTGTCCCAAGACTCCTACCGTAGCTTATTATTGGAGTTGTGGGATATTGCGCTTTCGCGAAAGCGTACCACAACAAACTATCGTCATACAGATGTTGCTCTGTAAGCGCTCCTCCACTCTTTCCATACTGGCGATAATCCATCACCACGACATTATATTGTTTCTTGACAAAAAACTGTACAATCTCTCCCCAGCGAGCAAGACTTGAAGCGTTACCGTGAAAGTATAAAATAGTTCCTTTTGCATGGTCTACTTGAAAGTTAAGTCCGTGCAAGCGCGCACCATCTTGAGCATTGAGCCAAACCTCCTCAGCCGGATGTTCAAAATTAAACACGTAATCTTGCGGCAACTGCTGTGGGTGAAAAATGAGATTGTCTTGAAAGAAGTATAAACCTCCACAGAGAATCGCATAGAGATTCCCTAGTATAAATAGTATAATCAATGGTTTTTTGAGCTTTTTCATTATTATTTTTTGATACGCATACTAGAGAAAAACGACTTCCTTTTACTACTCTCTTATAATAGGTCTCAAAGTTATAAAGATTCTTGTAACCATACGCTTAAAGAGAGTAATCATCCCTTTTAATATGTAAAAACTACATTAAGAATCTCATTATCTGCCATTAACATAATTTTAAGATGAAAGTATCATGTTGCAGATTATCTTACTGAATCTTAAAAAATCAAAAAACACAGATCATGAAAAACTTAAAAACAGCTGCTTTTGTTCTTATGGCAGGAGCCTTTGTTGTTACCTCGTGTAAAGACAATACCACTGGTAACAAGGCACAAGCAGAAGATGCACGACTCTCTATAGACTATGAAAAATACGAACTAGAAAACGGACTAGACGTTATCTTGCACCAAGATAGTAGTGATCCTATTGTATCACTTGCGATACAATATGCCGTAGGTTCTAACCGTGAGAAGACTGGACGTACTGGTTTTGCACACCTTTTTGAGCATATGCTCTTTCAAGAATCTGAAAATGTACCACAAGATCAGTTCTTTAAAACGGTGCAAGATGCCGGAGGAACATTAAATGGAGGCACCTGGAAAGATGGAACCATCTATTATGAAACAGTGCCTAATAATGCACTAGAAACAGTATTATGGTTAGAATCTGACCGTATGGGGTTCTTAATTAACACAGTAACCGAGTCTGCTTTTGAAAATCAGCAAGAGGTGGTTCAAAATGAAAAAAGACAACGTGTAGATAATAATCCTTATGGACACACAGGATGGGTACTAGATAAAAATATTTATCCAGAAGGACACCCATATAACTGGCAAGTAATAGGCGAGCTAGAAGATCTTCAAAATGCTACCGTAACAGACGTAAAAGAATTTTACGACAAGTTTTATGGACCTAACAACGCGACACTAGTACTTGCGGGAGACTTTAAAACAGAAGATGCAAAGGCACTTATTGAGAAGTACTTTGGTGAGATTAAAAAACGTCAAGACGTACCACCATTAGAGCCACAACCTGTAACGATTACAGAAACAAAAAAGTTATACCATGAAGATAACTTTGCTCAAGCACCACAATTACACCGTGTGTACCCAACAGTACAGCAATACACAGAGGATGCGTATGCACTAGACTTCTTAGCTGAAATTCTTGCGAGTGGTAAAAAAGCACCTTTGTATAAGATCCTTGTAAAAGAAAAAGATCTTACTTCTAGAACGACGGCTTACAATAATAGCCAAGAGATTGCAGGTGAGTTTCACGTAATTATCACTGCAAATAGCGGTGTAGATCTTGATCAAGTTGAAGCAGCTATAGATGAAGGTCTTACAAAATTTGAAGTAGAAGGGGTTACAGATAAAGATGTGGAACGCATTAAAGCAGGGCTTGAAACTGGTTTTTATAATGGTATAAGTAGTGTGAATGGTAAAGCTTTTCAACTAGCAAGCTATAATGTATTTGCTGGTGAGCCAGATTTTATTGAAAAAGATATTGAGAATATTAAAGCGGTTACTAAGGAGGATGTAATGCGTGTGTACAACACATATATTAAAGGTAAGCCTTATGTACAGACAAGTTTTGTACCTAAAGGGCAGCTTAATCTTATTGTAGAAAATTCGATTAAAGCAAATGTTGTTGAAGAAGAGATCAAAGAAAATGTTACTAAGGTAGTAGAAGATCAAGTTGCCGAGGTGGTAAAAACTCCTTCAAAAATAGATCGCGCTACGCCTCCTTCTGTAGGAGAAGCTCCAGCACTTAAAATTCCAAGCTCATGGGAAGCAGAACTTTCTAACGGTATTGAAGTATACGGTATTTCTCAAAATGAGATCCCTACGGTAAACTTTAACCTTGTCATAGAAGGTGGTCACCTACTTGATAGTATGGAAAAGAATGGGGTAGCAAACCTTATGACAGATATTATGATGGAAGGTACCGCTACAAAAACTCCAGAACAACTTGAAGAAGCAATAGAGCTACTAGGAGCAAGCATTAATATGTTTACTTCTCGTGAAGCGATTACCATTCAAGGAAATACGCTTACTCGTAACTTTGCTGCAACTATGGATCTCGTAGAAGAAATTTTATTTGAGCCTAGATGGGATGAAGAAGAGCTAGGACGTATCAAGACAGCTACTATTAATGGTATCAAGCGCAGCGCTGCAAATCCTAACGCCGTAGCAAGCAATGTATACAATAAAGTACTTTATGGTGAAAATCACATCTTTTCTTACCCTACAAGCGGTACAGAGGAGTCTGTAAATAGCATCACGATGCAAGATCTAAAGGATTTCTACGCAACAAACTTCTCTCCTTCTGTGAGCCGTTTCCATATCGTAGGAAAAATTGAAAAAGAAGATGCGCTCGCAGCACTTAAAGATCTTGAATCTAAGTGGGAGGCAAAAGAAGTAACAATCCCAGCATACCCAATAGCAAATACAAGAGATAAATCTTCTTTATTATTTGTTGACATTCCAGAAGCAAAACAATCTGTGATCAATATTGGATACTTAGGAATGGCTCGTACAGACAAAGACTTCTATCCTGCCGAAGTAATGAATTACAAGCTAGGCGGGTCTTTCTCTGGTGCTGTAAACCTTATTTTACGTGAAGAGAAAGGATACACTTACGGAGCACGTACATTCTTTAATGGTTCTAAGCTTCCAGGTACGTTTACTGCTTCTTCTAGTGTACGTACAAATACGACTGGAGAATCTGTTGCCATTTTTAGAGATGAGATCAAAAAGTATAAAGAAGGAATCTCTGAGGAAGATCTTGCTTTTACAAAAAATGCATTGATAAAATCTAATGCTCGTCGTTTTGAGACGCAATTTGCATTATTAGGAATGCTACAAGAGCGCAGCGCTTATGATCTTCCTACAGATTACATTGAGAAAGAGGAAGACGTAATACGCAATATGACATTAGAGCAACACAAAGCACTTGCAAACAAGTATCTTGATGAAAACAAGATGGCGTACCTCGTAGTAGGTGATGCCGCAACCCAGTTTGCGCAATTCAAAAAAATGGGCTTTGACGAAGTAAAAATGCTAGACAAAGATGGAAATGAAGTAAATCTCAAGAACGTCAAACAATAGTACGATTGTAAACGCAGTGAATTTTATTACAAAGAGCCTCTGCAAAGAGGCTCTTTTTTTTATGGATAAAGGGTACGCTTTCGCAAAAATATGAAACATAAAAATTTAACTAAAATGCTTTAAAATTTAACTAGAAAAAAAAATCACGTATCGGAAATAAGAATATTTTTAGTTTACATAATAAGGGCTTAATTAATTATAAACCAATGTATCATGTCTTATGAAAAAGTATTTGATTTCTTTTGCAATCGTTGCTGTTCTTCTAAGTTCTTGTGAAGAAAAATTTCGTTTTACTTCTAGTACAGAAGAGTTACCTAGTGTAGATGAAATAAGTCTAACCACGGTAGGTAAACTACACAAAGGAACGTTTGAGTTTACCATATCACAAACGTCTTTTCTTAACGCCTTTAGCGGAAAGGCCAGAACACTAGGCTTGCAACTTTCTCCATCGTCACTAAGCGTTATAGAAATAGGAGATAAAAAATATTTAAGAGTGTATAGTGATGATAATTATGTATCAACATTTGCCTTAAATCTGGATGATGCAGGAGTTTTTAGTACGGGAGCTACTATGTGTACCTCGCAAACCACCTTTGGTGAGGCTTGTATTCCAGAAGGTATGCAATGTAAAAAATTTGTAGATGAGTATGGAGATACCTCACAAGCAGATTGTGTACGATCTACTACACTAAGAGACCATCTTGCCTTTAGTAACTAAAGTAATAAATCACGACAGTACGAAAATCAAAGTCATAAAAAAACCTTCAACGGGCTATGTTGAAGGTTTTTTTGTTTTCGCGTAAGCGTAAAAATATATTAGCTATTTTCTTGCTCTCTTTTAAGTTTGCGCTCTTCTCTCTTTTCTTTCATAAATTCTATAAATGAACCTCCTACCCAATAAGGGATTACAAATGTAAGGAGGAATATCATTAACCAGAATCCTATAGTAAGGATGGTTAAAAATGCGAGAAAACCTAAATATTGGTCAAAATCGAACATAGGATGGTGTCTTTTCTTGTTTTAAGCAAATATACTCGATATTATTTATTTTTCACAATAGAAAAAACACATTTATTGACACCTTATCAACGATGCAAAATGAAGGCAAATGTTTAAATTTGTGTACCAATTTTAAGAAAATCAACTATGGAATATAGAATCGAAAAGGATACGATGGGCGAGGTAAAAGTACCTGCAAATAAATTATGGGGAGCTCAGACAGAGCGATCGCGCAACAATTTTAAAATAGGAGCTCCTGCTTCTATGCCTATCGAGGTTGTACACGGTTTTGCTATTCTTAAAAAAGCTGCTGCTTATACTAATGCGGAGCTAGGTGCCTTATCCATAGAAAAAAGAGATCTCATTACACAAGCTTGTGATGAAATACTTACTGGAATGCATGATGACCAGTTTCCATTAGTAATATGGCAAACAGGATCTGGAACACAAAGTAATATGAACGTTAATGAAGTGATTGCAAATCGTGCGCACCAACTTGCAGGAAAAGTAATAGGTGAAGGAGAAAAAACACTCGCTCCTAATGATGATGTAAATAAGTCACAATCGTCTAACGATACATTCCCTACAGGAATGCATATTGCAGGCTACAAAAAAGTAGTAGAAACTACCATACCCGGTGTACGCAAATTGAGAGATACACTTAAGGCAAAAGCAGAAGCTTTTAAAAACGTAGTAAAAATAGGTCGTACGCACTTAATGGATGCTACTCCACTTACGTTAGGACAAGAGTTTTCTGGATATGTATCGCAGCTTGATCATGGATTAAAAGCACTAGATAATACACTAGATCATCTTGCTGAACTTGCACTAGGAGGTACGGCTGTAGGTACAGGACTCAACACTCCAAAAGGATACTCTGAACTTGTAGCTTCTTACATGGCTGAATTTTCTGGACATCCCTTCCGCACTGCCGAAAATAAATTTGAGGCGCTTGCAGCACATGATGCTATAGTAGAAACTCATGGAGCTCTTAAACAACTAGCTGTATCACTTAATAAAATTGCAAACGATATAAGAATGCTTGCTTCTGGACCACGCAGTGGTATAGGAGAAATTTCTATCCCAGCAAATGAACCTGGATCATCTATAATGCCTGGTAAGGTTAATCCTACTCAATGTGAAGCACTTACAATGGTGTGTGCACAAGTCATGGGTAATGATGTTGCCATAGGCGTGGGAGGTATGCAAGGGCACTACGAACTAAATGTATTTAAACCCATGATGGCTGCAAACTTATTACAGTCTGCGCAACTTATAGGGGATGCTTGTGTATCATTTTCAGATCACTGTGCTGCGGGTATAGCTCCTAATAATGAGCGTATTAAAGAGCTACTTGATAACTCTTTAATGCTTGTAACAGCTCTTAATACAAAAATAGGCTACTACAAGGCGGCAGAAATTGCAAACACTGCCCATAATAATGGAACCACCCTTAAAACAGAAGCAATAAATCTAGGTTATGTGACCGCAGAGGAATTTGATTTGTGGGTTCGTCCAGAAGATATGGTCTAAATAAATAGGCTATTATAATCGTTAAAACATACAAAATTTACGATAACGTTGTAACTTAGTGTGTTTTAACGTATTATTGTAGTCAAAAAAATTTAAAAAAATGAAAATATTAGTAGTTTTTATTGGTATGCTTTGCCTTAGTGCAAGTACACCTCTGGAATCTGTTAATTACTTTAGAGATACTACAGGAGCAGTCACTTTTGAAGAGGTTAAGACTGCGACCTTCACACCAACTGCGATTGTAAATTTAGGAACAAAAAATGGTACTTATTGGTTTAAAATAGATACTATTAATGGGGAGAGAGAGATTCTTGAGCTCAAATCTTCGCATGTAGATAATATTGAGGTATATGATGCTGGTGGTCTTCCCATTAGTGCTATGAAAGACACACGCTTTCCGTCTTATTTTTTGGTTAAAAGAAAAATTACTTTTCCATTATACATGAAAGCAAATTTTCCGCTAGAGGCTTATTTCCCTATACATCTCTCTGATGAGTCTACATATGCAAGTAATGAAAAAAGAAGTTTGCTAGGTATTGGATTCTTTTATGGTACAGCTATAGCGCTCATAATAGCTGTTTTAATATTCTATTTTATTGTAAGGAACACACAATTTGTTTTCTTTGCTATCTTAGTATTTGCCTTACTTCTTAGTATCCTCACAAGAGATAATGTCTTATTCTTGTTTGGTATTGAAAATAATGTGTCCATCTCCCTAGAGATTATAGGACACTATATTGTAGGCATTTCAGCTACTGGTTTTATGTTGTTTTACTTAAAAATAAGAAAGCATCAAATATGGCTCAAATATGCGGTAATAGCGATGAGTGCACTATCAACTATATTTCTTATAGTTTATTTAACTACACAAAGTATTATAAGTTTTATTGGAGTTGATATTACTAGTGTATTGACTATTATTCCTATGTGGATTTTAATGCTCATTATTGCAAAGGGCGCGCGTAAGATAATTTTAGTAGCAGTATATAGTATTAATATTCTATTTCTAGCAGACTACTTTATACTTCATTCATTTAATCTATCTTTTATAAACTATTCACCTGCACAGGTAGCTATTGCTGCCTCATGTAACTTTACGCTCATCGCAATATTGTTACTCGTCTCTTTTAAAGATATTCAAAAAAAAGGTATTATCATGAAGCATAAGCTTATGCTACACGTAAGAGAATTAAAAGAACTTAGTACCTATAAAAATGTTCAAGATGCAGATGATAATTACATGGAATCTCTCATTTATGAATATAAATTAGAAAATATGGAGGTGAGAATTCTAAATGATATCTCTAAGGGATTGAGCAATGAAATGATTGCTATAAAGCACAACTTATCTGAAGATAAAGTACAGCAATTAACTAATAGTCTTTACTTAAAGCTAGGGCTTGATAGCAATACAGATCTTCAACAATTATCCTTTTAAACATAATATCTACAAAAAGATATAAGAAGATGTTTTCCCACCATCCATCTTTCCTCCTATTGAATCTTAATAGGTAGTTTAAGTTTAATAGAATTAACGCTTAGTTTAAAGCACCTTTTTTTGAGCTTACATCTTACAAAAAAAAATAAAAGGTAGCCTATGTAGTACTTACTAAGGACTACATCCATTAATTTAAAACAGCATTAATGGATGTACAATAGATCTTACATGCTAGTCTTCTACGCTTTTCTTTTAGTTACGTAAAACCGTTTATATTTTCTATAAGAAAAGAAACCTAATACTGTTAATATGCCCACGGTGATAACTATTTTCTGCCCCGCGATATCTCCTCCACTTTGATAAGCGTGAAGTCCGGATAAATAGTAATTTACTCCAAAATACGTAAACAAGATGCTACCCAACGCAAGGATGGAAACAAAGTTAAATAACCATTTACTTCTTAATCCAGGTATTAATCGCATGTGAATTATAAATGCATAGACGATAAGTGAGATAAGCGCCCAGGTTTCCTTAGGATCCCAACCCCAGTATCGTCCCCAGCTCTCGTTTGCCCATTGCCCTCCTAAAAAGGTTCCTATGGCAAGTAACACCATCCCTACAGTAAGAGCCAGTTCATTAATAATGGTTATCTCTTTGATATTAAGATCCATTCTTTCTTTATTTTTTTCTGTAGTAAATATCATTAAAAATAAAGACACAATACCTAGTATCGCTCCTAGCGCAAAAGGACCATAACTAGCCACAATTACTGCAGTGTGTATCATGAGCCAGTAACTATTTAACACAGCTTGTAGATTTGCAATCTCTGGATTCATCCAGTTCATGGAGGCTGCCCATAAAATAAATGCTCCTACAAATGCAGTACTCGCGATAGTAAGCATACTGTCTTTCCCAAAGGCTAGGCCAAAGAATACCGTTGCCCATCCTACATACAATACAGACTCATAAGCATCACTCCACGGCGCATGCCCTGCAATATACCAACGCCATATAAGACCACCTGTGTGTACAATAAATAGTACTATGATAATGGCCGCTCCTAGTTTACCCATGAATGTGATAAACTTGTTTGGATTAAAAATAGCCGCAATCACAAAAATCATCATAAAAATCGCAGCAAGCATATACATCCAGTATAGCTTTGTAAATACATCGTGCTCGTTATAGTACACCTCTGCCTCTATCTTTTCTTTAGAAGGCATGATATCGTTACTATGCGTACGCTGGAATTTCTCTATACCCGCAAGCACTTTATCTGCATCTGTATAATCTCCAGTTTGTCTTCCTTTTTGCAAGCTCAATAAGTATGCAGGAAATATTTGATTTGCAATCACAGAGTCTGTAGCTCTATAAGCTGCATCTTTGACTTCTATAGGGGATATCCACTTATTATTGGGATCGTTTGGCTTTGGGAATATTTTTAGTATCTCCTTCACTAGTGTTCGGTCTAGCAACCCTAGACGCTGATCCATTTCTGTAAGTTCCTTAGCTATTTTGGTCTGGTTAATTTCAGAATAAGCATCTGCTAAAAATGGCCCTAACTTATATTTAAAATCCGGAGTAAAGAAATCCATCTGTTTGAAGTACTTTCTGTCTGATGGCACTCCAACAATATTACGTAGACTATCATTTCCTTTTTTAAGATAGATAAGCTCTGTAAATGTCCATATTTGCGGGTTTTCAATCATGGATAACATCACTTGATCTGCCGTAAGACCCTCATAGGTATCACTCCTACTCAACTTGCGCAGTAACATACTAGAGAATGTGTTTACTGGCATCATGCGTCCTCCATCTTCTTGTATTACTAAACGCCCAAACTTTTGGGCATGCGCTAGTGGCACAGCATTCTCAACAATAAGTTTCTTGATTTCTTTCTGCGTAGGCATCGTTTGCTGGTGAGTCACTTCGCTATGACTATCCAGTCCTAATATATCCTCAATATTCTCACTGTCTGTAGCAATCGTGTCGCGCACCTCAACATTTCCGTTTGAGACTTCTGGCACTTTACTAGATACATCTTCTTGTGCGTATCCCGCTTTCGCGAAAGCAAAAAACAACAACACCGCAGCGAGTTTAGATTTTTTAATCTTGATTTTTCCTAAACGTTTTTTGAGTTCGCCAAAACGTGAACCTCTATCAAATAAAATCAACATCATTCCTATATATAATAAGAAATACCCAATATAAGTAACCCACGTACCCCAAAAATCATGACTCACAGAAAGAATAGTACCACTCTCATCTGGTAAAAAACTAGCTTGAAAAAAGCGAAAACCTTTATGATCTAGTACGTGATTCATATAAATATCATAATCAAAATTATCATCACCATCCTCTACAGTAACTTTACTCTCAAAAGAGGCATAGCTATTTTCTGTACCAGGATATCGCTCTGCGATGAAGTCTTTTAGTTTAATTGCAAATGGTAATGGCAGGGCTTTACTGCCATAAGATATATATATAGTATGCCCTCCTACTTCAATTTTTTTCTTATCGTTACTATAACCACGACCTCCTAATAGACCTACCGTTTGTGTCTCTCCATTAACCGTCACATCTACAAAAAGTGCATCTTCTTGATTTTTTTCTTGAACTTCCTTTGCAACAATACCAGTACGACCGCGCACTGCAGGCTCTGGTATGACAAGGAGTTTTCCTCCTAAGTTGTAAAGTGCTCTAAGCTTGAGTGGCTGCGCTACCGCTTCTGGCACCTCGCTTTTTACTTGTGTAGCCATCACAGTGACATCTCCTGCAAATGGAGATGAAAATGTATAATTATCTCCATCAAAACTTATATTTATTGCTCCTTCCGTAGGCTTATTAAAAGCATATAATACATTGTGAATATTAACCAGCTCCCCTTCGACTAAGAAGTGCTCATGGCGCTGGTTATCTGTTCCCGTTTCTACGATTTTAAGATGCCATGGCCCATTTTCATCCTCCACAAAGCCGTCTTGTGCTCCATCGATAAACTTATTAAAATTGAAAGAGATATTTGTATAATCACTGCGCTCTGTAGAGCTATGATTAAAACGCTCTGTCCATGAGAACTCGTTATTGAGACGTGGCGATAGTGATAATTCTTTTTCAAGAGGGAGACGCATAGGCTCTCCATCACGCTCTCCATCTACAAATACCTGTAAATATGTCTTCTCGCTTAAAAATGAATTCTCAGACGCGCCTTCTTCTATAACCATCACGCCTTCGTAGCTTATATATCTGGTAATACCTGCTCCTACTAGAATGATAATAAAAGAGGCATGAAAAATTAGGGTGGTGATCTTCTCTTTACGCAACAGCTTATAGCGGAAAATGTTACCTACAAAATTGATTACAAACATGATGTGAATAAGGGTGAACCACCATGCATCATAAATCCAGTATCTAGAGTATGGCGTAGGTGAAGTTTCTTGCCCTTGATCTAAAAAGGTACCTACAGCCATTGCGACAAAGTAAGCTATAAATAAAATCCCCATCAGTCTTGTGGAGAATAAAATAGAGGCGATTTTCTTTTGCATAATATAGGCCAATTTTACCGAGGGCAAAGATAACCCACGAAGCTCGAAAAACCTTAGAGAGACGCTTCATAAAAAATGAAAGCTGAGCACATTTAAAAAAGCCTATTTTTGCATCTATGATTCAAGTAAACATCATTGGTACTGGTAATGTAGCCTGGCATCTCGCAAAGGCATTAGGAGCTCAAAACGATGCTATAGTTATGCAAGTAGCAGGTCGCTCTATTAAAAACCTTGAAGGTTTTAAAAACATAGCTAGAGAGACCGTCTCTTTAGATAAACTTACTCCTGCAGATGTGACTATTATTGCTGTGAGTGATGATGCTATCACACGTATTTCTAATGAGATACCATTTGACAATTCACTTGTGGTCCATACCTCTGGTTTTACTGCGATGAGTATGCTTTCGCAAAAGCATGATAAAGGAGTTTTTTATCCGCTACAAAGTTTTTCAAAAGAGGATGCGTCTATAGATTTTACAGAGATTCCCATCCTCGTAGAAGCAGATGATAAAAAAGATGAAAAAACGCTCAGAACGCTGGCGGCTATTATATCAAATAATGTACAAGTGATTAATAGCGAGCAGCGCAGACAGTTACATCTTGCTGCAGTATTTGCAAATAACTTTACAAATCACTGCTACAGCATCGCACAAGAACTTTGTGATATGCACAGTATTCCTTTTGACACCTTATATCCACTCATCCAAAAAACAACTGAAAAAGCAATATCACAAGGACCTAAACATAGCCAGACAGGGCCGGCAAAACGTGATGATAAACAGGTGATTCATCAACAAGTAGCATTGCTTCAAGATCCTGATCATATTGCCGTTTATAAAAATATAACAAAAGCAATTACAAATTCTTATGGAAAAAAGTTATAAAGAATACTTACACCAGATTACCACCTTCATATTTGATGTAGATGGTGTCCTCACAGATGGATCGCTCCATATTACCTCAAAGGGTCACATGCATCGCACCATGAATGTAAAAGATGGATATGCCATGAAAGCCGCACTAGAGGCTGGGTATAACCTATGCATCATAAGCGGCGGTACAAATGAAGGTGTGCGCTCTAGATTACAGAAGCTAGGTATAGAAGATATTGCTCTAGGTGCTCACCTTAAGATGGAGCATTTACAAGCATATATAGACAAGAAAAAGATACGACTAGAAAACATTTTATACATGGGAGATGATATTCCAGATTTTCCGGTGATGCAAAAAGTAGGTTTACCTTGCTGCCCTCAAGATGCCGTAAAAGAAATTAAAGAAATATCTAGCTATATTTCTCATAAAAAAGGTGGTCATGGCTGTGTGCGTGATGTCATTGAGCAAGTACTAAAAGTACAAAACAACTGGATGAAAGAAATAGATGCTTCGGCACACTAGTAACCATTATCTAATCTAATCTATACTTACGTGGCCTATTTAAAAATCATAAGACCTTTTAATCTGTTTATGATTTTTATAACTCAGCTTATTTTAAAATTGTCTTTTGGCTACTTAAGAGATGTGGGAACTGAGCTATCTTTTTTACAATTTACAACACTATCTCTTGCCACGCTTTGTATAGCCGCTGCGGGATATATTCATAATGATATTGTTGATATGAAAGCAGATCGTATTAACAAACCTAAAGAGGTTTATGTAGTTAATAATATATCACTACGCAATGCCCACACTTACTGTACCTCACTATGGAGTCTAGGTATGGTGCTAGGTATTTATAGTACGTTTATTTTAGAACATTGGGCGTATTCCTTACTATTTATAGGAGTTAGTGTAGCGCTCTATGGGTATAACTCATACTTTCAAAAAATTCCTATACTGGGAAACATTATAACCAGTGGGCTCGTTGCTTTTTCACTTATTATTATATGGTTATTTGAAACCAAAGCACTTGAACTTTCTGGAGTAGAACGCATCCTTACAAAAGAAGGTTACACGCTATTTACTTTTGTTGTCGTTCTTGCCTTTATGATTAACATGCTAAGAGAAGTTGTAAAAGACGTACAGGATATAAATGGAGATTATGCCATGGAGTATCAGACCTTACCTATAATCATAGGTAGTAAACGTACTATGACGCTGTGCGCTCTTATTGCACTAGGACTATTATTTAATAGTGCATTATTCACATTTATATTTGCACATGGGTCGCTACCTATTAATGTGATACTTTTTACTTTTACAATAATACCTCTAGGATATGTTGCGTCTCAATGCTGGAATGCAGAAAAAATAGCAGACTATAAATATATTGCTAGACTGCTTAAGGGATTAATGCTTTTAGGTATTCTCCTTTTTCCACTCATACTAATCACAGAACGCTATGCTTAAAGAAAAACTTAAAAATTACAACCTCATTCTTGCCTCTGGATCACCTAGGCGTCAAGATTTTTTTAAAGAACTAGGTCTAGACTTTGCGATAGACATTAGACCTGTAGAAGAGCTATTTCCAGAAGAGCTAGAAGGAACAGATATTACAGATCACCTTGCTCGACTTAAAGCATCTGTATTTTCAAATTTAAAAGCACAAGATATCCTAGTTACTAGTGATACCATTGTCTGGTTTAATGGAGTTGCCTTAAATAAACCAGAAGATCGAGATGAAGCACATGCCATGATATCGGCACTATCAGGTAGTACTCATGAGGTAATCACATCTGTCGCATTTACTACTGCTACTGCACAAACGGTCATTAATGACACAACAAAAGTGACGTTTAAAGACCTTACCGAGGAAGAAATAAATTATTATATAGACAACTTTAAACCGTATGACAAGGCAGGTGGTTATGGAATTCAAGAATGGTTTGGCTACATTGCCGTTACCAGCATAGAAGGCTCCTATTTTAATGTAATGGGTATGCCACTTCATAAAGTGTATGAAACGTTAATGCTGCTCGCAGACTCATAGTATTTCTGTAATTTTAAACTAAAATATCAATATGTTTATATCTACAAAAAAACAGCTGACTAACCGAAACATACTATTCGTGGGAAGCACATTAGTCATTATCTCAATGATTTTAGGCTGTAAGAGTAATACAGAAAAAGATGTCGCTTTCGCGAAAGCGGACTCCGCCATAAGCATAAACACACCACCAATAGCACAGCGCTCCATCTCACAAGAATGGAAAGATTATTGGTATGCTGGAACTGCCGAAATCACTAGTTACGAGTTGCAACAGGCTCGTTACGGCGAGTTAAGAGAAGGAACAGCAGCTCTCATTTTTGTAACCGAAGATTTTTTGCCAGAAAAACAAGTAAAAGCAGATAACCAAAACAACAATAACATCCCAGTTCTTAAGTTAAATGCTACTAAAAATTTTGTGACAGGTATTTATCCGTATTCCATAATGAGTAGCACATTCTTACCTGTAAATGAGGAAAAACATGCTCTTAAAGTTTCTCAAAGCATGCAAGAATGGTGCGGCAACACCTACACCCAGATTAACAATAGAAACCTCTTTGAGGTGCAAATTCACTCTTATTTCGAAAGCAGAGCAGATGAGGAATATACCATAGATAAAGCAGTACTAGAAAATGAATTATGGGCACTAGTGCGCATAGATCCTACATTATTACCTACGGGGAATTTTACAAGTATTCCAGATGTCTCTTATGCTGCGATGACGCATACACCCATAAAGGCGTATCAGGCAACCGCTAGCTTAACAGCAAGCACATATACCCTTAAATATCCATCACTAAAACGATCACTCACTATAACATTTGCGCCGGAATTTCCATACGAAATTGAAGGTTGGGAAGAAACATACCCAGATGGTCGAGGTGGTGAGCTACTCACTACAAAGGCCACAAAAATTAAAACAATGAAAAGCGCATACTGGGGAAAAAAGACAAAAGAGGACGAAAAGCTGCGCAAAGAACTTGGACTATAATGATTAGAAAGAAAATTAAAAAGAAAGTAAGTGCTCTAGTGAGAAATAATCTCTCAAGAGAAGCCGTTAAGGAAAAACTTTCTCACGCCCCAGGCCATGTTATATATACAGGAAACAAAGCCCAAAAAGCTGTAAGTATTGACGTGTTTGACTATAATGATGATTACCTAGATGAAGAGACACTATCACGTCTAGAGGAATATCATAAGGATACAGATGAGAAAACAGTTACCTGGATTAATATCAATGGGCTTAGTGATACTGTTGCTCTTACACAAATTGCAGAGCGTTACAAATTGCACCCGCTAGTCATGGAAGACGTGGCAAACACTAGCCAGCGACCTAAACTAGATGAGTATAGCGACCACTTATTTATCGTTTTTAAGATGCTCTATTATGATGATCAAAATCTGCTGAATGTCGAGCACATAAGTTTAATTTTAGGAAAGACCTATCTGATATGTTTACAAGAATATGATGGTGATGTTTTTGACGGTGTGCGCGAGCGCATTAGACATGCAAAAGGCAGAGTGCGCTCTAATGGAGCAGATTATCTCACCTATGCCATTATGGATGCTGTAATAGATCATTATTTTATTATTATAGAACAACTAAGTAATAAAATAGAAGAGCTTGAAGATAAAATATACACAGATAACTCTCAAAATTATTCTCAAGAAATTCAAACTCTCAAAAAAGAGGTGATACAGGTAAGACGATCTATATTTCCACTTAGAGAGGTAGTAAACAAGCTTGAAAAAGTAGAAAACCATCTTGTTCTTAAGAAAACACAGGTATTTGTAAGAGATTTATATGATCACACCATACAGGTAATAGAAACAGTGGAGGTATATCGAGATACGATTGCAGGATTGATGGATATGAACTCCACAAACATTGCAAACCGTATGAATGAAGTAATGAAAGTCCTTACTATTATCGCTACAATTTTTATACCTATGACTTTTCTTGCAGGAATTTATGGGATGAATTTTGAGCACATTCCGGAGCTTCATGCTGCAAATGGGTACTACTATTTTTGGGGTGCTATGATTGCAATTTTCATTGCCTCTATTGTTTATTTTAAAAGAAAAAAGTGGTTATAATTTATGTTACTATTTAAGCCCGAAATCACATATAGTGCGTTTTCATTAGGGATCCTTATTATACTGCGTATTGTTACTTCGTATTTTGTACGTCGTTTTTCTGAGCGCAAGAACAAAGTTAAAAAACGTGCAAACCTTATAATGAAATACGTAGATGCCTTTCTAGTCATCATTGCCATTGTTATAAGCATACTTATCTGGGGTATAAAAATTAAAGATATTGGAGTCATTGCCAGCTCTGTCTTTGCAATTATAGGTGTTGCGTTTTTTGCGCAGTGGTCTGTATTGAGTAATCTCACCTCTGGTGTGATTATATTTTTTACGCTTCCCTATAAAATAGGCGATCGTATAAAAATCCATGATAAAGACTTCCCTATCATTGCCATTATTGAAGATATTAAGGCCTTCCATACTAATTTGCGTACCTCAGATGGCGGTTTACACACATATCCTAATAGTTTAATCCTTCAAAAAGGAATTACCTTGGTAGAAGAAGGAATCTCTACAAATATCTTAGAACAAAACGAACAGATGGATGAAGATGATCCATTTAATAAAGCTGTTTAGATTGTTAAAGAAACCTTAAAGGACATAGGCAACCTTACATAATAGGTATATTTGAGAAGTATCAAACTTCTCATTATTATGCGTAAATCATATTTGATTTTAGGCCTTTTATCTGTTTTCGCTTTCGCGAAAATAGCCGCTCAAGGTATTACTGTACAACCAGTAAAATTAACAGCTAGCGAAATTTACGAAGACTTACAAAAACTTAATTTTCTAGGCTCTGTATTATATGTTGCAGCACATCCAGATGACGAGAACACAACAGCTATCTCTTATTTTGCAAATACTGTTAAAGCAAGAACTGCTTACTTATCATTAACAAGAGGTGATGGAGGTCAAAATATCATAGGCCCAGAATTACGTGAATTGCTGGGTGTAATACGCACTAATGAGCTACTAGCAGCACGCGCAACAGATGGTGGAGAACAGCGATTTACAAGAGCAAATGATTTTGGGTATTCAAAACATCCAGATGAGACGCTTGCTATCTGGAACAAGGAGGAAGTACTGGGAGATGTAGTATGGGCAATTAGAACCTTCAAGCCAGATGTAATTATTAACCGTTTTAATCACAGAACACCTGGAAGTACACATGGGCATCATACCTCTAGCGCCATGCTTTCTGTAGAGGCTTTTGACCTAGCAGGAGATGCGACTAGCTATACAAACCAATTGCAGTACACAGATACATGGAAACCTAGCAGGCAGTTTTTTAATACCTCATGGTGGTTTTATGGAAGTAAAGAAAAATTTGATGAGGCAGACAAGTCAAAACTGGTACAAGTAGATGTAGGTACCTACTACCCTAGCCGCGGACTTTCAAATACAGAGATTTCATCCCTAAGTAGAAGCCAGCACAAGTCTCAAGGTTTTGGAAATACAGGAAGTCGTGGTACAGAAGACACCTATTTTGAACTATTACGTGGTGAGATGCCTACTAATAACGACGTTTTTCAAGGAATTAATACGACTTGGACACGTGTAAAAGGAGGTCAGGCAATTAAAAAAATATTAGATCAAGTCCTTACAGATTATGATTTTACTGCTCCAGAAAAAAGCATTCCTCAGCTAGCTGAAGCCTATGCACTCGTGCAACAATTAGATGATGCTCACTGGAAAACTATTAAATCTAAAGAACTACAAGACATCATCATTGCCTCTGCAGGAATTTACTTAGAAGCAGCTGCAAATACTGGATACACTACGCTAGGAAGTGAAGTTACTTTAACACTAGAAGCGATAAATAGAAGTAATCAATCTGTTGTGCTTAACAGCGCAGTTATTACCTCAAGTAATAAACAACTAGCTAGCAACCAACCTCTCGATAACAACACACCAATTTCTACAAATGTAAAAATTACAATAGACAACTCTTTCAAAGATACCTCTGCATACTGGTTACGTGAAGAAGGAAGTCTTGGTATGTATCGAGTAGATGATCCTACCATGATAGGAAAGCCAGAAACACCGCAGCAAAACACCATAACATTTAACCTTACGATCGCTGGAGTTCCTATTTCCGTAGAAAAACCTATTATTTACAAATACAATGATCGTGTTAAGGGCGAAGTGTATGAGCCTTTTGAAATAGTACCAGCCGTTTCATCAAAGCTAGACTCGAAGGTTATTATTTTTGCAAAAGCGGA